>Ga0123355_10020369_pt1 | contig 10589 bp, 4 predicted proteins | sample TergutEmb28metaG_3_FD_89872 | JGI IMG/M metagenome (GOLD analysis project Ga0123355, IMG submission 89872) | Embiratermes neotenicus P1 segment gut microbial communities from Petit-Saut dam, French Guiana - Emb289 P1 | ecosystem: Host-associated > Arthropoda: Insects > Digestive system > Gut ... | reverse complement strand
TGTACAGCGACTCGCTTCCGGCTGGACGGTTGAGGGATCGAATTCCGTTGGGGATGAGATTTTCTCGCATCTGTCCAGACCCCCCTGAGGTCCACCGAATCTCACATGCAGTTGTTACTAAGTCTCTTTTCCGGGGGTAAAGCAGCTGGGGCTTGGCGCTAACATCCCCCCCCCCACCCCCACCCCCGCACCTAGCGCCGAGACTGAAAAGAGAGTAATGCAAAACTTCTAATCTCCTCTAGGCCTTCATGGCCTTTTCTAGGATGAACTCTATACCTTTTTTACCTTTATTTTTACCATAAAGTTTTTTTTTTTTTACTTTTAGTTGAGTTTTATAAAGACAGCTTTTCGGAACCTGACTGTGTTCTAGTTATCATGTGTCACGGGATGGGTAGGATCCTATTCAGACGGATCATTGTATCGATTACTGGCGCCATGTCCTCCATTTACACCGAATGATGGATAGAGATCCCGTCCCAATATCGCTGTGCTGAAAGTTACCAACGATAAACACTGTCAAAAGTGTCGCTTTTTCGTGAACTTTATTTAAATTTTACGCGTGTTGTCTGTCTGTCGCTAATAGGCTTCACTTAGAGTTTCGTGGTATAACTGATCATGCTTTATAGCATTTGCTTGTGTCTTGATACAATCAATCATTCTGCGCCTTAGGAATGTGATAGGCTGTTACTATATTGAAACCGAGGAGATAAGTAACGTGGATGCTAGTAATGATGGCTCATCGCTTCCACATTCTATTAAACATTTTATTCCCTTCCAACCTTATCTGGTCTAGGCCAGCCAGCCTAAAGCTTCTGTCACGGGCGAAGGTTAACACATGGTAACACACGTCATGGTGTCTTCGGTGCGGAGAGGCAAGGGAAACAATAATGCGGTGCAAATAGTGTGTGTGGTACAGTTGCTTGTTCTTCGCACAGATGTGTGCCATCACTTTGTAATCGGGCCCCACTGGAAAGTGAAGTATGTCGACTGTCTGCTGATCGTCTTTACATAACGCCAAGTGATATACTGACTTGCCTCACCTCTGTGTTCATCGTTCGACCAGCTGGACTCGTCCATCTGCTCGACTCTTCTCACAAAAATAGAATATAATTCTTGAAAGAGCACAACGACGTTCTATCAACGTTGCTGCATACGAAATGGCTAGACGACTTAATGGGGACCCAGTATAAGTTCTGGTGGCTATGAAGATGTTCGAACCATTGGACTCACTTCTACTACGTGGCTAGCCCACTGGATTGTCTTTATCTGCGAACATCGCAGCTGCATTGCATTGCTTGAAAAGCAAACTACAGTGTTGTGTGATTGCTGATTTTTGTTTTTATTTAAACGTTTAAAGCATAGAGGTAACTCTATGTACCGCCTGATGTAATATGGGTAAGTTCCGAATTTTACACACACGCCGTGTTAGTTAGTTTGATGGGACTGACAAAGCAAACAGGAATTATTTCCTTAAATCACATTAACTGTTTTGTGTGGGTGGAGACTGGAGTTTTCCTTTGTAAAGAAGGAACTGGATTTTTATATATTGTTTAGAAGTGAGGTTTGTGGTGGACAAAGTGGTGGGTTACGTTCTGCCAGTAATTCATTTTTCCCTGTCAGTATCATTCCATCATTGCTCCACATTTATCTTCGTTTTCAAACCGCTCCTTTCAGAGCAGCATGTGACCGAAGGCTGGGAACCTTCAAATCAAGCAATGCTATACCGGAATTGGGAGAATTGAAAGGAAAGTACTTACCTTTTTTTTTATCTTCAAAGACTCTACAGTGGCTAAGGCGGTTAGTCGCTGGCCTGTTACCACGGCGAGCCGGATTCGAGCCCGGATCTGTCTGTGTGTGAATCGTGGTGGGTAAAGTAACAATGGGAGATGGGTTTCTGCCAATATTTTGGTTTCCTCTGTCCATGTCTTTCCATAAATTCTCCGTACTCGTATTCAAAACTGCTGTCTAACAGAATGAAAAAAGGAAAAAGACTGAAAATCATGTAAAAAAGGTGATGATATTCTGAGCGGCATCAGTAAAGAAAAATAATTATACATTTTTCCGGTCGTCAAAGACTTGAAGTTCTTTTTAATAACCCTCTTATTATAATGTAATTATATAGATCGCCAGCTGATAAGTGACGTAATTTTTAAGTGTCTTATTTAAGGATGCTGACTGTTGCGTCTGTGATAAATAAATGGATGGTACGGAGCGTTGGTGTCATTATATTGGACAGGGGAAGGCCGAAGTTCTCGGAGAAAAACCTGCTACACCACAAATCCCACATAGACTGGCCCGAGCTTGAACTCTGGTCTCCGCGGTGAAAGGCCCGCAACTAACCGCCTGAGCTACGAAACAGCTGTTGGTGCTGTTTTCCGCTGATGTGTACGTATGAGATACTTGTGTGATTGGCGCCATAAAAAGCAAACTGATAGCTGCAGCAAACGAAAGTGTTATCCACCAAATAGCAGTCATTTATTTGAGTAGCCTGTCCTTTCATTTCTTGTTGCAGTCGTGCAGAAGATATCAAAGTACCTGTGCAAGAACTGGCAGAAGAAGCATACAAAATGGCAGTAGTATGGGAAGGCGATTCAGACGTCCTTACTGGACGGCATCTATCTCACACTTTGCGAGTATAAATTACAGTGAGTGGCGTGCGGGCAAAGAAACTACCTTAAGATGTTATTTTTTTCGTAAAGACTCTCATAAAAGAGTTAAAAGAGATTGAAACTCTTAGAAGCTTAGGTTTTTCATTTTCACGCTTAAAACGTCTTTAAGTGCGGTCTGTGTATAGAAAGCTGCAGCATGGAGCAATGCGGGGAAACGATTTTGCCGTTACCTGAATCTACGTGTAGGATGGTCATATTGAGTTCTTTTCAGTTTGCAAAATGAAAATGGAGAGTAAAACGTGTTTCATCTGTAAGAAAAATACATACAAGTAACTACAGTAAAATTTCTTTGGGAGAAGCATCCTCACTGAGAAGCTAACAGTTGCGAAATTGGTAAAGAAATTACCCATATTTTATGGAGCCGGATTTTATATTAACTTATTTATAAGGGCATGCCGCTTCCCCCTCTTGTGGGATTAATCGAATCCACACCTTATTTTCAGGCCAATTTTTTCGCGATCGCGTCGTATCTGTGGTTCATACATACTTACGTCCAGTGGATACCATTGGTTATTTCATCGGGGTTAAAATGACCTAGGCGTGAAGCTGGCCGTTTTTCTCCATTTTATGACGAGGTTAATGCGTGGAGTTGAATGTTCACTTCGTCATGCATTAGTGGCGTGCTGCTTATTTAAGCACAGGACAACTGTACTTCTGGTTCCTTGTTCTGAATTACGTTCATTGTGTTTACTTCGGTTCAGTAAATCGCGCTTTTGTATAGGTCTTTTGCAGTAATGGAAGGAGTTGTAAAATGTAAAGTACGAGTAGTTTGTTTTTCAGTGGGATGACAGCCCAACACGGGCCTAGGCCACCATGTTGTTCAGGTTTCTAGATCACACAGACATACAAACACGGTAGGATAACTCCGAACGTGTGATCGGTTTGACGCAGAGGCCGCTACATACACAACACAAAATAAACACAAAAGACAACCGTCCATGTCGTGAGCGGGATTCGAACCCGCGATGGCAGCAAAGCTGTCTCAGACCTACGCCTTAAAACCGCACGGCCACTGCGATCGGCCATCAAGTAGTTAAGTATATATGTTGGACGAAGCACTTAGTGATTGTAATACGAAGCAAATTTCCAGCCGTTTCCCTGCCTTATACACTGAACTTGATTTCTGAAGCTTTAGGAAGTTGCAAGGGTTATGTTAGAATCTGCCGTCGACCATTCATAACGACTGTGACGGGCATCACAATGGATCTTTAATCGCATACATTTCATTGCTCTTGACACAGGCGCACAGCATCCCTGTGGCTACTACTATAAAGAGAACAATGAATGCACTGGAGATTGAGACATTAATAATACACAGCTGGTATTCAGCAAATCGCAACAACGCTTTATATCTGTCAGTTCTTCTGAACTGTGTAATTCATACTGGCCATACGAAGGCTTTCTTACCAAATGTTGAATTTACTGCACTATTTGTAGATGTTAAACATTGTTAACTGCTCATAGAGGCCGTGAATTCTACATGAACTTGTATCTCAACAGTTGTATGCTCACAGCCGGTCCCCAGTGTTCACAGTCTGAGACGCGGAAGTAACGAGTTGCCACCCAAAGGTGGGTCATCCAGGTATCCCATCTTAACTATGAGGAAGATACAAGTCGCTTTTGCAGGTTCCACCTCTTTGTCTGTAGTCGATAATAAGTTAGAAGAAACACAGCAATATTTTAGCAGCGAACAATACGTAGTAAGTCAGTCCTAAATACACAATTTAAAGCAGCACTTTGTGTTGATAACTTCTGACGTTTAGCACTAGACCTGTTTGCTTATGTAGGATAGCCGAAGTGTCGACGGTTTGTACGTAGTAGCTTCAGAATGCGCTGGTATAATTTAGAGGAATTGTTTACTGCCTGGGCATTGTCCGTTATGAATTCATCCCTGAAGGTAAAACTGTGAATAAAGAAATGCACAACGACATCCTTCGTCGCCTTAGGGATGCGGTCAGAAGAAAACGTCCCGAAAAATGGAGAGTTAACAGTTGATTTCTTTTTCACGACAATGCTCCAGCATACCGACTGCTCTTGGCCAAGAATTTCTTAACAAAGAACAATGTGACAACACTGGAGAATCCCCCATACTCTTCTGGCCTGGCCCCAGGTGATTTTTACCTGTTCCCTCCACTGAAATCAACATTGAAGGGAAGGCGCTTTTGTGATGCTACTGACATCTTTAAGAATGCGACGGAAGAGCTGAAAAGGCTTTCACAAAATGACCTCTAGGAATGTTTCCAGCACCTTACATTCGCTGAAAGAACTGTATCGTTGCACGAGGGGACTGTTTTGAAGGAAAAGTACTTTAATGATTGCACTGTTTTGTATTTCTCAGAAATAAAGTGATTGAGGGAACATTTTGGAGCTACCACTTAGTTCTATTGACTGTATTACTGGCCTTCACAAACATACAGTATATTATGTTACCTAATTGATGAAATCAAGTTGCTACACACATTTCGGAATCGTTATCCAGTAATTTCTCTGGAATATATGAAGGGAGGGTTGGTTACTGTGAGAATCGGTTGATAGGGACTCGTTGATCAGGAGTTGGTTGATCGGGAATCGGATGAACGGAGGGTTCTCTATAGTGTTAGAACCGAACTCCAGTATGGAAACATAATGAAGTTGCTTTGAATTAGCAAAGCTAACTCCACTGAGATACATCCGCCTTTAGGAAGTAGAAGTTGAACAGTTGGCCAAGAAATTCAACGCTTGTGTGAACTCAGAAGTCCAGTATCGTGCAGACAAGTGTCCGTCACTGGTCTGTACACACAGCCACATCAGTGCAGGCGTTCCTACCCATGCTAGTAATGTATTCAGGGTGAACCCTCAATCTGGCACCTACCATTTCGGTTATGTTAAGGGTTTCTCGAGTTTTTCTGTGGAATATATAGCTTGTTCTTAAAATAGACCATAGCCACTCCTACGGATGTCCTTACAATGTCCATTTCCATGCTCAAGTTTCTCTCTGTTGCATTCTTACCGTGTTACAAAATTTCTGTGCGTGACTGTACGTGAGGTCTTCATAAAATACAGTCTGGGAGGTACAAGAAGATCGCTGCTGCCTTGTGAGATGTGACGCCGCGTGGTTTGATAGCTACAGAGCAAACCACTGAAGTCACATTTCACAACACAGTCTTTGTAGTGACCTCTCATGTTTGTCTAACGAAGTTTATTACTTTGTTAGGATTTGTTAAGTTTATCACCTCGCAGGCAAATATTGTGGAGACGCTCAGCTTACCTACGCAGTTTCTTTCGTCTTCGAAAACGGGTGTTCTGAGATTGAAGGAGGGGTTGGCGGACACACTTGGTTATCGTGAAACTTCGACGTCTGAATGGCCAGCCATCCGTCTATCCAGTTCATTAAAAGACTTGCTTCCTGCCTGCCGGTCTCCTGCATTAGACAACAGACTTACAGTACGCCAAAAACCGGGGTCGTTAGTGGGGCAGCCAAGATTGACTGTCCGTTTCATTCATTTCTGTCGATTCAGTTTCGCCCACCTTTGAGTGTTATGCTTTGCGTCTTCCTTATTCATTTATTAGCGGAAAGTTTTCAAAGGCCTGTGTGTCCTTTGGTATGTATGAAGTGCTGAACCTAATGTAGTGTCTCTCTGCACAGGAATATTGTTATTATAAACGTGCTGATAATTTACATGAGATGCATTTGCGTGTACGTCTTCGGAAGTCAAGAACATTGTATTGTTTCTCAGATAAGAAATTATTGTTGTTCGACGTTTCACGGCGCCCCGCCGTCGGGACGTTTGGAGTGTGTATGCCTACACCATGTATTATATATAAAGCTGGATGAGGTATTTGTGTCGTATGGCGTTACAATAACTACTTGCATTCATTCATTTAGTTTCACGGACCTTGAGGTATGCAGAGACGTAGATTGTCAGACCCACAGCAGGCAGGCGGAAAATTCATAATACCTTCTGTACATGTGTGGATTATGCAGTTAAATAAACACCTGGTCTTATATATATATATATATATATATAATAAATGGTGAACACCAATATACCGTTTTAAGAATTTTATATACTTTAACTTTTTATTACACAATTTGTATAACACATTTTACGAGACAAATGATCCAATTTTATGTATCCCACTGTTGTAAACACAATTTACACATCACATCCTTTGAGACAAATTATTTAATTTTATGTATTCCATGGATGTAAACACTATGGGATCCCAAAGTGAGCATAGGATCTTTTGAATCAAATGACAAAAATAGGCCTGAAGATGACTAATCTGTAGTCGAAACATGTGGCCTATGTAAGTACCACGAGTAATAAATTTGTGCTGACGTACACTATTTAGTATATATATATATATATATATATATAGGTATATGACCTGGCTGTAAGAATTTGTTTTCACCACTCATATTTTTATTTAATCAGCAAAGATAAGTAAGCTAGATATAAACTACCTTATTATCTAAGAGCAGTGAAGGCGACAACACGAATGCACTATATACTTGAGTAACGCAAATGTCAGGCAAAGAGAAACTTCGCTTCTTGTAGTAATCGAACTGAATTTTGCCAAAAAAAAACCGACGATACAGTTACTAGACTACAGGATGAACCACCAGAGTTCGATTCGTGTCACGGGCGGGGAATTCCTTCTATGTCACCAGGTCAAAGCCGGCTCTGCGCCACATCCAGTCTCGTACTCAGTGAGTGCAAGGGGCTATTTCCGTGGGGATAAAGCGGCCGGAGTTTGAGAGTGAACGATATCCTTCCCGTGCGCAGAATGTTAAGAATGTGCGAAGCTATACTTCGTATGCCTTCGTTATGCTTAATTAACCTCTAAAGACGGAGCGCAGACTGCTTTATTTAAAGACCTAGTCCGTACCGTGCAGTAAACACTTTTCATCTCGGTTATAAAAACCAATCATTTTATGGTGTAAGTGGCACAAGTCCCGCTGTTTGTTCTCAGATAAATACAAAACACATCAATACAGCGTGCACAGAGCGTAGAATTGTTGGTACATCACGTAACCAGTGGGCTTTAAAAGGTTAAGCACAGGAGGACTTTATCTTTAAAACACGATGATATGCATGAAATAATGATGCATTTTTTTCAGTAAGATATTCCCGTTTTGTTTTCAATACTTAGTGTCAGTTATATATATGATCCCTTAGTAATTATGCATCAGAATACGTCACAATTAAGTGCAGTTTCTGTGTGAGGCCGATTATTTTTTGGAATGTTGAAGTTTTCCAGAACTCTTGGTTGCTGCCTTCAACGTTTGGCTTAATATAGAGAATATGAGTCTTACCCAGTTACAGTTCTTTTTGTAGATGTTAGTTATGAAGTTTTAGGTGTTGGTAGATGTTGGTATACATGAGTTCATGTGAGCTAAGGGGGAGAGGATAGGTGCGTACTGGGTTTTGGTAGGAAGACCTTAGGGAAGGAGACCAGTTGGAGGGCCGAGGCTTAGGTGGGAGGATAGTATTAACCCTTTGACGCCTAAAGACCCCTGTAGTGGTCGTACCGCACCGCTAACCTCTAAACATTTCATTTTATATATTTATTCAACAAATACAGGTACTGAATATTTTAAACATGGTATATACTGTCCGTTTTTTTTCTCTCTTCAAAATGCAGTTTTTTTCATAATTCTAACACATTCGGTTCCTGTTTTATTCACATTTTATATACAGAGTGTGCTAAAATTTAAAAAAATAATTCCGGCGCCAAAAGGTTAAAATGGATCTTCAAGAAATGTGATGGGGAGGTATGACCCGGATTCCTCTGGCACAGGTTAGGGATAGGTGACGGACTCTTGTGAATTCGGTAACGAACCTTCGGGTTCCATAAAATGCGGGGGTTTTCTTGACTAGCTGAGGACCTGTTAGCTTCTCAGGAAGGACTTTGTTCCTTGGAGTAAAGAAGTTAGGTAGTTCATATGAGCTTAGTGATGGGGTTATTGTGGAGCTGTTATAAAGACAGGTGTCTAGCTGATGAGAGTTTTATCTAAATTTGGACATGCACATGTTTCACCGTATTATTTTTAGGGTATATCATTGTCATACATGTTAATCCCAGTGTTAACCAAAAATGCAGGGCCAAACCTACAAAAGGTGACATTACCCCATATTACAAGAAAAAAGTATTGTACGAGCATAGGCCTTCTGAAACACGGTTCCGAGTTACGGCCTTGTGACGGAGAAAGAAGAATATTTATGAGTGGTTTCACACAAAATGCGCTGATAATCATGCATTTCTTTCATTTTGTTTACACATAAGCCAGGATTATCAAGAGATTGAATAGTCAGTTTTCTTAATCAGCATTTGTGGGGCAAAGGAAATTACGTATGTGTGTGGGCAGGCTTTGTACGAGACGAACCTCTGGGACAATACTATCTTCCACCTCGTCTGACTGGAGCTATTTACCACCATTTCGTACGAAACGTCCTTCTAGGGTTCGTACATGATTGGGTTTATCACATATCTTCTTACAGTTCGAATATTTTCTACAAAATATGTCTTTGGAAATCGGTTAGGATCAATTGAATGAACAGCTGGACTGCTCGTTCCCCTGATTTAAATCCTTTAGAGTCTTCTGTTTGTGCTAGAGAAGTCAGTGACATCCAGGACTTGCAACAGTGAATGCAGAATTGACCTGGGGTGATTTCGTCCGGCTACTGCAACGTTGCACCGGGTCAGGCAATCGCCGTTTAGATATGCAACGTCCTATGTTAAAGCTCAAGGTGGACGCTTTGAGCATTTCTTTAATCTGCAGGTGGCCGTAACACGGAAATCGTGCTTCAGAACGCAGGCCTAGGATCATAAAACGTTTTCTTGTATTGTGGTGTATATTCCCTTTTGAAGGTTTGACCATGTATTTTTATTTCACCCCTTCATAACTCTTTCAGATAAGGACTTGTTAAATCCACATTCATATCCTCAAACTTCATAGATTTTTGTTTCTTCATTTTGATTCTTTTCAAAGTACCATTTGCGAAGTGGGCGGTTTAGGTTGCAACGACCTTCAGTGTTTCTGTTGCATATTTTGCTTGTGAAGTGTATTTATGCGTGGAGATTAATGTAAGTAATGAGTGAATACATGCCAATAAACACAGTCGCTTTATCACTACCCAAACTCCACTTAACCAATTTTTGCCCCAGTATCGTAGCAGAATGTAGAATTTCCTCTGCCCATCATCGCTTATATTCTGAGATACGATCCCATGTCCCCCTAAGCGCCAGTGCGAGAGCACCGTGTCCTCTGGGTTCAAACCACAAGCTTTTGCGTTTGCACTCTTTCACGATAAAGATATGATATATTTGTTAACTGCAGTTGGGATGTCACCCGGTGGCAGCAGTACAGTACAGTACAGTACAGTACAGTACAGTACAGTACAGTACAGTACAGTACAGTACAGTACAGTACAGTACAGTACAGTACAGTACACATTTACTCACAGACAATACATAGAACAACACAAATAACAACTACGTAATTAGGAAGAGTGCATGCCGTGCCCCGTCTTTGCGAATTTTACCCTGGCATTTGCCTAACAGCTGCGGAAAAAGCACGCAAAAACCTCAGTGAGGTTAAGGAAAACCTCAGTCAGGGTAAACACAACCTGTCAGGGTACAGTATACATATTACCAAAACACCCACACATTACAAAACCTAAACACATACACACACACACGTTCACACAAACACACACACGGCCACACACACACATACGTCCCCACTCACACACACACACACACACACTCACCCACACCACACACACACACACAAACACACGGCCCCACACACAAACACACGGCCCCACACACACCCACACCACACACACACACACAAACACGCGGCCCCACACACAAACACACGGCCCCACACACACCCACACCACACACACACACACAAACACACGGCCCCAC
>Ga0123355_10020368_pt1 | contig 10589 bp, 5 predicted proteins | sample TergutEmb28metaG_3_FD_89872 | JGI IMG/M metagenome (GOLD analysis project Ga0123355, IMG submission 89872) | Embiratermes neotenicus P1 segment gut microbial communities from Petit-Saut dam, French Guiana - Emb289 P1 | ecosystem: Host-associated > Arthropoda: Insects > Digestive system > Gut ... | reverse complement strand
CGTTCGCCTGCGCGTAGGCCGCGCGCGCAGCGCGCTCCTTGTGCATCAGAGTCCCACCCTGGAATATTGGCTGAGCAACCTGGGCGCCCAGATCCCAAAAGCCCGCGTCATTCGAGGTCAGACCGCTAAGCGTCGTTGCTGAGGCGCCGATGTCTGCGGTGATGGTGAAGCTGGGCAGCCGATTGGCGACCGCCACGCCGATCTGCGCGGAGGCGATGTGCAGGTTCTCTTCGGCCTGGCGCACGTCGGGGCGCTGCTCGATGAGGCGTGCGGGCACGCTGAGCGGCAGCTCCCGCGGCAGCTGCAGCTGTGAAAGCGTAAATTCCTGGGACAACCCCTCGCTGGCAAGGGCGCCACAGAGCGTAGCCAGCAGGTCGCGTTGCTGCGCGAGCTGCTTCAGTAGCGGCGGCAGCGTGGCACTTACCTGCGCGAGCTGGGCTTGCTGGGACATCACGTCGAGCCGACTCGCGTAGCCGCGGGCTTGCTGCTGTCGCAATACCTCCAGGCTGTTGGTGGTTGCTGCGATCAACTCGTGTGTCGCCCCAATCTGCTCGCGGAGACCGGCTTCCTGAAGGGCCGCGACCACTACGTTGGCGGTCAAAGCGAGGTAGGTCGCGGTGAGCTCGAAGCGCGTCTGCTGCTCTGCGGCGTGCAGCGACTCGACCAGACGGCGATTCAGGCCGAACACGTCGGGCACGAACGATACGCTGACCTCGGGCGTGAAGAGATTGAAGATCAACGCTCCGGTGCTGGGAGTCGGGGCGAGCTCGGCTGAAGTCTTGCTGCGGCTCGCGGCAAAGCTGGCGCTGACTGTCGGGAAGTACGCACCGCGCTGCGCGAGCAGGTTCTCGTGCGCCACGGTGAGCGCCGCCTCAGCGGACTTCAGGCCAGGATTGGCTCGCAGCGCGCGTTCCACCAGACTGTTCAGCACAGGCGAACTGAAGAGCTGCCACCATCCCGCGGGGATGTCCTGTCCGTCGACGAGACGCTGTGATTCCCCGCCCAACACATTTGCAGCGGACGCCGTGGGCGCCAGCGGGGTCGAAGTGTAGCGCGTGACGTCGAGCGGCGCGGGACGCACGAAGTCAGGCCCGACCGTGCAGCCCGCGAGCAGCAATGCCAGCGTCGCTGGCGCGTGGTACCGGGCGGACCTCTTGCCGCCAGTCATGTGGCCTCCGCTTCAGTCCCGGCACGCTGGCGTGCGAGGAACGGCATGTAGCAGGCCGGCACGACAACGAGAAGCAGTATCGAGCCGAGCAGCATGCCGCCGACCACCACGGCGGCCAGTGGACGCTGCACCTCGCTGCCAATTCCGGTCGATAGCGCTGCCGGCAGCAACCCGATGCCGGCGGACAGGCTCATCATCAGCAACGGACGCATCACCCGGGTCGCGGCTTTGAACATTGCCGTCTCGGCGGACTGCGCGAGGGGACGCTCCTGATCGAAGGTGGCGATCATGAGGATGCCGATCATGACGGCGACGCCGAACAGTGATACGAAACCGATGGCGGCAGAGATGCTGAAGGTGAGGCCGAAGAAGTACAGCGCGAAGATGCCGCCGGCGATCACGAAGGGGATGCCGAGCAGCGCCAGCAGGCACTCGCGCGCCGAGTTGAACAGCGCATACAGCAGGCCGAGGATCAGTACCAGGCTCACCGGAACGACAAAGGCCAGGCGCTCCTTGGCGGCCTGCAGCTGTCCGAATTCGCCGGCCCACACGAGCCGATAGCCGCTCGGCAGTTTCACATTGCGTGCAATCCGCTCCTGCGCCTCGGCTACGGTGCTTCCCAGGTCGCGCTCCCGGACGCTGAACTTCACCGGTATGAAGCGCTGATTGCTTTCGTGATAGATCCACGCGGCACCAGTATCGACGCTGATGGCCGCCAGCTCGCGCAGCGGTATATAAGCGTTGGCACCCGTGCCTGTCGCGACGGCGACCCGGATGTTGCCAATCTCCTGTACCGTGTCGCGGTACTCTTTGGGGTAGCGCACGGCGACGTCGAACTGCCGATCGCCCTCGAGCACGGTGGTGGCCGAGGCGCCCGCCGTCGCCGCCTCAATCACGCTGTTGACGTCCCCGGTGTTCAGCCCGTAGCGCGCCGCTCGAGATCGATCGACCTTGATGTTCAGGTTGGGCTGTCCGAGTACCGGAAATACACCGAGGTCACTTATGCCACGGATATGGCTCATCTCTTCCCGCACCTGCTCGGCGAGCTGGGTCAGAGTCTCGAGATTCGGACCGATGATCTTGACCGAGTTGACTGCCTTCACGCCGGAGATGGCTTCCTGTATGTTGTCCTGGATGTACTGCGAAAAGTTGAAATTGATCCCGGGCAGTTCGCGCGCGAACGCGGCGTTGATGCGGTTAGTGAGCTCCTCCTTGGTCAGGCCGACCGGCCACTGACCATGCGGTTGCAACACGGCAAAGAGCTCGACGTTGGAGAACGGCGATGCATCGCTACCATCGTCGGGCCGGCCGAGCTGGGAGAACACCGTCATCACCTCGGGGAAGCGCTTGAGGATAGCGCGCATCTTGCGCGTCGCGGCTTCGCCGTCCTCGAGTGACAGCGTCATGGGCATCGAGGCGCGGATCCAATAGTTGCCTTCTTCGAGTGCCGGGAGAAACTCGCTGCCCAGGCGCGGCACCAGAAATCCCGCCGTCGCGAGTGTCAGCAGTCCCACGCCGATGAGGGAAGAGCGATGCACGAGCACGAAGCGCAGCACGGGATCGTAGACACGGTGCAGCGCCCGCACGATCAGCGTCTCGCTTTCGGCCACCCGTTCGGGCAGCAACAGCGAGGCGAGCGTCGGAGTCACGGTGAAGGTAGCAATGAGCGCGCCGGCGAGCGCGTAGCCGTAGGTGCGCGCCATCGGACCGAAGATGGCGCCTTCGACCCCCTGCATGGTGAACAGCGGCACGAATGCGGCGACCACGATGAGCGCCGCGAAGAATACGGCGCGATCGACCTGCACGGCGCTCACCAGGATCAGCCGCAGGCGATCGGTCCAGCCGTGCACCGGGGCCGCATGATGGGGCGTAGCCGAGGGGTCGGCCCCCCACTCACCACGCGCGAGCCGCTGCAGCAATCCCTGCCGCTCGGACTCTGGCGCCTGGAAGTTACGGAAGATGTTCTCGACCATGATGACGGCGGATTCGACGATGATGCCGAAGTCCACCGCGCCGAGTGAGAGGAGATTGGCGCTCTCGCCTCTGACCACGAGAACGATGATGGCGAACAGCAGCGCGAATGGAATGTTGACGCCCACGATGATCGCGCTGCGCAGATCACCGAGAAAGATCCACTGGATCAGGAACACCAGCAGGCAGCCGATGGCGAGGTTGCGCAGCACCGTGTGAGTGGTGACATTCACCAGTGAGCCGCGGTCGTAGATCGGCACCAGCCGCACGCCCGGCGGCAGACTGCCGTCGTGATTCATCAAATCGATCTCGGCCTTGACCTTCGGCAGCATGTCCGCGGTCTTCTGGGTGCGGCCCATGACGACGACACCGGCCACGGCGTCGTCGTCATTGTCGTGGCCCCAGATGCCGAGTCGGGGCACGAATCCTACCGAGACCCGTGCGATGTCCTTGATCTGCACCGGTACGCCGCCAGACTGCGTCACCACCACATCCCGAATGTCGTCCAGCCTGAAACCGTGGGTCAGATCGTCATTCCCGCCGTCGTCGATGAGACCGACGCCGCGGATGTTGATCGACTGCTGGCCGACGCGGATTTCCCGGCCACCGACATTGGCATTGGCGTTCTCCAGGGCGCTCAGCACCTGGGTCAGGCTCAGGTTGTAGCCTTCGAGCTTGTGGGGATCGACTTGCACTTCGAACTGCTTGGTCGGCCCACCCCAGCTGTTGACCTGAACGATGCCCGGGATCGTCAGCAGCCGCCGGCGAACGATCCATTCCTGCACGGTACGCAGGTTGGTCAACCCGAAATGCGGGGGTCCAATTACCTGATAGCGGTAGATCTCCCCGGTGGTGCTGTTCTGCTGGATGGCAGGCGTCACCCCGCCGGGCAGATTGACGTTCTGCTGCAAGGCAATCGCGGCCTGTGCATAAGCGAAATTAAAATCGACGCCATACTTGAAGACCACGCGCACGAACGACAGGCCATAGAAGGAGGTCGAGCGGATGACGTCTATGCCGGGGGTCGTGTACAGTGCGATCTCCATCGGTCGCGTGTAGTAACGCTCCATCTCTTCGGCCGACAGCCCCGGGGCCTGGGCGGTAATTTCGAGGATCACCGGGGTTGGATTCGGATAGGCCTCGATGTCGAGGGCTTTGAAGGCCAGCAGTCCCGCGGCGACGAACAAGAGCAGACCGAACACCACGATGGCGCGGCGGCTGAGGCAAAAGGCGACGAGTGTTTTGAACATGGAAGCTGGCGGGGGATTGCGGACGTGCCGATCAGTCGCCCGGCGGCGCCTCGAGCATGTTGCTCAGGAAGACTCCCCCTTGGATCACCGCGAGCTCGTGGGTCTTGAGTCCCGCGAGCACCTGGTACCGCCCCTCGCTCTGCAGTCCGAGCGTCAGCGGCCGTTCGGTGAAGTGTCGTCGATCGGTCGTCACCCAGGTGATCATCGAACCGTCGCCCTCGCGTACGACGGCAGTGGTCGGAAGGGCAATGCTCTCCATCGGGTCAGCAATACGGATCACGATGGTGGCGAGCATCCCCGGACGAAGCTCATGCTTCGGATCCGCGACCCGCGCACGGACCGTGAGGCGATGAGTGTTCGGGTCGATGGTCGCGTAAACCTTGGACATGCGGCCGGTGTACCAGCGGTCGGGGTAGGCGGGCACCTTGACTCGAACACTCTGTCCCACACGCACCCGCGGGCTGTCACTCTCCGCGACGCTGGCAACCACCCACGTGCCTGAGCTGTCCGTTCGGGGCGAAGAGAATTGACCGGTCGCGACCATGCGATCGATCTGGGCGTCGGTCTTGCCGAGCGCGCGCACTGCGTCGCGCGCGGCTTTGAGAGCGGCGGCCGCGGTCTGTCTGGCGGCGATGGCACCCTCCAGCTCCCTGGGGGCGATGCCGTTCGACTCGCCCAGGGACTGCACACGGGCGAGCTCCTTGCGGCTCATCTCGAGATTTGCCGCGGCGCTGAGAAGCGTCGACTCCGCTTGCACGAGCGCCGGATCCTCATCGAAATTGATCATGCCGACGGCCTCGGACTCGACCACGAAGTCATAGGTGCCCACGGGTTCGATCTTGAGGGCACTTCGCTGCTCGTCGGACAACTCGAGCGCCTTGGCGGCGTTTGCCGGACGGCCGCCTTCACTAGTGCCGGGATCCGCCCGGGACAGGACGGCGTCGCGCTGACAACCGCATGTCACAACAGCGGCAGCAGCGACCGCTGCGGTGACCCGCAAGACACGCCACGGAGCCTTCAGCATGTCAGGCAACGAACGATGCGAGTGGGCATAGGGCAACATCGCCTCGTAAAGAGTGCACACGGACCGGCAAAAGTGAGCAGTCTACGGAGCGGGTCCGTGGCTGCGGGATGAAAACCGCATTACCGATCGGTAATGCTGGATGGCACGGGCTCTCAGGTACCAGGTGCGGGCAGCACCAGTCGGGCGATCAAACCGGGCGCGGCGTCCGCGAGTTGCAGGCTGCCACCGTGCAGGCGAGCGATCGCCAACACGCTCGCAAGACCCAGCCCCCAGCCGGGGACGGCGCGATCCAGCCTGTAGAAGCGGGCGCCAACGCGCGTGCGCTCCTCCGCGGGGATGCCGCGTCCATTGTCACGGACTGTGAGAGTCACGCTGCTGCCCGCGCAGCGCGTGTCGACGTGGATCGTGCCGCCACTGGGGGTGTATTTGATGGCGTTGTCGATCAGATTGGCGACCGCGTTCGCCAGCAGATCGCCATCACCCGCGACGACTGGCTGCGCATCCAGCGTGTGCGTCAGAGTCAGACCCTTGGCCTCGGCGACGGCGTCGTAGAGCTCGAGCGCGTTGACCGCAACAGCGTTCAGCGAGACTGCCGCGAAGGTCTGCCGGCGCGCACCCGCCTCCACCTCGGCAATCCGCAAAAGCTTGTCGAATACGACGTTGAGGTCCTGGATCTCGGCGATTGCGAAACTGACCGCCTTCGGTAACGCCTGCGCGGGATCAGCAGCGTTCTGAGCCGTGTACAGGCGCCCGAGCACCCGTGACAGGGGCGTACGGATATTGTGGGCGATAGTGTTGGACACATGGCGTACGCCCTCCATGAGAACATGGATGCGGTCCAGCATCGCGTTGATGTCCTGGCTCAGGCGCGCAAATTCATCCTGCTGCGCCGAGATGGGCACTCGCCGCGCCAGGTCGCCGCGCTCGATCTGCACGGCAGTCTCGCGGATTGCGCCGATACGGCGTTCAAGCTGCCGCCGGAACAGTACCGCCCCGACAACCGCCATCAGCAATGTCACGATCGCGCCCGAAAGGATCGCGCCGCGTATCAGCTGTTCGAGCTCGCGCTGGTCCTGCATGTCGCGGCCAACGATGAGGATGCTGCCGTCGTTGAGGCGTCTGACGCGCAGCCGGCTTCGGGACGCGCGCCCGGCGCGCACCACATGGTGTTCAGAGATGCCTCGCGTCCGGCTCGTGATCTCACCCGTGACCGCCAGATTGCCCGCGACGATATGATTATCGGGACCGACGAGAGCGTAGACCTCAGTGTCGGAATCGATGCCGTCTCCCAGGAGACTATTAATGTGACCGGCCAGAGCGGCGGAGCCGCGCCTTTCCTGGTACTCCACAAGTCGTTGCGTGGTGGTATCGATCTGACCGTCAATCCGTCGTTGCCACACGCCGACGGTTTGCACGTAGAAGATCACCAGCAGCACCGTCATCGTGAACACGACGAGGGCGCCGAAAATCAACGCCTGGCGAAAGGCTATCGAGGACCACCAGCGCGCGAGGGCGATGCTCATCCCGCGAGCTCGCGCGTCGGGCCGGCAGGGGAGAGCGTATAACCCACACCGCGTACCGTATGTATCAGGGCAACCGAGGCGTCCTTGTCGATCTTGCTTCGCAGACGACTGATGTGCACGTCGATAACGTTGGTCTGAGGATCGAAGCGATAGTCCCAGACGGCCTCCAGCAGCATCGTCCGAGTCACTACGCGTCCCTGGTGCAGCAGCAGGTAGGCGAGCAAGCGAAACTCGCGCGGCTGCAGCGCGATAGACCGCCCCGCGCGCTCCACGCTGCGGGCGATCAGGTCCACCTTCATATCCGCGACGTGCATTTCCCGTACGCTGTCGCCTGGCTGCGAGCGGCGCAGCACGGCCTCGATGCGCGCTGCGAGCTCCGAAAAGGCGAATGGCTTGGAGAGGTAGTCGTCGCATCCGGCTTTGAGACCGCGCACCCGCTCATCGGTCGCCGCCAGAGCGCTCAGGACGACTACCGGGGTCCTGCGCTCCAGCGAGCGCAGTGTCCTGAGGATGGCGAGGCCGTCGACGTCGTTCGGCAGCATGCGATCGAGGATGATGACGTCCCAGGCTTCTTCGACCGCGCGGCCGACGGCGCCCACGCCATCGCGGCACAGGGTGACCAGCCAGCCGAGCTCGCGAAGCCCGGTGGCAACGTACTGCGCGTTTTCCACATCGTCCTCGATGATCAGGCAGCGGCGCATGGGCTCGTCACGCTCAATGGGCGTCTTAGTATCGCGCAATCTATGCGAACTTCCGACGCTTCGAGAGCCCGGAACCTTTCCAATCGGTAAGGTTCTCGCAACGGTTTCGCGGTCTGCGGTAACGCGCCGCCGCGGCGCTTACAACTGGGGCGGCGGCCGTGGCTCGACTGAGCTTGCCGGCGCATGCGCCCGAGTGCGAATCACCGCCCGCCGGCGGTGTCGTATTCGAAGCTTGGTTCCTTCTCCTTCTTCGTGACCCCGAGTGTGTACGTAAGACCAAACCAGGCAATGCGGCCCACCAGGCTGCGCTCATAGACCTGCGTAAACGTCGGGGTGGACACCGAGCGCACATAGTGCTGCCCGTTGAAGAGATCGGAGATGGTCGCTACGGCCGACAGCGCGGGCGTCAGTGCGTGCTTGAAACCGAGATTCACCATGTTGATGGCGCTGATGTTGCCCTGAGGGGTCAGGCGCTTGTCGGTGCGCGTGAAGATGATCTGCGCTGAATCCACCGCGGTCGCCTGGTAATTCAGTTTGGCCTTGACGTTGACTCCGGTGGTGGATTTCAGACCTGACGCGCCGAGCGCCGTGGCGTCGATCTGCGTATAGAACGCATTGCCGCTGAGGTTATACGTGAGCTTCGGCAGGAGCTGACCGGTCGCGGAGAACTCGAATCCGGCCGAATCGCTTCTCGGGAGGTTGGTCTTGGTGTCTACCGATAGCCCGTTGCCCAGGTATTCGATGACGTCGGTCACGCTGTCGACGTTGCGGCGGTAGTAACCCGTGATTCCGTAGCTCGTGCCGCGCCCCTCATAAGTGTAGCCCAGCTCATAGGACTGCGTGAGCTGTGGGCGTAGATTGGGATTTCCCGCGCTCAGGTTCGGTGTGTACTCGTGATCGACGTAGGGGTTCAGGTAATCAGGCTGCGGCCGGACTATTCGGCGGCTCGCGCCGAAGGACAGTGTCGAACCTTCCGCGAGAATACGGTCCACGTGCAGGCTCGGAAAGAGGTCCGCGTACCGCTGCACGGTCGACGCGTTATTGGTGAGCGAGCGGATATCTGCGTCGGTCCATTCAGCACGAAGTCCCGCCAGCCAACTCCATGCCCCGAGACTTCCCTGATCGCTCAAGTACACCGCATGGATGCGTTGGTTGAACCGGAAATGGTCGGTCAGAATCGGGTTGATCGTCTCCACCCCGGTCACGGCATCGACATTGGCGCCGAAGCCGTCGTATCCGTAGTCGTCTGCCTCGAAGGCATAGCCGAGTTTCACTGCTTGCGACCTGAAGGGAAACGCGTAGTCGATCCCGGCCTCGGTGATGCCGTTATCCTCACCGAAAGTCAGATTGTCGTAGGAAGTGGGCGTCGGCGGCACGACTGAGTCGTTGGTGTAGTCATAGTGCTCGTACGAGTGCGATACGGAGCGGTGCACCGAAATGTCCAGGCTCTCGCCTGGCTGGCTGAACTTCTGGCTGAATTGCAGCTTCGCGTCGTAGTCGTTCTCAGAGTCGTGTCCGCGGGTGTCGCGTTGGGTCGCGCTCGTTGTGGTGCCGGACTCGAGCATGCTCTCATTCTGCTGAGTGTACGTGCGCAGCCCCCCGCGTGACAGCCAGCTTCCCGATAGCGCGAGCGACTGACGCTCGTTGGGATCGTATTCGGTCGAAAAGCCGGCGCTCGGAATATTCCGGCGTATACGCTGCTCGCTGTGGTCCCGGCTCGCGAGCACCACACCGGTCGTGGGGTCCGCCCCTGTGACCACCGATTGAATCGTTCGATCGCGGTAATCCTCGCGAAATCCCGCATTCACCGAGGCCGTGAACTGCTTGCCGCCGTAATTGCCGTTGCCACCGACCAGCCAGCGCCCGCCACTGCCGCGACTACCGGTGAGCGACCCGGAAGCAGATTCCTTCTTGCCTCCTTTACGCGTAATGATGTTGATCACTCCCGCGGCACCCTCGGCTTTGTACTGGGCGGGTGGGGTCGTCAGGACCTCGATGCGCTCGATGTCGCTGGCGGAAATCGACTGCAGGTTGTCACCGGCTTTGGAGCCTTGAAGCTGGGTCGCGGGCTTCCCGTCGATCAGGATAAGCACGTTGGTATCCCCCCGCAGCGACACCACGCCATCCTGATCGACATCGATGGACGGGATCACATTCAGAAGGTCGCTCAGCGTACCGAGTGTGGTTTGTGCGTCCTCCGGCACCGTATAGATCTTGCGGTCGATTCGCGACTCGATGTTGAGTTTCTGACCCTGGACGACGACCGTTTCCACGGGGGTGGCGGGACTGTCGGGCGGTGCGGCGAATACCGCAACCGGGAGTAACGCCAATAGGCCGCCCGAGACGACACCATTCGGAATGGTCACTAGAGTTCGCTTCAAAGAATCGATTTCGATGTGTTGGCCACGGCACTTTGTACAGCGCGATCCTTAAGATCGAGTGAAGTTCGGCGCGCGGTAGCTGGATGGCAGGGCCGGTCTGTGCGGACTACGAAGCAGCTACCCGTGTGTCGGGCGCGAGCCCAGACGTATCAACGGGAAGTCGGATGCGAAACACCGTGCCAAGACCGGGAGCGCTTTCGACCTCGATCGCGCCCCCGTGGGCTTCAGCAATCCAGCGGCCAATGGCGAGCCCGAGCCCTGCGCCGCCGGACTCGCGGGAACGAGCCTTGTCTACCCGGTAGAACCTCTCGAAGAGGTTCGGCAAGTCGACCTCGCTGATTCCGATCCCGTTATCGCGCACGGCGAGTACCACTGAATCGCCCACGAGCTGACTCGACACGACGATCTCACCGTGCGGCGGAGTAAATTTCACCGCATTGTCGATGACTATCAGGAACAGCCGTTCGAGGAAATCGGCGTCACCTTTTACCGGCACGCTCGCGGCCCCGGACTCGTTCCTGAAGCGGAGCCCCTTGGCCGCCGCCAAGGTGGCGCCCTGCTCACACACGCT
>Ga0123355_10020367_pt1 | contig 10590 bp, 6 predicted proteins | sample TergutEmb28metaG_3_FD_89872 | JGI IMG/M metagenome (GOLD analysis project Ga0123355, IMG submission 89872) | Embiratermes neotenicus P1 segment gut microbial communities from Petit-Saut dam, French Guiana - Emb289 P1 | ecosystem: Host-associated > Arthropoda: Insects > Digestive system > Gut ... | reverse complement strand
GATAACATCGTAAAAAATTTCATGTTTATCGTCATCCCATTGATACTCATTCCCATTGATAAGCATACCTGCATATGTTTCAGTGAAACTGAATATTACATTTCCGTCATACTCAAAGAAGTAATATATTCGGGTATTTATCTCGGGACTTGATTCTGTTTCTATCGGTACTAAATCAGCATTAGCTATTTGAAGAAGTAAATTACGGTGATCCATTAAAATGCCGGTGTTTACGGTAATTCTGTAATCGTAACCGAAATCCATTAACATTTCGACACTAATAGGTATCCAAGTGGACATAAACGGGTCTCTAAAATAAATTGTTAGTGTAAGATCACCTGTCATTCCAAATGCTATCGCATCCGAAAGGCAAATGGGTTCTTCCTTACAACGTCTATTGTTAATCACAAGACCAACTGCAATAGTGGTTATAACAAGCAATACAACAGTCAATATAACGCCAGTTGTTTTTTTTAAACTCACAAATGTCCATCCCTCTCTTTTTGCACGAAATAATATGCCACCTCCAGGTTGCCGTTGCGGTCATATAAGAATTGGGTCGTTGATTGGTTTCCGCCTGTTCTAATTTCTGATAACATATTGTTTGTGATAGACCATGTTGTTGGCGCACCGGGTAAGTTTGTTGGGGTTGCCCGAAAGGGTATCAAGCAAAAAACCTTGATACCTCTTTGTGAAAAGAATCGCGTGATATAGGCGTTTGTTTGGTGTTTTCGTTTGGAAGCGAATTGTTTTTGACAGAAAATAGCGGGTTCCATCACTCTATAGGGGATGCCCCTGTTATCCAGTTTGTACGACACACAGGTAAACTCAGATCTAGCAGTTCGTAAGAGAGGAATACTAAATTCCAATTGAAATATGGTCGTAAATTTCGCCGTGTTGTTCGTGGTAATTTATTCCAATTATCATAAAGAAAGTATAGGCTCCAGTACGACTGGCCATCAATGATTGCAAAAACATGGCGCCTATTCCCAGCCATGCCAGGTACCATCACAAACTCCCCGTCAGATCTATTTCTCGCAACATTCCGAAGCAGCCTTTGAATATCACTCAACTGTTCGTCAGAAAGCTCCAGTGTCTTCTTACCAATGAAAAAACCACCCTCTTGACTAAAAGAAAAAAGAGTTTCTATTTTCGGATCCGTAGCAAAAAAATCATCAAGCATACTCATATCAAATGCAACTCGCTCGTGGTTATCGCTTAAAAAGCGTGATGAACCTGACATGGCAACCTTTAGTGTATTCGGCTCCACAAACTCCATCAAAATAAGAGAAGTATCCCCTTTCTGGCTAGTAAACAATATCTGTACACCTTCTAATGGTATCTCGCGTATACGAAAGCTACGCCACATTAACACAAGGATAGCGGTCAAAAATATAATAACAACAATAGCAAAGAATCTAGACTTTGATATAAAACGCATGGGAGTCCCTCCATATATTCAAATATTTGTCTCGTTGTGTAGAAACATCATCTTGATGATTGTATGTCAAGATGGTGTTTCTAATCACAAACAACACTTGATTAATATGGCTGACGCCCCCATAACACCCTCATAGGATGTCCATGCTCACGCCTTAGCATATTTTCAGTAATGCCAGATGGCCTTGTACGCCCTACACCTTGCATCCTCAATCCTATTGTTAATATTTCCTCCATTCGTTGATGCTCTGTTGTTAAAACACCGGCAGGATCCTGAAAAGTAACCGGTGCAGTAAAACTATCTGGTAGATACTGTCCTCTAGCCATCCTAAGTGCATGTATGAGCTCATGCCCCAAGATAATATAATGCGGGATTTGCTCCTGGCGAGATACGCCCATACTCCAATCAGCAACATAGGGAAGAGCTTCTTGAATTGGATTAAAGAATATTGTGCTGCCAGACCCCACCCCTAAGAGCATAGAATTCCAGGCATGATCAGCCAAAATATTACTATCACCATCACATAAACTAATCCGCGTAGTATGCTTATGATTAATCATATCCCGGATCAATTGCGTACCTACAGCCAAATCGGTACCGTCCATTGGCGTATAGCTGACGGTATAGGTATTGCGTCCAAATCTTCCTTGTTCTACAGAAACAGACAGTTCATCCCTCGTTAGCATTTGTAGATAGCTAAGCGTGTTCATTCGTTCATTTTCATTTCTTGATAGCTGTATGACCAGCCCGGTGGGGTCAATCCATCGTACAGGGTTGTTTATCGTGTAAACATAAAGATTTCCAGCTTGCAAAATAGCATTGGTGCTACTTTGCATGTTGTGAATATTCCAGTATGGATCGGGCTGAGTCCACCTACCCAACCTCGGGTTATAGCTCCTATTAGGAGTCATATGCTCCTCGCGATGCCCATCCCAATACATACCGCCAAACCTAAACGGATTTACATTGCCGGCGCGGGGGGATATCTCCACGCCAAAGGCGCAGTATCTGTACGTTTGGCCTGGGGATGTTAGCCCACTGCTACGCACTCTCACATCCCCGCGGGCATCGTGCACGTACGTGCCGTTGAAGGGGCATCTAATTAGTTCGCCTGTGATGCAGCGGATATAGTTTCCTATTACCGCCCTTGCCCTCATGTCTGCAACTACTTGGCCTCTGCTCCAAACATGCTGGGTGGTGACACCGCCTACTACTTTTGAGCTGCGCAGGCCGTCTGCGCGATAGATGTAGGAGGAGTTGCCACCTGGGCTATAGCGGCGGGTAAGTTCGTTGAATACGTTGTAGTGCCTTATTTCAAGGCCGCTTATACTGCAGTATACAACCTCCAGGTTGCCGTTGCGGTCATATAAGAATTGGGTCGTTGATTGGTTTCCGACTGTTAAACACATTCTAAATTCTTCTAACAGCTGGTTGTTTAAGTTGTAGGTGTAGCTGGTGAAATCCATGCGTGAACCTTCCAGCACTACCATGGAATTGCGGTTGCCGCGGTTATCGAAGCCAAATTCCCTTATTAATGGACGGTATCCGACTGCTTCTTCTCTAATTAGCCGCCTGGCTGTGTCGTAGGTGTAGGTTATGGTGCGGTTTGATGTCTCTATGACTTGGCGCACGTTACCGTCTAAGAAGTGTGTGTACCTAAACCCGGCTATAGTCTGCCTCGGGAGGAAATGGTTTATATTCGTAATTAAATTTGCCAGGTTGTAGGTATAGCTAGTTTGCAATCCGCATGAGCGGCCGGATACACCTGTGCGGTTGCCGTTTGCGTCATAGGTGTAGGTCGCCATCGGTACGCCGCTGGATGTTACCGTATGCACGCGCTGGGCAATATCGTACGTGTATTCTATATCTTGGATACGTACACCTTCTGCGTACACCTGGATTCTTGTTATGTTGTCGGCTTCGTTGTAGGTAAATCGCCTATCAATGCCTCCGGTTTCTAGTTCACGAATTACACGGAGCTGGTCATCATAGAAAAAGTTAATCACATTTGATGGACCTCTGGGGCCTATATGATTACGAATAAGCGTTAGCACACCTGTACGTGCATACGTAAACCCCCTGCTATCTACAACCACGCCATTGCGTACTGCTTGTTTTTCTACCAAACGCCCAACGCTGTCGTACCTTTTCCTAAAGGTGGTGCCGTTACGGTCGACACGCGTCAACAACAGGCTATTGGCATCATACGTGAAAGTCTCTGCTCCGCCAAGGGCATCTGTTATGCTAATCAGCCGCCCGCGGTTATCGTATGCAAATGTAGTGGTGGCTGCGTTTGTTGCGTTTGTTGCGCCGCCTACACGCTTGGTTCGTACATTTCCGGCGGCATCGTAGGTGTATTCTGTTATGGGGCCGGTGCCGGTTTGGGTTCGCGTTAGCCGGTTGTCACGGAAGACATTGACTGTGGTAGACCATGTTTCCTGCGGCGCACCGGGTAGGTTTGTTTGGGTTGCTACGTGGGTAAGGTTGCCGCCTCCGTCGTAGGTATAGCGTGTAAGGCTGTAGTGGGTGGTGGTGCCCACGCGCTCGAAGGGTACATAGTGTCGAATAAGCCGACTGGCTCCATCATAAACAAACCGCTGCGTGTTTCCGCGGAAATCGGTTGAGGATGTTTTGCGCCCCATACCGTCAAAGGTATTGCGGGCGGTATTGCCTTCGTTGTTTGTTATTGATGTTATTCCATGGATGTTGTGTGTGAAGCTGTTGTCTACACCAAGGGAATACTCGCGTGTTACGCGGCCAATTTTGTCGTGCTCGTAGTGCATTCTCTTGCCGTTCAAGTTACCCTCTTGGATTCTGCGGCCAAAGCGATCGTATATTGTGGTTGATATGCTGATGCTGGCCTCATCGCTGACGTTATGGATTAATGTCTCAGTCCTTCTGTCACCGTTTGCGTTTGATACATCATTATGGAAGATGGTTACACCAAAGGCCATCATTCCGAGTTCTAGGTCGGCTCCCTGCCTAGACATTTGTATCTTTTGTCTTACGCGATCGAAGTTATCGTAAAAAAAACGAGTCTCACCGGAAGAATCGATACCGGGGGCGTTGATGGTGCTGGCAAGTCGCATACGATCGTCATAGACGTTGTTCTGGATAACTACCCCGCCAACCGAGATAGAAAGCAGGTTGCCCAGCCCATCATATCGGTAAGAATATGTGGCACCTAGTATGGTGCGGTGCGTCAGGACATTGCTTGTGTCATTGTAGGCAAACGTTTCACGGCCGCCGCCCGGGTGCGTGATTTGCGTGACACGGCCAATGCGGTCATAACCCCATACGGTTACGTTGCCGTTGGGGTCCCTTTTGGAAGTGATGCGCCACATTGTGTCATAGGTGAGATGTGTATCTATTGCACCAACAGCACCTGTTGTGCTGATATGGATTGGCCTGGTACCACGGTCATAGGTTATACGTGTCGTGTAGAAGGCTGCGCCATTTGGGTTGGGGAATTCACGTATTTCGGTTACATTGCCGTGAGTATCATGTAGGAAGTTTGTCCGGGATAGCCGTACGTTGTTTTGGTAAATATCTGTGCCAGCAATGCGTCTTCCATCAATGGAAAGACGATTCACCTCTCGTATTGTGGTGTTAGCATCGGTCATGAATGTTGTGGTTAAAGGCAGGCCAAAGCGGCTATCGTAAGTGATACTCGTTGCGTATCTATCGTAGTTGTTCCCCCGGCTCAATGGACTTACGGCTCGTGTAACCTGCCCATGAGTGTTGTAGAAGAACAACTGGATGGTAGTACGTGAAAAGGATTGTCTGTGTTCTGTTAGCGTGATGTTTGTCGGCAGTCTTCGTTGTGGGCAGTAGATTTGTGTTTGTACGGATAGCAGAGTGGTGCCGTTGTACGTTCTTTGCTCGGTGTTTAGGTGGCGGTAGTTGAATGTATATACCGTTCGTAGTCCGTTGTTTTGGGTGACGGTGGTGGTGGCGATAAGAGATTGCATCGGGGGTGGTGCCCATATGTTCGAGTTGTTCCAGTAGTCAAAGGTTGTGCGCATATATCGTCGGCCATTGCTTACCAGTGTACGTACAGTGACTCGATATTCGTGTAATCGACCAGTCCCGAATGGTCCGGTTGGATTAATGTCAAACCAGTTGTAATTAAACTCAAGTCGCGCACCTGACGGATATGTTACCCATCTAAGCAACATGGTGAATCTTGCACGATTTTCAAACGTCGGGTTACCCCAAAAGTCATAGAGACGATATCTAACATAGTATCTGGCTTCAGAATACGTAAAACGAGTAACAGCCTCAACCTGGTTGCGGATACTGGTAACCTGCCCTCCAACATTGAAGTGGATGCCCGACGAAGACGCTCCAGCCCCTGACATGTTAATGGTAAAAACGCCGCCATCGGGACTGGTTATTGTTGTGACAGTACTGCCGAGATTAAAATTTATGTGTAGGCCATTGCTATCTACAATCCCTGTGAGCTGCCCGATAAACTCCGGCACCATCACGTTAACACCAGGTACAGATCCAGGCACAGATCTAAGTACCCAGCCCCCAGTATATTCAAATCTTATCGTATTTCCAAATCTATCGCGTTTTCCTATTATGTGGGAATCTCTGAAAAAGTACACTGTACCATCTAGAAACGTTAGGCTCCTGTTGGACTGAAGTGTGTGAAGTGTGCCGCTGGTAAAACCGGTGAAGGCACTCATAGCCATGTCGTTACTGTGGTTAGTGAGCATTGTAACCGGCAAGGCTGCGTCGCCGGTTAGAGGGAAATGGCCTCTTCCGGGTACATACAAGAGGGCATTGTTGTGTATATAAGGCAGGTCGAACCGCCAACCCGAACCAAGCCCCCTGGATTTAGGCGATGTTACTGCGGCGAGGGATTGCACGCAAGGACCGCCCATAATATCCGCGTCCGAAGAGTCATACACCAAATCCAATACTAAATCAAAACCGTTACGCCCCGGCAAGGTCAATATATTGGTGCGAAATACAGACGCGCCTGTGTTGATGTTTACGGAATCGTCTGCGTTAAAGTGTAGATTGAAGGGGTTGGATCTTATATCTTCCAAGGTTGGCCCCGTCACTGTAGACATGGGGGCTATGCCAAAAGCCATGATAGACCTGCCATATTCCAGCACCTGGTCAAGCTCATCGGTGTCTGATTGAATGACGTCTAACACCTGCCCTACCTCAAATGCATAACGCATCGCAGGTGGCCTAATTTCAATTTGCGTCGGGGGTGTGGGTTGGATAATTTCTGGCAAGTGGTCAATGTATTCCGTTATTTCGTGCGACATGTAAAAATCAGATGTGTCACCATCCCAAGGATGTTGCATTAATGGGACGTCGAAGAGTGGCGGAGCTATTATCTCAGCATTGTAGACAACTACAGGCTCAATAACCATCTGAGCCGAAGTCGCGCGATATACACCCGGTGGCAGCATAAATGTTTGTGGTTCAACTTCCAATGCAGCACCAAGAGCAAAGGCTGCCTGAATTTCTGAAACACCATGATTATCTAAAAACAGCTGGCGTGCCACAGCAAACGCACTTTCATTGGTAAACGCAATAGAGAGAGGACGCGTGTATTCTAAATGCTCTGGTTCTTCTTGGTTTATAGCTGCCCATCTGCGCGTGCGTACTGCATTGTCTAGGCTTAGATTTCCGCGCCGCCTGGGGCGACGTGTGGGACGTTGTGGAGGAAGCATTTCTTCAGGAGCGTTTTCCTGGTTATCATTCCAATCGTCTTCTGGATCGGTAGTTGGGTCTTCTGGAGTATGAGGTGGGTTGTATGGTGGATGATAAGGGTCGTATGGTGGTTGCCATGCGTTGTGGGGTGGAAGTTGTTGCAACTCAAATGGAAATGCTTCCTGCTCAAATGGAGACTGCATTGGTTCGATGAAAAGTTCTTCTTGTTCATCAAGCACAAAGTATTCTGCATGGTTAAATGCCTGTGTCGTCGGAACGGGTTCAAGCCCATCAACATCGGGAACTATAGGAGGAAGCGTCACAATTTGGTCAGGTGAGTATTCAGGTAATACAGGCGGCTGATCGCCAATCACCGGCGGATATTCCTCATGGGTCGGGGGTTGTTCATCGGAATATTCTTCATCGTGGGGGAGCTCGACCCAAGGAGGATTTTCGTCTGGGTTCGGTGTTTCATGTTCATTATAGTAAGGATCGTATTCTTCATAATAATACATGTCGCCGGGGTCAATTCCGAGCCGTTCCCACTCTAGTTCTTGAGCCCTTTCAATGAAGCTGTATTGTGTATAGGGACGATCTGGTGTCAATATGTCACTTGTATCAATATTCCTACCGTCAGGATGCGCCGTTGCCATTTCTTCGGCATTATTTATCCATATAAATGGATTGTAAACAAGTCTCCGACTATTCACTTCTTCGGACATGTCAAACATTTGTGCAAATTGTTCCATGCGTATAATTTCCGATGTCCGTTCATCGGCGCAGGGAATCATTGTGAGAATTCTCTGGGCTTCTGCGTAGTTGAATAATCCCCCGGAGATAATTCGCATAAGTTCTACACTTTCGGCTAGGGTATATCCATCACGTTCCATCAACACAAACAGGTCGCTGGCAACCCTGACAGCATCATAAGCTATACGCAACTGTCCCCAAATTAAAGCGCGGTCGTACTCCGTCAAACCGGAGAAATTCACCGCGCGTTCTAAAAGTGCTATAAACTCAGCTGCCGCTTGCTCGTAAGGGCATTGTTGATAATCATACTGCGCCAGCACCATCGCAAGAGTTTCGGGGTCTAATGGCGCAAGCGGATCATACGGGCATGGCATTATATCCGATAGATATATGTAGGGGTCAGGTTCTGGCCAATCAAAATCATCGAAATGTGAGAAGCCGTGGATATCGGCATCGTTATTAAAAACCGCACGTTCAATCGCACCGGCATAATCCAGCATACCAACAGAGTCAGGCAAGTCTGGAAGGGGAGGAAGGGTCGGGAGGTCGTAGATGCTGGGGCGGCTGGGATGGTCAAGGAGGTTGGGGATGTCCGGCAGGGTGGGGAAGGAATGGTATCTGCTTGCCAATGAAAACGGCGCAAGCTCTGGCAATTCATGAACCGATGGCGCAAATTGTGAAAGTTCTTCGGTAAACGGCCATGGGTCAAAATCACCAAACCCGCCCTCTACAGCAAAGGCTGTATAGGGTGTTATCATTGTTACAATTAGTACGATTGCTGTTACTTCTTTAAGTTTGCGAATGAGTTTTGATTGCATGATATATATCTCCTTTTTCTCAAATATTTTCCATTATCATGATGCATAAATTCTCGAACATTGTCAATAAAAATCTAAATTTATCGTGAGCCTCTCCCTTGCTGGGGGAAATTTTTATGATGCGCGGTGTCTCGTATTTTTAGTTGCACATGTTTGTATACCGCCTCTCATCGAAATTATTTGCTTCCAAATACTATATCTCACATGAGAAACATATTCAATACATATGGGCAATATTTTATTATTCAATTGACTTGTATTATATAGGTAGGATAGGGAGACGCATATGAACCCTACCAATGAACGTATACGGCAACTCATGGATAAAAGAGGTTGGACGGAGTATCGCTTAGCCATTGAATCTAAATTGTCGCAGTCTACTATTGCAAATTTATTCAAACGAAACACGACCCCCAGCGTAACAACACTGGAGGCTATATGTAGTGGATTCGGAATAACGCTGGCACAATTTTTCAGCGAAGGAAATATGGTAGAATTAACAGACGAGCAGAAAGAGTTGTTCGACAAATGGGTATCACTCACTGGAGAGCAGAAGCTACTCCTTTTGGATGTTATAAAACAGCTAAAATAATGCCAACCAGTTGATTTTTACCGTCTCCGCTTTTTTGCAACAACATCCATCAACCGCTTTTCACAAGTATTAATCACCAGCACCTCATCGATGCCGCTTTGTTCTATCAATGCCTTTGCCCGCGGAAAATCCCCAACCAGCGTGGCAAAATGCGCATCTGACGAGGCCAGCACTTGCACCTTAAACTGTTGGCACAGTTTTAATAAATCCAAAGTCAACTCGTCATCAAGATGCCGGTAAGACCCCGGGTCAAGAGTTTTTTCGTTTATCTCAATAATCGTGCCGGTGCGGGCTGCAGCAGCTACAACCGCCGTCATGTCTATATCAAATGAGATGTCTATAGGGTGACCTAGTATATGCACATGCGGGTTGTCCATCGCGTTTATCAATGTCTGCGTGTGCGTGTCGCGGTCTGTTGGCTTTATCACCACACGATGCATAGATGCAATAACAAAGTCCATTTTCGCCAAAATCCCGTCGCTCAAATCCAGCTTGCCGTCCGGGTTCATGATATTGGCCTCCGCGCCCTTAAAAACACGCACACCACCGATAACATCCGGCAGAACCCACAAGTTTGCAAAATGATACAAATGCGCGCCGCCTGGCATCCCCGGCCCATGGTCGGCTATGCCTATATGCGTGAGGCCAATGGATGCGGCATGTGCGGCGTTTTCGGTGATGGTGCTGTAGGCATGGGTGCTGTTTACTGTGTGGCAGTGTATGTCCAGTGTGAAATGCATTTTCAGGCTCCTTTGTCTGTTGTTTATACATAATTATACCAAAAAAAGCTGTTGCTTTCCATTCTCATGGATGCAACAGCTTTTTTCACTATAGAACACTACCGAGGTAGAAGAACTTTGTGTGTTGTAGAACTTAAAATTGCGCGTTTGAAGTTGGTCAGGCTGCCTATTGTCTCGTCAAAAGGGTTTGCCTGCATAATGAAATCGCCAACTTGTTCAATTAACCCCGGTTGCTCAAGGTCCTGCCTTGGATTCGCTATGCGCACGATTCTGGTGTCGTCTAAAGACGTGTCAAACTCCAATTCCAAAGATTCGCGTTCATACATATTTTCACCTCCCTTAATTTCTTACAGATTGCAAAATCAAAAAACATATCTAAATTCTTGCACCAGCAAAACTTGGTCAACTTCATCTTCCTGGAAGCTGTTCAATTGACGCGCCAGTTCCAGCAACTGTGAATTGTTTGCATTGGTAGCAAAGTTTCTAAATGTGAACTGGCCGGGATCGTATCGCAACACGATCCTTCTGCCTTCGTTTAAACGCATGGATTTTTCCCCTCTCTAAAAATTT
>Ga0123355_10020366_pt1 | contig 10590 bp, 8 predicted proteins | sample TergutEmb28metaG_3_FD_89872 | JGI IMG/M metagenome (GOLD analysis project Ga0123355, IMG submission 89872) | Embiratermes neotenicus P1 segment gut microbial communities from Petit-Saut dam, French Guiana - Emb289 P1 | ecosystem: Host-associated > Arthropoda: Insects > Digestive system > Gut ... | reverse complement strand
CGTCGGACCAGCGCCGTCCGGGCATCATACGTCCCGTGAACTCATCGACGATGATCACTTCGCCGTCTTTCACCACATACTCGACGTCTTTGCGATAGAGCGCATGTGCCTTGACCGCAGTCTCGACGTGGTGCTTCCAGCCCCAGTTCTCCGGATCGGCGATGTTGCCTATGCCCAGCAGTCCCTCGACTTTCTCCCAACCCTTGTCGGTGACCGTGATGTTGCGGTGTTTCTCATCAATGACATAGTCGCCGGTATACTCCGGGGGTTCGCCCGGGGGCCCTTCAATCTCCTCTCCCTTTTCCAGCTTGGGAATGATGCGGTTCACTTTGTAGTACTTATCGGTTGATTCTTCGCTCGCGCCCGAGATGATGAGTGGGGTGCGGGCCTCGTCGATCAGGATGGAGTCCACTTCGTCGACGATGGCGAAGTTATGCCCGCGCTGCACGCAGTCCTTGATATCGAACTTCATGTTGTCGCGCAGGTAGTCGAAGCCGAATTCGTTGTTGGTACCGTAGGTGACATCGGCTGCATAAGCTGCGCGGCGCTCCTCGTCATCGAGATCGTGCACGATCACGCCCACGGTCAAGCCGAGGAAACGATAGAGTTTGCCCATCCACTCCGAATCGCGCTTGGCGAGATAATCATTGACCGTCACCACGTGCACGCCACGCCCGCTGAGCGCGTTCAAATAGACGGGAAGCGTGGCCACCAGCGTCTTGCCTTCACCGGTCTTCATTTCCGCGATCGTGCCGCGGTGCAGAACCATCCCACCGATCAATTGCACATCGAAGTGCCGCATGTTAAGCACGCGGCGGCCGGTCTCGCGAACAACCGCAAAAGCCTCTACCAGAATCTCGTCGAGCACTTCCTGTAGCGCGTCATACTCTTCCTTCTCCAGCCGCTTCTGCTCGTCGAGATTGCCGGCGGCGTCGGAGCTTGGCTCGGCGGGCTCCGCCTGCGGCGCTTTGTCGACGCGGCTCAACCGCTCCTGAATGCGCTTCCGGAACTCGTCCGTCTTGGCGCGCAATTCGGCGTCCGTGAGCTTCTGCATCTCGGGCTCAAGCGCATTGATCGCCTCCACGTTCGGGATCAGCGCCTTGATCACGCGCTCGTTTTTGGTACCGAAGACCTTGCCTAACAGTGTGTTAATCAAACCTGAAGTCCTTCAGCGGGCAGCATATGCCCCAATACCATCCTTAGAAGACTAGCACATTAGATGCGGGGACGGTCCCCGACGAACGGGGATCACAGCTCCAGTATAATGGTTGCGTTACAGGACGGAGGCTCCTATGGCCGCACGTCTCTCTGCGCTTTTTTCCCTGGTCGTTCTTCTGACTGTTCCAGCCACCGCCAAAGACAAAAAGAAGCCCACGTTGTCCGAGTTTGTTCTGCGGGCACAAACTGTCCGCGTCATGGTCGACCCCGATGCCGGAGAACCTCTCGATCAACCGGCCGCCAACGCCACCGCGAGAGACAACGTAGAGAAGGCTTTTATGGAATGGGGCCGCTTCCGTCTCGTGATGGACGGTGAAAAGTCCGATTTGGTGGTTGTGATCCGCACCGGGGACGGCAGAATGGGCCGCTCCACCATAAAGGGTGGCCCGATCGATCAGCGTCCGGGCGTAGCCCAATCCACCGACGACAGCATCCGCATCGGCGCGCAGCACGGAACGCCTCCGATGACCGATCCCACCGAAAACCCGGCAGACCGCTCTCCACATGTCAGCAACGAGGCGGGTAGTTCCGAAGACTCGTTCGCGGTGTATCTCGGCACCTCGGATCATCCCCTTGATTCCTCTCCGGTGTGGCGCCATATCGCCAAGGATTGCCTGCGGCCGGAGCCGAGAGTCGCTGCTGTCGAGGAATTCCGCAAAGCAGTCGCGGAGGCGGAAAAACCGAAGATCCCGAAGCAGCCGTAGTTCAAAAACCCAGTTCCCGGGACCTCTACTTTACGTCTCGTGCCTGTGGCCGCTGGCTGAGCGCTGCCGACGAAGCGAGAAGCCCGGACCCACTTCCCTACTCGCTTTTCGTGTATATTCCCCACGACCCATGCCCACGTTCTACGACCGTTTTCTGGAATGCGCCCAACGCTGGCCCAACAACGTGGCCCTCGAACTCCAGCGTCACGATCACCTCGAAAGCTGTACTTATGCCGAACTTCACGGCATGGCGGAATCCGTCGGCCGCTGGATTCTTGAAAACGGCTTTTCGCGCGGATCGCGGCTGGCGATTCTAGCCGACAATCACCCGCGATGGGTCGCAGCCTATCTCGGAATTATCGCCTCCGGATGCGCGGTGGTTCCTCTTGACACCGCGCTGCATGACGAGCAAGTCACCAAGCTGCTGAAAGACAGCGGCGCGTTGGCAGTGTTCTGCGACACCAAGCATGTCCCGGTTGCCCGTCCGGCGGCGAATGAATTGAATCTCGGCCTGATCCTCATGGATCCCGAGAGCACTGCCAACCACTCGATCCCTGAGAGTTGGCTTGGCACCATGCCCGCGATCTTCGCCGCCGGCCCCGGCCAGTTCAAAGCCCTCGACGCAAAAAGCGACGATCTTGCATCGCTGCTTTACACCTCGGGTACGACAGCCGACCCAAAAGGCGTAATGCTCACCCATGCCAACTTTCTCGGCGAGGTGGAAGCTGTCTTCCACTGGGTCGACATCGGCCCAAATGACGCATTGCTCGGTGTATTGCCCCTGTTTCACGTTCTGGCGCAGATGGCGAACTTGCTTCTGCCGCTGGTCAAGGGTTCCCGCGTCGTGTATCTGGAGACACTGAATACCACCGAACTCTTGCGTGCTTTGAGCGAGCGCAACATCACGGCCTTTGCCGTGGTGCCTCAGTTTTTCTACTTGATCCACGAGCGACTGACGCAGGAAATCGCCAAGCGCGGCGCCATCACTCAGAAACTGTTCGCCGCCATGGTCGCGTTGAATGGCACCCTACGCAGGGTTGGCATTAACGCCGGGCCCGTCCTCTTCGGCAAAGTCCACAAGACCCTCGGCCCGAAGATGCGATATCTGGTTACCGGCGGTTCACGTTTCGATCCCGAAATCGCGCGTGCCTTTCACGACCTGGGCATCGACGTGTTGCAGGCCTACGGGCTGACAGAGACGACCGCAGCGGTTTTTGCGAATTCGCCGCACGACAACGAAATTGGCTCGGTTGGCAAAGCCCTGAAGGGCGTCGAGGCCAAGATCGTCGACTCACAACCCCAAGAAGAAGGTCCGGCCGTTGGCGAAGTTGCCCTCCGCGGGGCGGTTGTGATGAAGGGATATTGGAATCGCCCCGACGCGACGGCGGCGGTTTTGCGCGATGGCTGGTTTCTCACTGGTGATCTCGGATATTTCGATTCCCACGGCCACCTTTTCCTCACCGGACGCAAAAAGGAAGTCATCGTTCTCAGCAACGGCAAGAATGTGTATCCCGAAGAGATCGAAGCCCACTATCTGAAGTCGCCATTCATCAAGGAAATTGCCGTGATGGGCCTGGAAGGCAAGCCCGGCGAAGGTGGAGACCGCCTGCATGCCGTAATCGTTCCCAACTTCGACGAACTTCGCCGGCGCAAGATCGTGAACACCAAGGAAGCCATCCGCTTCGACGTCGAAGGCCTATCTCCGCAAATCGCGTCGACCAAGCGCATCGGCAGTTACGAAATCTGGCCGGACGATCTGCCGCGCACCACCACACGTAAGATCAAGCGCTTCGAAGTCGAGAAGCGAGTGCGGGCAAATCAGGCCAGGAAGGTCTCCGACGATTCCGAGTTGACGGCCGACAAGCCGCTGAGCGCCGAAGAAACCGCCTGGCTCGGTCGTCCGGAAGTACAGCGCGGGGTCGAGATCGTTCGCGAAGCCGCTCGCTCCGCTCCGCCAACCATGCGGCCAACGTTAAATCTGGAACTCGATCTCGGCCTTGACTCCATGCAGCGGGTCGAACTGCTGAGCCGGCTCGAACAAGAGCTGGGTGGGAATGTAGAAGAATCACAACTGACGGAAATCTATACTGTGCGCGACCTCGTCGATGCAGTCCTCGCAAGCACGGCAGTCGGCGCCAGCAGGGCTGCAACGCGCGCGCCGTTCGCGGGATGGAAGGCCATCCTGGCGCAGGATCCCGACGATCCCCAGGTTCTGGCGCTCGCCCATCCCAATCGCTTTAATGATGCCTTCTGGTATTTCTTCTCACGCTTCATCCAAGCCGTCTCACTCGACCTCTTCTCTCTCAAAGTGAGCGGCCTCGACAAGCTGCCCTCCAGCCCTCCCTACATCATTTCCCCGAATCACCAGAGCTACCTGGATCCTCTCATCATGATCAGCGTCGTGCCCGAGCGAATCTTCCGCAACACTTTCGCGGTAGGAACCAGTGAAATCTTTGGCAAGGGATTGATGCGTCGGCTGGCACGATCCATCAAGGTCGTGGTCGTCGATCCCGATGCAAATCTGGTTCCAGCAATGCGTGCCGGCGCATTCGGACTGCGCCACGGGCTCGCGCTGATTCTCTATCCGGAAGGCGAGCGCTCGATCGACGGTCGACCGAAAATCTTCAAGAAGGGAGCGGCAATTCTCTCGATTCACATGCAAGTACCGATCGTTCCGGTGGCGATTGAGGGGTTCTACGAAGCGTGGCCGCGCAACAAGCCCTTTCAGGGATTCAAGCCGCTGAAGATCGTCTTCGGAGATCCCATCGCTCCGCCGCCTGAGTCCGAAGCCTCAGAAGAAGCCTACGAAAAGCTCACGGCAAAGGTGAAAGCCCGAGTCGTCGAGATGTGGGAGAGCCTCCATCAAGACTAGTTTCCAGGCTCATACGCCAGCCGCTCGCAGCCTGACACGCTTCATCACTTCTACCGGGGATGCACTGATGCATGCGGCCACGCTGGCTCCAGCGAGTGCCTACTTCGCGCGCGGATGCGTCTGATCGTAAACCTCGAGCACATGCTTCATCGAAAGCTGGGTGTAACGCTCGGTGGTTGCCAGCCGCGCGTGCCCGAGTAGTTCCTGAATAGCACGCAGGTCGGCACCTTCTTCCAACAAGTGCGTACCGAAGGCGTGGAGCAAGGTGTGGGGATGCACGTCCGGCGAAAGGCCTTTCGACACCGCAATCTTTTTGACGATGCGGCCCACGCTGCGCGTGGTGAGCCGTCCGCCGCGCTGATTGATGAGCAAGGAGGTCGAGCGCTTGCGCGTTTCCGCCAGCACGGTCTGCCGCGCCGGAAGATAAGCAGCGAGAGCGGTCTTTACCGATTCGCCGAACGGAACGTAGCGCTCCTTCTTTCCCTTGCCGCGAATTAAAATCGCCTCCGCGCTCATCCCGATGTCATCCAGGTTAATGCCAGTCAATTCGGAGTTGCGGATTCCGCAGCCGTAGAGCAGCTCCAGCATCAGCCGATCACGCTCCGGGAAAGCCGCTGTTTCCGGCATGGGCCCATCGAGCACCGAATTCATCTCTTCGATCGTAGGCACACGCGGCAATTTCTTGGGCAACTTTGGAGTGGCCACGAGTTTCGCAGGATTCTGATCGACTACTCCTTCCTGTGCCAACCAGCGATAAAGCGATCGCACCGCAGCCAACGATCGCGCCACCGAAGTCTTGCTCAAGCCTTTCTCGTAAAGCTGTGACAGGAATCCTCGAATCACGATGTGATCGATCTGCTTCCATCCTCGCGACCCGGCAAAAGCGGAGAAATTGGCGAGGTCGCCCGCGTATGCCTTCATCGTGTGCGGCGACGCGTTCCGCTCGCGCAAATGGCGGAGATAATCCGCGACCGCTTTGCCGACAACTGTACTGGTTTTCATCCGAGCCTTGTCACTCTGGGCGAAGCGCAGGACCTATGCATTTCACCGGGGAGTTAACCGGACTCTTGCCCTAAACACCATCGCTCGATCCGCCAGAGCACATTCTCACCGCGCCCTCGCCCGGGGATGATGTTTCCGGTAGACAGTTCTCAACCGATCCAGAGCCAGGTGAGTGTACACCTGCGTCGTCGAAATATCAGCATGCCCCAGAATCGCCTGCACGGTACGCAAATCGGCGCCGTTCTCAACCATGTGCGTCGCGCAGGAATGCCGCAGCATGTGTGGTGATGCATGCCTCCCCGAGGCGGTCGAGGCACGCCTCACCATCTGCCAGACCCGCTGTCGCGTCAACCTACGGCCACCGCGACGGATGAACAAAACGGGCGAGGTTGTCATGGTCGATGCCGAGGGCCCGCCCTGCGACGCTCGCGGTGCCGCCAATGGCGGACGGCCGCATGCCAGATACTCGGTCAACGCCTCCTGCGCGGGCTTGCCCAGGGGCACTATCCGCTCCTTATCGCCCTTGCCACGTACCAGCATATAGCCGGCTTCAAGCTTCAGATCCTCAACCGTAGCACTCACCAGCTCAGAAACGCGCAGCGCTCCGGCATAAAGCAGTTCGAGCATGGCGCGATCGCGAATGGCTAAGGCCGTGGCAGCTTTCTTGTCGGCTGGCCCACCCGCCACCGATGCGGCCGGCGCCGCCAAAGTCACCTCGACTTCGTCCCGCGCCAATGACTTCGGCAAGACTTTCCATTGCCGCGGAGACTCAATATTCAGCGTAGGATCATGCTCGATCCTCTTGTCGAGCAGCAGATATCGATAAAGATGCCGCAGGACGGACAGTTTTCGCCCCACGCTGCGCCCGTCCACCTGATGCGAAAAAAGCTCTTCGAGAAATTCCCGCACATCAGTGCGGCGCGCGGTCCCGAGAACCTGCCTCCGTTTCTCCAGGAATTCCGCAAACTGCACGATGTCAGTGCTATAGGCGCTGATCGAAAGCCGGGCCAAGCCCTTTTCGATGCGCAGATAGTCGAGGAATCCAGCAATAACCTGCGAATTGGCTTCCGATGCCATACACCGAGAAGTGTAGTATGCGCGTTATCTGACGTAAGGAGAAGTAGTGAAACAGGTCCAATCACCAACCGCTCTTGACATCCTCCCCGGCCTGAAGGCCGGAGATTCTCACAGGGAGGCGCACGCCAGAGCCTCCCCTCGGGCGGGCTTGCTTCTTCTTTGGAGCCTCGCGGCGGCTGTACCACTTCCTCGAGCTTGATCCGCCGCGCTTTAGTTTTGACAGGCGCTAGTCAATTTGCGTTGGACGATCTTTTCGCAGCTCACTGGCGACCCGGTGGGCTGTCATCCTCATGGCGTCGTCAGCGGCCCTCGTATCATTGTTTTCTTCCACTGAGGCCGTCGAAGTACCCTCAGCAAAGGACCGCAAGTCCGGGACCTCGAGAACGGCAAAATCTATAGCCAGGATTTGGCCGGGCTTCGAATTCCCGAGAATGACCGGGGCCGGTCCGACTCCATCAGGGCCTCCTGACATTCCGGGAGCTCGGCGAGGGTCCACCATCGTGGTGAGCACCAGATACTCGCAGTTTTTCTGCGCGGCTTCTGCTCCCGCGTCTTCCTTAGAAGCGCTTTGCAGTGGGACAGCTTCGAGGATCACGGACGATTTGCGATCGGTTCGCTTGCGCTGCAGCTCTCGAACAAGTTGATCACGCTCCCAAACAGGACTGGTCTGGCGGCCCGATCGGTTCGTCATGACGGCCACTCCGACGCGAATTGTGCGCCTTTGGCCGGCAGCGGATGGACCGCCCTGCGGGAACGAATTGTAGGAGGGCATCGTTTGTGCCGCAGTACAAATTGAAATTGCAAACGATGCGACTAAGAGCCTTGAAAGGTACATTGCGCCCCCTTGAGCGACGCCTGAGCAAGTCGTTAGTCACTTGGGATGTGATACGCTCAGCTTCGCCATCCCTACAAGGTACTTTCCCTCGTCGGAATTTAGTTCGTTTAAGGCGAGGGAATCCGGGCCGTAGGGCGCAAAGCGCATGACGAAGTAGTAGGTTTTTCCTGCCTCAGCTTTTAGATCGTGCAACGAAAGATGATGTGATAAGCTCAGACGGCTAACGGCGCAGAGGTGGCGTTCGCCCGGTTCAATCGAGCTAAAGAAATAAGTTTCGGCTTTCAGAGCGCCAAGCCACTTGCCGTCGACGCCGAATCTAGTGCTGCCTATCGTTTCCTGTACAACGTAGATCAGAGCTTTCCCATTTTCAGGTATAGCTGCAGGATGCTGCGAGTCGTCGGCCACAACTTCGAATTCCACATCCTGCGGCCCGCAAGCAGCTTTCGCGGCAGAAACTGCTGCCTTATCTTGGCCGAAGGCAAAGCACGCTAGTAAGAGCACCGCAGCGATGGTCTTCATGGCTTCGCTCGAATCTGCACGCCTCTAGCCCGTTGCCAACAATCGTACTCCCAAAATGGTGGTTGAGGTAATCCCGAAGCCCGGCTGACGATGTTTAGGTGCCAATCGCCGGGTTATTGCGATGGATGGTTTCCGTGCGATTCGTTCTACCGCCCCAAGAACGTTCTGAGTGTTTGGCTGCCACTATAATCACGCCAATGGCCAGCGACCCTTTCCTCTCTTGGGCAAACCGGACCGTGCTTCGTCTGGGACGCGAAGTGCCCTACCTGAGCATCCAGGACATTGTCGTATTCGTCCGCGACCTGGATGTGAGTAAGCGGTTTTACGTGGACCAATTGGGCTTCGAGCTAATCACCGAACAACGCCTTCCCACTGGCGAGCGCTGGATTGAAGTGGCGCCTCCCGATGGCAGCGCGAATCTTGCGCTGGTTGAGCCAAAGCCCGAAAGCCCCGAATACAGCTTGATTGGCGGGTACCGCTGGGTTCTGTTCATGACCGAGGATGTCCATGCCAAGTACAGAGAATGGATTGAACGTGGCGTTCGTTTCACAGTTGCTCCGGAAACACCGGGATGGGGCGGTACCTATGCGCGTTTCGAGGATCCGGACGGGAATGAGTTTGGCTTGGAAGGATTCGATGAGGTGAGGCGAAGTCTGGAACTGCGTCTCCAGGAGCACGCTGAAAAACTTGAGGCCGAACGCCGCGCCGCCCAGGAACTGGAAATCGCCAGGCAAGTGCAGGCGCGTTTGTTTCCGCAGATTCAGCCGGAGATGAAGACCGTGGAGTATGCGGGCGTCTGTCTGCAGGCACGACAGGTGGGAGGCGACTATTTCGACTTCCTGAATCTCGGGCCTCAGCGGCTGGGGCTGATCGTCGGGGATGTTTCCGGTAAAGGGATCGCGGCAGCTCTGCTGATGGCGAATCTGCAAGCTAGCCTGCGGAGCCAATCGGCGTTGGCCTTCGACCAGCCGGAGGCATTACTCCGATCTGTGAATCGTCTGTTCTTCGACAATACCACCGACAGCGCCTACGCATCGCTTTTGTTTGCCGACTACGATGACGCAACCCGAAGACTGCGCTACGCCAATTGCGGACATTTATCGGGCCTTCTACTCAAATGCGACGGCAAGGTCGAGCGGCTTGAGTCGACCGGCACTCTGCTCGGGCTGTTCCCGGAGTGGAATTGCACCATGCGCGAGCAAGAGCTCGCTCCTGGCGACGTGCTTGCCCTTTACACCGATGGCATCACCGAAGCCCACGACGAACGCGGCGAAGAGTTTGGCGAACGCTACCTGATTGAATCATTACAGCAACACCGGGAGTTGCCGTGCCAGGCATTGCTCAGTGCACTCGTAGATGGGGTTCGGCGATTCAGTTCGCAGGAACAACACGACGACATTACTGCCATCATCGCTAAATTCAGAACCACTGCATAGCCCGTCGCCTCAGGCGGATGTCTAGCCTCGTCATGTGGCCACTGCTAAACGAGCAGGTGTTTAGCATGTCAGCTGGCGTAACATCGCGAACACTCAAAATCCATCGTCTGACGAGCAGGGCCTGTGGGCATGGCTGCTGGGAATCACATGTCTCGGGCGTCAGACGTAACCCAGAATCGAATATATCTGCCTCCCATTTGCCAGTGGGAAGGTATTCGTGTCCCGGCATCGCAGGCATACCTCGTTGACGTTCGTCGAGTAATCCCAAGCAGCCTGATTACAGAAGTTAATAAGATTCCGGGCCATGCTCGGTTGGTACATCGATGTTCTTATAGGTTATGCAATGCGAAGTGAACCAATACGAACGTATCGCCCAATACCATGGTCCGATGGACTCGGGTGTATGCGTGTGATGTGATGAAAACGCAGTTGATCGAGTGGGAGGGCAGACCGAGATGCTCTTCGGTGCAGAGCCAACCACTTGCTGCGAGCGATCCTGCGCCTGGACGGCGGGGCGTTTTCTGGGGGCGGACTGGCGAGGTCTTAAGGATCTTTTGCTCTGGAGAACAGTTTATGCACTCGATAAACCATTCGGCAAAGCATTTTCTAGCTAACTTCGACGGCGAAGTGATCCTTCCAGAAGATCAACGTTACGATTCGGCTCGCAGGATATGGAACGGAGCCGTTGAACATCATCCTGCCCTTATCGTTCGCCCGCGTAGCGCGGAGGCCGTTTCGCGGGCCGTGTTGTTCGCGAACGAGAAGAACCTTTCGCTCTCGGTACTGGGCGGTGGTTATGATTGGGCTGGCCGTTCGGTCCGGTCGCAAGCACTGGTCGTCGACCTGTCAGAGTTGTCCGGGGTTGAGCTGTCCGTTGAGGCAGACGCAGCTCGTGTCGGCGGAGGTACTCGGGGCAGAGAACTTCTG
>Ga0123355_10020365_pt1 | contig 10590 bp, 5 predicted proteins | sample TergutEmb28metaG_3_FD_89872 | JGI IMG/M metagenome (GOLD analysis project Ga0123355, IMG submission 89872) | Embiratermes neotenicus P1 segment gut microbial communities from Petit-Saut dam, French Guiana - Emb289 P1 | ecosystem: Host-associated > Arthropoda: Insects > Digestive system > Gut ... | reverse complement strand
TTCTTGAATTTCCACGCCAACGATATAATGAGCGTTTGTTTTCGCAGTTAAAAGAACGGGAATGATTCCGTTTCCCGTGCATAAATCCGCTATATGATAAGGTTCGCGCCCCTTTGAGGTAGCCGCGTAGTGCGCCAACAGAACAGCATCCACGCCGAAGCAAAAATGGTCGCTGTTTTGGATAAGACGTAAACCGTTCAGTTGTAGGTCGTCAATTCTTTCTATAAAAACCAATCCTTTGTAGGGGACGCACACCCGGGCGTCCCGCATCAAATGCATTCCTTATCGTTCGGGACGCCCGGGTGTGCGTCCCCTACATCAATTTCGTAACGAGCTAATAGGCGCAGGGATTCGCCCACCGCGCGCGATAAAATCAACACTTCCAAATTTACTCACCGGCATAACGGGAGCGGAGCCAAGCAAGCCGCCATAATCCAAGCGTTCTCCAACTTTGCAACCAAGCGCGGGGATAATCCGAACAGCTGTCGTCTTATTGTTAATCACGCCAATTGCCATCTCGTCCGCAATTATTGCCGAAATTGTCTCGGCAGACGCGTTTCCGTCAACCGCAATCATGTCAAGCCCGACCGAGCAAACACAGGTCATTGCCTCCAATTTATCAAGGGACAACGCGCCGTTTTCCACAGCCGAAATCATTCCCGCGTCCTCACTGACAGGAATAAACGCGCCCGAAAGTCCGCCAACGTGTCCACTCGCCATAACGCCGCCTTTTTTCACCGCGTCATTGAGCAATGCAAGTGCGGCGGTTGTTCCATGCGTTCCGCACTTTTCAACGCCCATTTCTTCCAAAATATATGCAACACTATCCCCCACAAGCGGCGTTGGCGCAAGGGATAAATCCACAATTCCAAATGGCACACCAAGCAATTCTGACGCCTCTTTTCCCACAAGTTGTCCCATTCGTGTAATCTTAAACGCCGTTTTTTTAATGGTTTCGGCAACAACGTCAAAAGGCTCGCCTTTTACTTGTTCCAACGCCGATTTTACAACCCCCGGGCCGCTAACGCCAACATTTATAACACATTCGCCCTCGCCCGCTCCGTGGAACGCACCCGCCATAAACGGATTATCTTCCACCGCATTGGCAAACACAACAAACTTCGCACAACCGATACAGCTATCGTGTTGCGTCAATTTTGCGGTTTCTACAATCACTCTGCCGATGTCGGCAACCGCATCCATATTTATTCCCGCCTTGGTTGACGCGACATTAACAGACGAGCAAACCAACTTCGTTGCCGCCAACGCATGCGGAATTGACTTAATAAATTCCGCATCGTTTTGGGTGTACCCCTTATGAACCAACGCCGAATATCCGCCGATAAAGTTTACCCCAACTGTTTCCGCCGCACGTTGCAAAGCCTCGGCAAGCAGAATATAATCATCGCTTGAATACTTTCCGCCAATCAACGAAATCGGCGTAACCGAAATTCGCTTATTTATGATTGGAATTCCATATTTTGCCTCAATTTTTTCACCCGTTTGAACCAAATCTTTGGCGTAATTTGTAATTTTATCATAAATCGCGTCAGCGGTATCCTTTGCTGAACTTCGACCACAATCCAAAAGGGAAATTCCCATCGTAACGGTACGAATATCAAGATGTTCCTCGCGAATCATTTTTATGGTTTGTAAAATTTCAGATGTGTTTATCATATTAATCACCTACACCTTATGCATAGAATTAAATATATCTTCATGCTGAATAACAATCTGCATTCCAAGCTCATCACCCGCAGCTGCAAGCTTGTCCGACATAACGCTAAATTCAACGTTCACAGAAGATATATCAACCATCATAATCATGGTAAACAATCCTTGCATTGTGGTTTGAGATATATCAAGAATATTTGCATTGACATCAAAAAGAACGTTACTCACCTTTGCGATAATTCCAGTTCTGTCCTTTCCCATAACTGTAATAACTGCTTTCATAATTAAATCACCTCATAAGCTATTATACATTTTCACGCTACTCTTGTCAATTATAAATAATTATGGTACAATATTTACGAGGTGAAAAAAGTGCGAGAGCTTACAATCCAAAAAAATGACGCAAATCAACGACTTGACAAGTTTTTGTTTAAATATCTTGCAAACGCTCCTCAAAGCCTTATTTACAAAGGAATTCGCAAAGGACGCATTAAAGTAAACGGCAAAAAATCAGATATCGCATATAAACTTCAACTTGGCGATAAATTGGAACTCTATTTGAATGATGAAATTTTTGAGAAGTCTGTCGGTCATTCTGAACGAAGCGAAGAAACTTTAAGATTTTTCGCTTCGCTCAAAATGACACTCGATATTGTTTATGAGGATGAAAATATTTTGATCGCGAACAAGCCCGCCGGCTTGCTTGTTCACGAGGATACAAACGAGAAACGGCACACGTTGATTAATTATATAAATGCGTATCTTTATCAAAAAGGTGAATATCGTCCCGAGGCTGAACATTCGTTCACTCCCGCATTATGCCATAGAATCGATAGAAATACCGCCGGACTTGTGATTGCTGCAAAAAGCGCCGAAGCGTTACGTGTTATAAATGATAAAATCAAACATCGTGAAATTGACAAATTTTATCTTGCAAAAGTGATTGGCAAGATTTTGCCATCATCAGGCAAGCTTACGCACTACCTTTTTAAGGATAGCAAACAGAACCGCGTTTATGTCTACGACAACTCGAAAATTGGCACACAAAAAGCGGTTAGTCGTTATAAAACTATAAAATCAGATGACAAAAATTCGTTAATTGAAGTTGAGCTTATCAGCGGGCGAACCCATCAAATCCGCGCGCAGTTCTCGCATATCGGACACCCGCTTGCGGGAGACGGAAAATATGGCGGCGGACGCGGATACCAACAATTGTTGGCATATAAATTGGTGTTCAATTTTACAACTCCGGCAGGTGATTTGGAATATTTAAGAGGATTGACGATTGAGGTGAAATAAATTGCGTTGGACAGACGAACAGTTACAAGGCATCACACATTCCGGCGAAAACATTCTTCTTGCAGCGGCGGCAGGGTCGGGAAAAACCGCCGTTTTATCCGAGCGTGTTTTACAAAAAATTCTAAACGAAAATATCAATATTGAAAATCTGCTTGTTCTAACTTTTACCGATAAAACGGCAGTTGAAATGCGGGAAAAAATCGGCGAAAAACTAAATCTTGCATTGCAAGAAAACCCTGATAACGCGCACCTTCGCCGTCAAACGCTTCATATAAATCGCGCGAACATTTCGACAATTCATTCATTTTGTTTGGAAATCATCAAAAACAATATTCACTTAACTAATTTACCCGCGAATTTTTCAATCGGAGGACAAAACGAGTGCGATATTATTAAAGGCGAGGCGTTAACCGAAACGCTTAACAACGCATTTCGGTCAATCGCAAAACGTCCTGATTTATCAGTGTTTTTTGATGGTTACGGCAACGGAAAAGATGACAAAGATATCCGAAAAATTATACTTGATTTGCATAGCTTTTCACGAAATTTGACCTTACCTAATAAATGGCTGATTCAATCATTGCAAATTTACAAGAGAACCGAAAAAACACAAAAACTTGACGATAGTTTGCTTAAACCGTTCCGGGAAATGATTTTGTTTTATATCTCTCAAAACGATGAACTCTTTGCGGAGTTTAATCAACTTCCAACCAAAACTTACAGCGAAATCATTGATGCTGTAAGTTCGCTTAAAACTAAAAAAAGTTCGATAAACCCGCGAAAAAAACTTATGCCGAAAACCGAGTATAAAGAGCTTTACGCTCTCACAAGTTTTGACGCCAAGAGTTATATTGAACACATTGCGAAAACAACACCTGCAATGTCAGGATTGATCAAGCTTGTAATTTTGTTTGAACGGCGGTATCGGCGAAAAAAACTGGAACGAAAATTACTTGACTTCGATGATTTTCAACATGAGATGTTAAAATTGCTGATTAAAAAAAGTAAGCGCACACCGCTGGCAAAGCAACTCTCCAAGCGTTATTCCGAAATTTTGATTGACGAATATCAAGATATAAACGCTTTGCAAAACGAAATTTTTACCGCAATTTCCCGTGATAACCGCAATGTTTTTATGGTTGGTGATATTAAGCAAAGCATTTATCAATTCCGCGGCGCAAACCCGTCATTATTTTTGGAACGGTATAAGGCATACGTATGTGAAAATGATAATGTAGGGGCGAACAGTGTTCGCCCACAAGAAAGGCATAGCGGCCGCCTAATCAAACTATACAAAAATTTTCGCAGTCGTGATACAGTAATTGATTTTGCAAATTTTATCTTCCGCTCGGCAATGTCGGCGATTGTTGGCGATGTTGATTATACCCGCGACGAAGAGCTTATTAAAGGCAGCGATTATCCTGACACGGATGAAGATAATAATTTGAAAACCGAAATTTATTTGATGAATGAGATTGAAGAGGATAGCAACAACGAAGACCTATCCAAAATTGAGCGAGAATCCATTTTCGCGGCGAAACGAATTCGTGAAATTATTGATAATAAGGAAATTCTCGTTGCAGAGAAAATAGACGGAAAGTTTACAGGTAAATTACGTCCCCCAACTTACCGTGATTTCGCAATTCTTTCGCCCACTGTAAACGGCGGAATTGCTAAAATTATCGAAGAGCGATTATTTGAAGCAAATATTCCCGCTTACGGAGATGTGGGTGAAAGCTATTTGAATAAATGGGAAGTTATGACCATTTTATCATTTTTGCAAATTATCGACAATCCGTTGCAGGATATTCCACTGATTGCGGTTTTACGAAGCGCGATGTTTAATTTTTCACCCGAAGAATTGGCGGAGATTCGCATTTGCGACCGGCGAAAAAATATTCCGTTTTTTATGGCGTTAGAAGCATCAGTAGAAGCAGGAAATGAACGCGCCGCGGATTTTATACGTAAACTGAAGAAATTGCGTGAACTGTCAAGCGAGCTTGGCGTTGACCAGCTTATCTGGTTTATTTATGAAGAGTTTGGATTTTATGAATATGTTGCGGCATTAAATGGCGGCGAGATTAAACAAGCGAACTTACGATTACTATTTGAGCGCGCGGGCGAATTCGAGCAATCACGACTAAAAGGATTGTTTAGCTTTAACCATTATATAATTACACTAATCCAAGAAGGCCGGGATTTTTCACCCGCAAAAGTAGTAAGCGAAAGTGAAAATGTTGTGCGAATTATGAGCATTCACAAGTCAAAAGGACTTGAATTTCCTATTGTGATTATGCTAAACACCGGAAAATTATTTTACACGAATGACATTACACATCCAAAAATTTTGTGGCATAACGATGCCGGAATAGGCGCGGCTTATGTTGACCCTGAACGGCGAATACAGTGCCCATCTGTAACAAGAGACATTGTCGCTTTCACTAAACACCGAAATATGATTTCGGAAGAAATGCGAAAACTTTACGTTGCAATCACCCGCGCAAAAGAGAAGTTAATCATTATAGGAACACCTGACCGAAATTTTGACAGCCGGCAAAAAAAGGTGCAATTCACGCCTGACGGTAGATTGTCACCATTCCACGCATCATCTGCAAAATCTTATTTGGATTGGATTATCCCGCTTGTGAAAACAGCGGATAATTCGTTTGCGGAGTTGATTGAGGTTAATGCGGGTGATGTAAAAGAGTTTGTGGCAAAAGACACAAAAGCCGCCGAAGGCGGCAGGGCTCCCGAAATGTCCGAGCCAATGGTCGGGCATTTTGGGAAAGAGGAGCAACCGCTCGCAAGGCGAAGCTTTTCGGACGACATTTGTCCGGAAACGAGCAACGAGGGCGAGTTGGGACGATATCCATATTCCCATCTACATAAAATCCCGGTAAAATTGTCAGTCAGCGAAATTAAAAGACAGCAAATTCCGGAGGACGACACTCCGGCGTCATATTTCCGTTACACTCCTCCAAGTTTGAGTTACGCAACCGAAGAATTATCCGGCGCCGAACTTGGAACTATTGTTCATTTCGTTATGCAACATTTAGATGAGCGAATGATTGAAACTCTTGACGATGTTAAATCTCAAATAGCGGAAATGATTCGCGCGAAAAAACTTACAAGTGAACAAGCTAAAGCAGTAAATGTTCACGCAATTTTCCGATTTTTTCAATCTGATTTGGGTGTTAGACTGCGAAACGCGAAACACATTGAAAAAGAAGTTAAATTTTACATGAAAGTTCTTGCCGCCGAAATTTTGCCCGAACTTGCAGAAGTTGCTCACAGCGGCGAGGAAATATTAGTTCAAGGAGTTGTCGACTGTTATTTTATAGAGGCAACGCCGGAAGGCGAAAGATTAGTTATTCTTGATTATAAAACTGACAAAGTAAATGAACAAACCATATCCGCGCGAGCAAGTGAATATAAAACAGCTCTTAATTATTACGCGCGCGGACTTGGCGAAATCCTTGAAAAATCTGTTGACGAAAAATATCTGTACTTTTTTGAAAATAATATGCTTGTTCGTATTTAGATGATTTCACATTTACCGCCAATCGTCACCGACTCGCCTAACTTCTCTATCATCTAACGGAGTCATTGTATGCATATCTTCCCAAACAAAAGCTCTTACTGTTGTTCCTGCTGTTGTTGGTATCAACATTGTAAAGTTTGCAATATAATTATTTGTATTACCTTGTCGTGTCGGCGCTGTGTTTGCAGTTAAAAACACGCCGCCATTTTGATAAACCGCAACCATTAGAACCTCATCTCCAAATAATGGTCGATTTAATTCTACCGTTACACTGTTGTTTGACGGTACAATATCTAATATTTGAACATCTTCCGGCTCTCCGTACACTAAACGGTATATCGCCTCTTGTAATGTAGCTATTGCTGTATCAATTTGAAATTGAGTTGCATAAGGATTGTTTAAAATATTTTGCGTTTGAGTAAGCACTTGCCTAAACGCCGCCCATCTATCCGGTGGATAATCAGCTTCTATATGTAAATTCGCGATACTAACAACTTCCTGTAATTCAGTTAAATCTGCCCATCTTTGCCAAACCCAAGTATCCGCCATTGCAGAGCCGGCAACATTGAGTATCAAAAGAGCCGAATCTACCGAAAAACTTCCCCTCGGATATTCTATCGTCCCGTCCGCTACGTTTTGCCATCTGCCTACATAATCGCCAACTCGAGAAACAGCCGGCAATCCTGCCCCGCTTACAAAACTAAAATGTTGTCCCAACGTGAGTTCGCGCAGAGAAGTTACGCCTTGAAGCATATTAGTCATATTTGTTACATTGCGAGTGTCCCAAGCAGACAAGTCAAGGTTTGTAATATTATTCAATCCTCTAAACATACTGCGCATATCGGTAATGCCACTCGTATTAAAATGATGCAACCCTCTAATATCAGTTAAATTCGGCAAATCCCCAAATAAATACGCCAAAGAATCTCTGCCTGTAATCGGACCTGTAAAGATAATTCTATTGATGTTTTCTCGGTGTACGAAGTACGTGACATTTATCCCTTCCCATTGACGAATCACCCCGCCGCTCACCATTAATGTCCCGCAACTGTACAAACGCCATCGCGCGGCTTGATTCATGTCTATGTAAAGTATGTCCGTATAAGTCATAGTCGAGCCCAATGCCGGACCGTCCAAAGGTAATACTGTAAAGCTTATATCAAATGACCTCGATATTGCATATAAGCCCGACACGGTAACCGTCGCGGTATATGTCCCCGGCGCAAGTCTGACACTCGGCACGATTGTGAAATCAGCATTTCCGTTTGCCACTATGCCGGGTATTGAAGTTCTGCTAAGCGTAAAACTGTCCGCGTTCGCGCCGGATAGGGTGATTGTGAGGTCGTTTGTTCGATTGCCTGCGTTCGTTATCGTTACGCTATGAGATTGCGGCTCGTTATAACCTGAAATTATCGTCGGAAATGTGTGAGTTCCCGTTGTCGAAAGACTGATATTGCTCGGATTTACCGTAAAACTTACATCAACCGAACGTGATTCCGCGACACCTTCACCGCTTACTGTAATCGTTGCCATATATGTTCCGGGCGAAAGTCCTGCTTTTGGCGAAACATCAAAAGTAGTAGAACTACTATCCGAAAGAGCGGGCAGTATAGTTTCGCTAAGAGTAAAACTGTCCGCATTCGCACCCGAAAGTACAACCATAAGTTCCCCGGTTGAATGAACGCTTCCGCTGCCTACCGTTACACTACGGAATATTTGAGAACCATAGTTCACTGTTTCAGAAAATACGGGATTTTGGATACTTAATTCAATAGTCCCCCTGTGATATATTATATCACCTGTTCCCGCAATCGTGCCTGCAATACTATCCGGGTTTGTGTAAATCGTTCTGTTATTTGTAATCGTTCCATTATTTATGATAGTTCCGATGTTATAAATAATACCGTTATTCGTAATTGTTCCATTATTCGTTAGCGTTACTCCTTGCGCTACTGTAAAAGTCCTGTTGTTTGGTATTGTTATCGCTCTGCTACTTGGTATGGTTGTACTTCCGTTTAATGTGAAATCTCCGCCAAGCCAATTAGTAACACCGTTTAATACAAGTATACCGCTTGTTCTTCCGCTCGTATTGGCGTCACTGATAGCACTAGCAAATACGATTCCATTTCCGCTCATTGTGAAAGTACCGGTAGCACCGTGAGCACCCCAACTGCTTAAACCACCGCGGTTTCCGTCGCCAATGGTGTTGCCTATTAAAATCCCGCCTGTTATTCTAACCATGGCGCCATCGCCCCCGCGTCCGCCCTGACCACCGGACGCCCTATGATGACCGCCATTACCCCCGCCGATGACAACCGCACCCCCAACAAGAGCGGAACCTGTTATTCTGCCGCCATTCATCGTTAAAGTGCCCCCTGCTCCACCATTTCCGCCCCCCCCATGGGTTGAACCTCCATGACCCCCATGTCCGCCACCAATGCGTGGAGTTGTCAAAGACCCACCATTCATCGTCACCTCCCCACCAGCGCCACCAGAGCCACCCCAAGATGCAAAACCGGAGCCTGACCCGGCACCACCCGCGCCTCCTCCTCCGCCGACTCCGGCTCCTCCTCCTCCAGTTCCCGGACCGGTCGTCGCCCTAGCTGGCGTAGAGCCACCCGTGGCAGTAATTCCACCACCGTCTATCGTTATTGTGCCGGCATCCTCGCCGCCCCATGATCCCCCGCCCCCGATGCCAGCTCCTGAACCTTGGGTGGAGTTCGCTCTGCCGCCAGTTGCACTGAGGCTACCGGTACTCGCGGCCGTTATGGTAAGTGCTCTTCCGGAAGGAACCTGTATTCCTGCGCTAGCATAACCGGCCGTAAGAGTATTGGTGCCTATAAGCGTTAAGTTTAACATTGCGTTGTTATTTAATAAAAGCGGGGATTGACCGGAACCAAGTCCTGTTATAGACACACCGTTTAGCGTAATGCTCGCCGTTGCGTTCGCCGCAACTGAAATACGCCGTCCGTTTGATACGGATCCGGTGATTGTAATGTTCGCGCCATTATTTACGGTAAGTACCGATGACGCCCAACTCCATCCCGTGCCTGTACCTGTACCGGTAGCAAGATTAAACGTGCCCGTCTGGGCATTTAACGGTTCAATTTCCGCCATTTCACCTTCGGCACTCGCCAACATTGGCATAAGCGTAAACAGCATACAGCAAGCTAACAGTATGCTTATGTATCTTATTCCGTTCTTTATAAATGTTCGATTTTTTATTTTCATGCCGAACCTCCGAAAAAAGTGATTTCACAATATGATAATATATGTATTAAATATATTATCATATCTACTCTAAATTTGCAAGATTTTATATTTAAAATATTAAAATTAATATTGACAAAGTTTAACAAAGGTGGTATAGTTAATTTGGAATAATTTAATTTAAGAAAGCAGGAATTGTTATGTTCGGGCAAGATATTGGAATTGATTTAGGAACGGCTTCCGTGTTGGTCTACGTTAAAGGAAAAGGTATTATTTTAAACGAGCCGTCGGTTGTTGCGGTTGACAAAACAAACAACAAGCTTTTAGCCGTTGGTTATGAGGCGCAACGTATGCTCGGAAGAACTCCGGGTAACATTGTTGCTGTTCGCCCACTTAGGGACGGCGTAATTTCGGATTATCAAATGACGGAACGAATGCTAAAATATTTTATCAACAAAGTTGCAAAAAGCGGATTTTTTAAGCCGCGAATTATCGTGTGCGTTCCCAGCGGCGTTACCGAAGTTGAAGAACGCGCGGTTATTGACGCGGCAATTCAAGCGGGCGCAAGCCGCGCTTACCTTATTGAAGAGCCAATCGCGGCGGCAATCGGCGTTGGAGTTGACATCGGCAAGCCATGCGGCTGTATGATTGTTGACATGGGCGGCGGAACGACAGACATTGCGGTTATTTCTCTCGGAAGCATTGTTGTCAGCCGTTCCATTAAAGTTGCGGGCGATAAGTTTGACGAAGCGATTATTCGATACATACGAAAAAAATATAATGTTTTAATTGGCGAGAGAACAGCGGAAGAGATGAAAATCAGAATCGGATGTGTTTTCCCAAAACCCGAAGTGGAAAGCATGGAA
>Ga0123355_10020364_pt1 | contig 10590 bp, 7 predicted proteins | sample TergutEmb28metaG_3_FD_89872 | JGI IMG/M metagenome (GOLD analysis project Ga0123355, IMG submission 89872) | Embiratermes neotenicus P1 segment gut microbial communities from Petit-Saut dam, French Guiana - Emb289 P1 | ecosystem: Host-associated > Arthropoda: Insects > Digestive system > Gut ... | reverse complement strand
GTTTTCTGAACCTGGAGCCGCTACTTTTTTATTCAAGTAGCTCCTCAGTTTGACCTCACGAGGCTGAGTGGATCCCGTTCCAGACCCACTACTACTCAGAAAATGTGGTAACGCCGGGGATCGAACCCGGGACCTCTGTATCTGTAGCCAGAAATTCTGACCACTAGACCACAGAGGCGGACGCACCTGTTATTCTATGAAGCAAAAGTTATGAAACTGATATTTCATAATAGGGGGCACGCGGTGGCGCAGTTGGTTGAGGCACTGGGCTACAAGCTGGAAGGTCACGGGTTCGATTACCGATGGTGTCATTGGAATTTTTCATTGAAATAATCCTTCCGGCCGCATTATGGACCTGGGGTGACTCAGCCCCTAACAGAAATGAGTACCAGGAATATTTCTTGGGTAGTAAAGGCGGCCGGTGCGTAGGGCTGACAACCTTACCAAATTCATGTGCCGATTGTCCTGAAATGTAGGAGCCTCATCCTCCTGTAAACTTCCAGGCCTGTAATGGGATTGATTTACCTTAATATTTCATAATATCCTTCGAAACCTGGGATAGTGAATTAAAATAGATCAATGGACATCATGAATAGAGAGGTGAATTTTAAAAATTCTCCACAGAAAATTTAATGGGGGTTGTAACCACCAGTATCCATACGAAAGAAGCAAAAAGATAGTTCCTCAGAAAATGTTCGTTACTAGAAATTTGCAGTTCGGTGATCACCAAAAAAAAAAAATAAATAAATAAATAAAAAATAGAGTGTCATAGACTGCCGGGTGATGTGACATAGAGTAATGACAAGGCAAGGAACATAAATTATTCTAAACTTTATCCGAATAAAAAATGGCATGAATTTATTCATTTTTAAAGGATTAATTACATGCGATGCCGTCACAAAGCCAGATATTCAGTTTCCTGCCCTGCTGTATGATCACTTGCGTCGTCTCGTTAAATTCTACAGACAGGCCGGTGTTAATTTGGGAATCAGCTGTAGCGGCATCAAATTCTGTAACAAGCCACAAGGTACATAGCTGCGTGCAACCGGATTCCTCATTGCACGGCGCTTCTGATAATATACTGGGGCACTATATTGACATGTTTAATAGTAACTGAAAATAAAATCAATAAACAGAAGGTAGAGGACCGCCATTATTAGTGACTGGGATCCAGGATGGACAGCTGATATCTAATTCCGGAACAGAAGAGAGACTGCTCTTCGCCACAACGTCCAGACCAAATGCAGGGACCCCCACTCACCTTTCTGCCCAAGAGATACTGGGGACTTCGCGCCCCTGATGCAGACGGCTGATTATATTTTATCATTAATGTTTCTGGTTGCTCGTACCAAACAGTAAATAACTTCAGTGTGTGACTATGGTATTAAGCTCTCACAGTTAATTACACTTTAAAGGCGAGTGGTAACAATGTTCACCACATTTTGTAATATAAAAACTCTGCATTCTCTCACTCTTTATCTATATATGCCCCATGATTCTTACAACAAACAACGATTACTTCCCTACACAGCGTTAACCGGTTGGCTTACAAATGATCACGAATTTTGACTTCTGCGGCAGGAACGTAAAATTTACTTGTAGTTATGATGCAGAAAAACGTAAAAATGATAAAACCTTCTAGAGCCGTCAGCCGTGCTAATTCGAAAAGTAAATACAAAACTTCGGGGACATTCCTTCTCAATTTTCAGGGAATTACGTCATTAGCTAATCATGGAGACGCGTAATATCTTCGAAACGTAGAATTTCGTCTTAAAATTCACAAACCCCGACAAATGTGACAGAAAAGGCATTCGAAATGAAAGTTGACGTCGGATTCTTGCTGTGTATCAGTGCATATCGTATAGAGTTTGATATTGTGCTGTACTAAAACAGAATGCGTGGACCGTGTGTAATTCAATGTGCGTAAGTATATATTACGTCATGCACTGATTGTAAATATACATATATTACATCAAGCACTGAGTGTAAGTATATATACTACATTACGCAGTGATTGTAAATGTAGATACTAAATCATTCTCTGATTGCAAATATTTATAATACTTCACGCACTGATTTACGTAAACATCACTCGTTCAGTTTCAGTATACATACAACATCACGCACAGGGTGCAAGTATATACACCACATCACGCAATGTGTTTCAGTATATGTACCACACCATTCACTGTGTGTATGTTGGCAGTACTACACCACGCACTGCCTGTACGTATTTATCCTATATCACGCACAGTGTGTAAGTATATATCCTACATCATCACCTTGATACAAGACAGAGAAAGATAGACACAAAACAAAGAAAAGCAGCCGTACATTAAATACAACAAGTATATGATTTTGGTATATGTATATATAATAAAATGCTAGAAGGATCTGTGAAATTTGGAATAAATTTGTATTAAACTACTGGAAGGATACTTACTGATAGTATGTACAGATGAGTGAAAAGTAAGTACATAATGTTAAATGCAAAAGCGTTAAGTTTCTAATTCCGTATAAAATGGCAGTAGAAGTCTTCAGCTGAAGCAATAACAGTAGCTATATACGTTTCCCTTCAGGGTACACAGCCATTTAACATTAAGTCTACGTATTTACTTTACACTCGCCGTTGATAACAACTTCTTGGTTGGTGGAATGGGCGTCGAGAACCGGCCAGGATATCTTCAGCAAAACTCCGATCTTACTCCAGGCTATTTATATTTGTGGGGTTTGGCCTAACAGAAAGTACACTCATTATATTTTTTTTTAATTCATCCCGTTGCGGTGTAAGATATTAATATTGACATACGTACCGCCGTCAACCACAATGAAAATTGTTAGAGCTAGTCAAGCTAGTATCATCAATAAATACAAGAATTTGAAGCAAAAATATTAAAGTACTGTGCCAATAAATATTTTAATAAACAATGTTCAAATTTGGACATAATTTGCAAATATAAAAATTAAAAACACACAACAGAAAGTTCAGAAATTACGTATCGAAGACGAATTAAAATACCTTTCCTTTTTATATATATAAAGGAAATTAAATCGCTTATTGACGAAACTAACAAACTCTGTTGCAGCTGAAGGCAGTATTTTCTCAATACGGCATTTGGTGAGAAGATACATGCATGTAACCTTACGCGTACAAAAAATGAAAGTAACAAGCAAGCTAGATGTCTTGTTTGATCAGAAAAAACAACAGACAATTCTGTGTGAAAATTATCGCAGGTCACAATATTAGCTACCCTGATATTTCGAACGCTGAACTACCTGCAAATGTGATATAAATTTTATCTCACTGCTATTCAGAAATGAAATAATAAAATATCATAACTGTTCACGGTGATTCGCTGTTAGTGTTGATCCTATTTCTGGGTTTGTGCACGCTGCAGAGGCGGGCTGTTGTTGGCACTCCCTAAAATTGTTGCTTCATCCCAGCACTCAAAGCTGGAAGAAGCAGCTACTGCTTGGTGCGAGTCACTAGTGTTCTGCAGGACGCCATATTTTCATCCTGACATTTGAGCCCTAGAGGGGGAGGGTGGGGGGAGGGGAGGGGAATACATTCCGCCCAAAACTTCGACAACAGCTCATGCGGCAAGGTGAAAGAACCTGATAAATACGACCAGTATCCAGAACTGACCTGAGTGTCACCACTAACGGGAAGGTTGATAAGCGGGTGGGGTGGGCTAAGCAGTTACAATTCCTGGCGATGAAGTTTCTTTTTGTGGTCTTTTAAGTTTTGACACCGTGTAGTCTGTCAGATCGTACCTGCTTCTTACAGCACCATAGTACGGCCATCTTCAGGGAACCAAACTGGTTAGTCTGAACTCTCTAAGACATAGTAGCTGAAAGTCTAGGACACGGAACGGACAACAGAGGCACGAGGGTACAGGCCGCCTTTCAAGGTCACCCAGTTTCATACTCAAAGGACTACGACGCTCTTTCCGCTGTGATAAACCTGGCTAATCGTCTTCATCTGAGACTAAGAATGAATGGAAGTATATCTCCAGGTCCGCATATCCCTCATGGCGGGTACAGAGTTCTTTACCTCTTCTTTACTTATAAGACTACAAGCACTGAGTCACGGGCAAGAAGAATGCCATATGTGTTGAAATTTGTGCCTCGCCATTTTGATAAGCGGATTAACTAATGGCCACACTTCAGAAAATCTAAGTTACAGAATGGCTAAGGTGGCTTTAAGGATTTAGCCGTTTTAATTAAAGACAACGTCATGTACAAAATGTGTGTTTAATATGCGCAGTTGTCACCAGTGATTAAAGCTCTCCACAATACTTCTCATTTTTAAATAACAAAGGATATAGGGAAATGACATATTTACATACGACACTTTTAAATAATTCCGAAATCGTTCCAAATCTAAGACTGTTGCAACACACAAAGTTACCCAGCAGGTTGGCACAGCAACAACATACTTTATTTATGTTGTCGAAATTTGACCCAAAGACCTACTCTTTTGAATGTTTTCGTAGTTATCCTCAGCTTTTTCGGACACAAACCACAATAAAGCAGTACGTCGATTAGGCTCGGACCGTTTCCTTCCAGGTTCCACCTTGACATTAGCGCAATACATTCTGAGACGCTCAGCGCCGTGACAGGAATCGCAAAGCAGCAAAGACAATGGGATTATATAGACGGAAATGGACAAGAAGAACGTACTGGTGTTAATACTTGTAATGTGTAATTACTGATTGAACGCGGCTAAGCAGCGAGCTTAACCAATGGGACGCAACATCAAAGTCATGTGTAACCTTCAGGGCAGATTCCTCCTGCCTCAGTACCAAAGTTCATGGAATTCCTCTTAGCTCTCTTTCGGTGAAGAGACATTCACACAGACGGATTGACACGGAAAAGCCATTACGAGTTTATTTAGTCATTTAAAACAAAGTGATAAATATATGTACCAACTGCTTTGACATAAAACAATACGCATTTTACACGCCTTCCATTTATGACTTTAATTTATTCCCAAAATAAACAGAGATTTTTCCCTAAACGGCTGTAACAGGTTGGTCTTTGTTGTTATAAGACGTGTGTTTACTGTGCGGTACAAACTCATTCTTTAAATTCTTAAAGAACAGGCGTAAGTTTGGAGACGGGACTATTTACATTCTGGAATAATGACCGTTAAATAGCTGCTGGTCTGAGTCTTAATGAACATAAACCTGTCTGAAACGTAAAAGTTAGGACCCCATAATAGCTGCACCTACTCGTTACTTTCAGCTTAAAATGCACGGCAGTTAGGCGCGGAAGAAATGTTAGTTATTTTTGGCACCAACACGTAAAAAAGGCAAGCGTACATAACGACAAAATGTAGTCTTAATTCTCTGCCAGAAGCGCTGCAAGTTTCTTCGATGAATGTGCAGTGGAGTGCAAGGCAAGTTGCTCTCAAGTATTAAAATTTAATCTGATATCAATGACATTTTATTTTCGAAGCTAACCGATACTCTTCAGCATCATTACAACATATAGTTGTTACAAGAAAGTGTAACATGGACCTTAACGATAAACAAATGATTAATTAACTTCCTTAAAATTCTTCTCATGTTTATAGAGTGTAAGGGAACCCCTAACTGTTTGAAGCGTAGTGGATTATATTTTTATTACTTCTGCTGTCACAAATTCTAGCTTCCTGAGCAATTTACGATATAATCACAAACATTCATACCACAAGCACAGTCATAATACGTTAAGTAGAAACAAATATACCAAGAGTATTTATAGAAATCGCATTCACATATCTCAGTTACAAACTGCGCACCCATTATGAGTAATTACTGTCACTACCTTAAAGTAAAGCAAATATTGTTTTTGCACGATTGCCAGGTTGTATGTCACAAACATGTTAACGTAAAATTCTCATTACTTTTCGTTCAATTATTACGATAATCAAGCGCACGACTGTGCACGAAACTGACGTCCCAGCTTTCATAAAAGCACCATTTGGGGCTTAATGATACAAAGGAATTACAAATTAAGAAGTAGACATGGCGTCGGTTGCTCTAATTCGTAGGAAGTCCATGAAAATATAAATTCTGAATTATTTTAATATTTTTTTTAAATACAAATACCGTGCATTTTTTATTGTTTTGTACTATGACCAACAAATGCGCATCTATCTCACATATTATCACATTCCTACACGTTTCAACACTATCGTGTCATCATCAGGGAGCTCGTAATCAAATTAAAGAACTATTTCACATTAAGCTATTGGCAATACAGTTTATGATTAAGATTTTAATACAAATACCGAGCATCTTTTATTATTTTGTACTCTGACCAACAAATGCACAAATATCTCACAAATTATCACATTCCTACATGTTTCGACAGTATCGTGTCATTCTCAGGGAGCTTGTAATCAAATTATATCTTAATTATAACATATATTACCAATAGATGCACATGAAATACTTGTGTAACTTGGCAAGGCATTGATTACAAGCTCCTGAGGATGACACGTTGCTGTCGAAACATGTAGGAGTGTGATAATTTGTGAGATAATGGTGCATTTGTTGGTCATAGTACAAAATAATAAAGCCTGAATTTTTGTATAATAATATGTAAGAATTCAATTCCTATCTCACAGAAAACAGAGTGCAGTATTCATTACAAAAGACCAGCCGGTTAATGCTGTATATTCTCTTAAAAATAGTAGCTGCTTATTCTGATACTCATATGAAACACTTAAACACAATGTTTGGGGATGATAGATAGATAGATTGGCGTTTGGGTTCGGGGACTCTCAGCCCCGATGCATCTAGACCTTAATTGAACAGGCCCTTTGTGCCTCATATTGAATCATGGGAGCCCCACAGCCCTACAGTAGTTCCGGATAGCCCCCAAGCCTAAACTTTTAATATCCTCCGGCTTCAAGAAGAAAGAGACCAGATAAGCATGTCTGAATGAGGCTAGACTCTCACACTCACATAGAATGTGAGCCGAGGTTTCCTCTCCCGCGCCACACTTCCTACACAAGGGGCTATCATGCAGTCACAGTAGGTAGAGGTATCTCTGCAGGGTGTTATGACCCGTGAGGAGGCCTATAACGGCCCTGGATTGAATCCTGTTGAAGGTCATAAACTTTGTCCTGGTACCCAGACTAGGTCCCGAGATGAGCTCTCGTGCCTGCCTTTGGGTGTCACCGAGGCCTCGCCATTGGACCCCGTGCTGGTTGGTCAACCAGCAACCGAGCCTACTTTGTAAATCGCGCCTAGAAACCCCCAGGGCCGGCTCGGGTCCATGGAACCTCAGAGCAGAGCCGCCCCTCGCGAGCTCATCGGCGATTTCATTGCCTCGTATTCCAGCATGTCCGGGGACCCAAAAGAGGCCCACCACATGCCGGACAGAGATATCATTTAACGCCCTTTGGCACTTGTAAACCAGAGGAGAAGTTGTTTTGACGGCCTTAAGGGCTTTCAGGGCCACCAGACTGTCGGAGCAGATAATCACGTATCTCTCCGGTCTATTCTGAGATTGTACCTCATGTGCACAGGCTAGGATAGCATATATCTCCACCTGAAACACTGTGGCGTATCTACCTAGGGAGAAGCTGAGCCTTCGTCCCACCGATTGCCCATAGACTCCAGCCCCGGTCCCCCCACCCCCCTCATCTTGGACCTATCTGTAAACAAGACGAGCCCTTTGACTGCAGGAGGAGCGCCAGTTGCTTTTGTCCAGTCATCCCTCGTCAACATGGTAACCCTATATTGGGGTTCAAAGTTGTATACTGGCCTCATAACGTCGACCCCCATATTTAATATGGGGGTCTGACTGCTGAAGTCGTACGGGAACACTGCTATAACCTCTATTAGGATGTAGGTAGGACCAACATCCCAGACTCCAGAGTCTATGCACAGCTGGCCTAGCCTCACTTTGAACCACCAAATCTAGTGGAGGGAGGCAGATAAGTGCTTGTACAGCATTGGTGGGAGTAGTGCACATAGTTCCTGTTATCCCCAAGCAGACTAACCTTTGGACCCTGCTTAGTTTCCGCTTAGCACTGGCCGTCTGACAGCCGGGCTACCATACCAAGGATGCAAAGGTGACGGGCGGCCTGATAATAGCAACACAGATCCAGTGTACCACCTTGGGTCCCAGGCCCCAAGTCACACCACAGGCCCTCCTACCGGCCCACATCGAGTTTCGAGCCGTCTTCACCTTAGCATCCACCTGTTCCTTCCAGGTCAGACGTGAGTCCAGGATCATTCCCAGGTAATTGACCGACCTGGAGCGTTTCAAGGTCTTACCAAACAGACGGGGCTCAAACACCCGCTCAGTTTCCTCTTTCTGGTGAAGGCGACAAGCCCAGTCTTGTCAGGGTTAAGCGACAGGCCGAGCCCGCCGCACCACACTTCAACGGTATGCAGGGCCCATTGAATGAGCCCCGATACCGTGTTAGGGAATTTTCCTACTGCTAGAAGACAGATGTCATCCGCATATCCCTGTGCTTACACGCTCCCCTCATTGAGCCTTACGAGTAGTTCATTCACCACAAGGCACCATAAGAGGGGTGATAAAACTCCCCCCGTGGGGGCAGCCTCTGAACACCGCGACACACCTGGAGACATCCCCGAGAGCCGCCGTGGCCAGCCGACCCTCCAGGGTGGCTCTAATGCATCGTACGATGGTTTGGTCTACCCCATGTCTGGTCAATGCTGAGCATATGGAGTCATAAGAGGTGTTGTCAAACGCCCCCTCTCTGTCTAAAAAGACACCTAGAGCAATTTCTTGCTGATCAAGAGCCTTCTCAGCCCGTACCACGAGTTGATGAAGGGCCGTTTCCACGGACTTCCCAGTCTGGTATGCATGTTGGTTGGGGTGAAGTGGCCGAAGCACCAAGATTTCACCCCTTAAAAATCTGCCCACCAGCCTCTCCATGGTCTTCAATAAGAACGACGTGAGGCTGATGGGTCTAAAATCCCTGGGTCCACAGCAGGAACTTCTACCGGGTTTAGGTATAAACACTACCTTAACCTGGCGCCAAGAGACTGGAACATATCCGGTCGCCAGGCAGGATCGAAAGATTCTAACCTGGTGCGGAAGAAGGACCTCCCTTTCCTCTTGTAGAAGGGCCGGAACATCCCGTCCGCACCTGGACATTTGTATGGGGCGAATGAGTCAAGCGCCCACTCCACCCTGCGATGGGTAATGATCCTCGCAGCTACCCGCCAGTCCACACGAGTGGCTCGACGGGCAGCAGCGGGCACCGCGCCCCCCTCCCCAACATCTGAATTGGGGAAGTGAGTAGCGAGTAAGAGGTCCAGGTTTCCTGCCTCGGATTGCGTACGCTCTCCGGTAGAAGCCACCAAGGATCCCAGCCTGATTCTAGAGTCCTTAGATAGGGCCCTATGTAGCCTAGCCGACCTAGGCAGATCGTTTACGGAGCTACAGAAAGTCCTCCAGGTCTCTTTGGAAACCTTACGTACCTCCTTCCTTTATCTCCGTTGGGCCTCCCTATAGAGTTCCCAACTAGATGGTTTATTATTCGCCCGGCACCTTTTAAAGAGCCGTCTGACTTCTCTTCTTAGGGACTCTAATTCTGATGTCCACTTCAGATATTTTCTCCCCTTCTTAGCAGGTCTGAGGGGGCAGTTATCCTCGTAGGCGGTGATAAGGGCCTGCTGAATCCAATGAACAGCAAGCCCTAGTCCAGCCTCGTCTTTCATGCTCATCTCGGGTCCCCTCTGCAGCTTGTCCCTCAGGTCCTCTCGGAAGGAGCCCTAGTCGGTGCCCCTAAGGTTCCTGAACAGGGGTGCCGGAAAGGAGCCCCGTAGAGTGAACAGAATATGTCTATGATCGGAAAGGGAGGGCTCTTGAGACACCTCCCAACGAGTCATGCTTTCTAGAAGTCAATAGGACCCCAGGGTGATATCTATCACCTCTTGCCTATATACATTGCAGAAGGTGGGCTCATTTTCCTGACTGAGTACCTCCAAATTCATAGTATTAAGGAACTCACACAGGGACTCCCCTCTGCCATTGCAGTTGGTGCTACCCCACACAGTGTGATGTGCATTGGTGTCGCACCCCACAATTAAGCATAGGTTCTCATTTTCACAGTATCGCACGAGTTTCTCCAACTCCCTTTGACGGGGGGGGATACCCTCGGAGTCATATGGTAGATAAGCAGCGCAAACGACTAGCTGTCTCTCCGCCTCATCCACAATGTACTTTATTAAGAATGCCACAAGGTCCCTACAAGAAAATCCCGGCAACCCCAAGCATTCACGTTACTTGCAAGGATACAGGGGGCCAGGTCTTTCCTTCCCTCCAGCAGAGTAAAGGGTGTATCCAGGAATATTCAGGCCCCTGATGCAGTCCTCACGGTACCACGGTTCCTGCACCAATGCCATGTTTATTTCCTTAACGCCCACTTTTCTGGTAAGAACTCCAGGAGCAACAATGCTATGTTGCAGGCTGGCCTGAATAAAAGAAATGGTACTCACCCTTATCCGTTCGGCCGCTCTTCCTTCTTATTTCTTCCCCTCCGGCTTAGTACCCAGAAGGGAGAATGTAGCCTGCCCCACGCCGCTGTAAGGCCTCCATCTCAGCTTCTCAAAT
>Ga0123355_10020363_pt1 | contig 10590 bp, 11 predicted proteins | sample TergutEmb28metaG_3_FD_89872 | JGI IMG/M metagenome (GOLD analysis project Ga0123355, IMG submission 89872) | Embiratermes neotenicus P1 segment gut microbial communities from Petit-Saut dam, French Guiana - Emb289 P1 | ecosystem: Host-associated > Arthropoda: Insects > Digestive system > Gut ... | reverse complement strand
TAAAAAATCCGGTCTGCCTGCCGATGTGCAAACTTTGATTCACGACGCGGCAGAACAACATGCCAATAATCTGATCAACCAACTCCGTGAGTTGCGGGTGGATCTGCGCGCCAATCCTGCCACATTCATCGGCGGCGGTGCGCTGTTATTCAAAGCGCATCTGGAGAACTCGCCACTCGTGATGCAAGCTGAATTTGAGGCAGATGTGCGGGCCAACGCTATCGGGTACAAATTGCTCGGTGCGCGGCAACTCAAAAAGCTAAAAGAGACTGGGGGGAGCTCCGGTGAGAACCGCTGATGGGTATCGATTCGGTTTGCAATTCAAAGCTGCATCGGACGCCCATCGTCAAGTCGGCGAGTTTTTAGAAAGCCTCGGCAACAAAAAGAGTGAGACGGTAGTGGCAGCTATGGTCGAGTATATCCGGGCACATCCCGAAGTGCTCAATACAGACAACCCGGTGCAGGCTATCACGCTGTATGGGTATTCTGAGGAGACCTTGCGCACCAAGGTCGAAGAACTGTTCCATGAGATTGCAAGTATAAGCTGCATCCCTCCGATAAATTCTGAACCCAACATGCTTCCGGAGACAGATGCGCTTGATACGCTTTTAGGTGTATTGGATCAATTCCAATGACGGCAAAATAGTATCTATACCGACAGAGCCCCCGAAAAATCGGGGGCTCTTCCTTTTTATGACACAATTCTCTTGGTTTAGGCACATTTTTATTATATTATATATATTAAATGATTAGTTTTGTCGAATAAGAGGAGAGCGCATAGGAAGAGGGTGGATACCAAATCTACTCCATCTATACCATCTGCTTTGACTTTATCTATTCATATACCGCTACGCTCTGTCAGGTAGCGGTATTATTTTCTCATGGGCTGTGCTGCGTCCGAACGCGGCATGGCCCATTTTTTTATCTGTGGAAAGGGGGAAACGCCTATGCACACCGGCTAAAAGTTCTTGCTCGGTGCAGTTTCATAAGTAGTTCTTAAAGCGCATGCCATCCAGGCATGCCCTCTTGGCTGCCAGAGATGGCGGAGTCAGGAGGGAAATGATGTATAGCAAGCATGTATTTGATGATACTGACAGTGAACTGTTCGCCCGATTCACGACATTCATGGCTCAGGTCGTCGCTTCAGCAAAGATCGACTATATCCGCCGCCAGCGACACTGGAACTGGGAGGTGCTGATGGACAAGCTACCGGAGCTATTAGATGAAAGCCCGTCACCGGAACGAAGGCTGATCACCTCAACTGACGGATTCTATTTTGCCGAGGATCGAATTTCCGCAGCATTGTCTGCACTCCCCGCAAAGCAGCGACAGATACTGGAACTTTCGTACATAGATGAGCTCTCCACCCGGGAAGTAGCGAATATATTGGGCTATCGGGAAAAAACTGTTCGCAACCAAAAATGCCTTGCGTTAAAGAAGCTCCGGGATGCTTTGTCGGGCGGGGGTGGTGCAGATGCATAAACGCTTTTCTGGTTTGCTTATCCGAGCGGTTGCCGGAGATCACGATGCAATCGAAGAAATCTTAGCGATATATGCACCGCTCATTGACCATCACAGCAAGATTGACGGGTACATAGATGAGGATTGCAGGCAATATATCCTCATGCGAATCGCCATCAACATCTCAAAATTCGTTATATAGCCGAGAGGCTGAGGACTCGTTCCTCGGCCTCTGTTTACTGCATCCAAAAACTTTTTTCATTTTTTCAAAAATTCTTGGGACAACTAGAACTTTCGTTGCGTTTTTATATATGAAGGCATCCAAACTGTACCTTGAAAATTTCATACACCCACTTTCCTACTTCCCTCTGCGCGGTGAGCGGCTATCCGCCCGGGTTGGCATCCGGGACCATGAGCACTTATATGCAGGTGGCGCCTGCATATCGCTACGACCCGCGCCGAGGCATAATGGTACTTCCGTTTTGAACGCGTCACTGCATTGAACGGCCCGGCATCAGCATGCGGGGAGACGACAGTCTATGAGCTTGGTAGCCGCAGGCGGGAGAGTGGGGGAGAGCATGCTCAGTAATGGTAATGTTTCATGTAGTACAATCTGTGCGGCATAGAGTACTTTAAGAATTGAATTAAAAGTGAGTGAGAGGTGATATTTTTGACGGATAATAAAACGAAACTAATATGCAAAAACATATTCAAAAACCAAGGCGAAAACGAGCTCCAACAAGCATTTCTGGAAAAATGGGTGGAGGTGATTAACTATCTTGAAAAAACTCAAAGGTAGCATAAAAAACTTGATGGAATCGGCTCTGTGCGCTATAATCATGATAGGTAGAGCTTGCCTTATCAAATCTGAAAAGAGGAGATGAGGACACCATGAAAGCAGCGATTTACTGTCGCTTATCAGAGGAGGATCAGAACAAGAAAAAAGAAGAGACCGACAGCGAAAGCATCCAGAACCAAAAATCCATGCTCATCCAATATGCCCTTGACCGCAGGTGGGACGTTTGCCATATCTATTCTGACGATGATTATGCCGGTGCTGATCGGAACCGTCCGGCGTTTAACCAGCTTCTGGCCGATGCGGAGGCAAGAAATTTTGATATTGTGCTCTGTAAAACGCAGTCTCGCTTTACGAGAGAAATTGAGTTGGTTGAAAAGTATCTCCATTATCTGTTTCCTCTTTGGGGCATCCGTTTTGTCAGTACAGTTGACAACGCCGACACGTCGAACAAGGGCAACAAGAAATCGCGTCAGATCAACGGCTTGGTTAATGAATGGTACATTGAAGATCTATCCGACAATATCAAAGCAACTCTGACGAACAAGAGGCAAAGAGGACTCCATATTGGGGCGTTTGCTCTGTATGGATATCTAAAAGATCCGGAGCGAAAAGGCCACCTAGTCATTGATGAAGAAGCCGCAGAAATTGTTCGAGAGGTGTTCCTGCTATTCTCTGGCGGCTATGGGAAAGCGGCGATTGCGCGAACTTTAAACGAGCGCAGTATCCCAAACCCAACAGAGTATAAGCGTAGAAAGAATCTTCGTTATAAATTGCCTAAATCAAAGAACAGCACACTCTGGTGGTATTATACGGTAGACAGTATGCTGCGCAATGAAATGTACATCGGCAATATGGTCCAAGGGAAATATGCCAGCGTATCGTATAAGACGAAGGAAAACAAACCACGCCCGAAAGAGCAATGGATTCGTGTCGAGGGTACACATGAGCCTATCATCGACTCTGCGTTGTGGACCAAAGTGCAATTGTTGCTCAAACAAAAGGCTCGGCCGTGGAAAGCCGGAAAAGTGGGACTATTCACTGGTAAGGCGAAGTGTATCAACTGCGGCGGCCCAACTAGGACGTGCAAAAGTCATGGTTATCACTATTTGAAGTGCAGCATCAGGCATACCGCAAAAGAGATGTGCGAAGGCGCGTTTATCTCTGTGAGAGCTCTGGAAGCAGTAGTTCTCGCTGAACTCAGAAAGCTGAACACATCTAGCCTAGACAAAGACGCCTTGGAACAGCAAGTAGTGTTCCACACTGAGGTGGATGAGACCATCGCAAGAAAGCATGAAGAGATTCAAGCATATGGCAAAAAGATTGACGAGTATTCTAAGGGTATCAAAGATCTCTACATGGACAAGGTAAAGGGGATCATTACCGAAAGTGACTTCTTAGCGTTTTCAAGAGATTTTTCTGTAGATAAAAAACGATTAGAACGGCTCATTATGGAAGTGCAAGGTGAAGTCCAAATCCTTGAGCAAAAAAAACAGGTTAGATGTAACCGTCGAGAGCTTATCGAGGCGCACATTAATATTGAACAGTTGGAAAAAACACATATAGATGTGCTGATCGAAAAGATTTGTATTGGAAAACGCAACAAAGAAACAGGCGAACATCCGATTGAAATTTATTGGAATTTTTAGCACGTTGTTCCTGTAAAGTAGCACCATCTGCCGCCATATCCTCCACTAAGTCCGTAATCACATCGCCCTTGACAGCAAAAGTCGCGGCGGTCCACGGTACGCCGGAGGCGAATTGGGCGTAAACTCCGGCGGTGTGATCTACAAAATAGGTCTCAAGGCCCGCGCGCCTCACCTCCTCCTCTGTCATATTCCGTGTAAGCTGGTGGACGATTGTGGCGACCATTTCGAGATGCCCAAGTTCTTCAGTCCCAATATCTGTGAGCAAGCCCTTCAGTTCCGGATAGGGCATGGCATACCGCTGGGAGAGATATCGGATAGACGCACCCAACTCCCCATCCGGACCGCCGTATTGACTGATAATAAACTTCGCCAATGCCGGGTTGGGATTTTTGATCTTCACCGGGTATTGCAGCTTCTTTTCATAGATAAACATCGCCTACTCCATCCTTTCCTGATAATCCCATGGCCAGGGGTCCTGTAGCCAGGCGTAGTGGCCGTCCTGCGCCGCATCTTTCAGCGTGAGGGGCCCGAATTTGGTTGCATAATGTTTTTTGGAAGTTTCCAAAAGCGTACTATAGTATCCAAAAATCCGGGCCGCCTCGCTATCGTGGGGATGGGTGTCTAAATAAAGGTGCAGATCTGTCACAGCCATGGAGAGGCCCATAATTTCGCCTAGTGCCGTACCAGCGGCGGGATTGGTCTGGTTCACCGTGTTTAGAAAGGGGAGGTCTAGGCCCGGAAACAGCGTACCCCGGGCCAGGGCCTCCTCCGGACTATACTGGGGCGGGTTTTCGCTTTGGAATGGTACAAACGGGACCGCCAAGGGGGCGTTCGGCGGGAGCTTACCGGTCATATAGTCCGGCAGGGACTCCGGCATTTGATGGGAACGCATATGCTCATGCACTGGGGAATTCCTCCTATTCAAAAGTCTCTCCTATCTTATGAAAAAATTGCCCGGAAGGTGCTTTCTGTGATAGAATGGCATGGTGATGGCACTTGCTTTTTCCAAACGGTAAGAATGATATGTTCTATATAGCAAGGTGCGTCCAAAGTTAAGGAAGAATCAATTGTGTTCCCCCCGCCGTCGGCGGGGGGAACACAGAAAAAAGTAAGTACTTTTTGTGATAGAATAGCGATACATATTCATTCATAACCCTTCATATGGTAAGATATAGTCAAGCCACCTGAAAAATGAGCCATGCCAGCATCCTCTCGCGTTTCATGTGGATTGACTATACAGAAAGGGGATGGACAGCATGACGAAGCGAGCTTTTGTGTTTTTTATCGCCGCCGCTGTTCTGGTTATGGGACTTGGCGGACTGTACTATTATTCCAGAGGCCAACAGTTCATGGTTACTATGGGCCAAACAGCTCCCTCCGGCGAACATGCCGGACTGACCCTCATAATCGACCCCGGACATGGCGGCGCGGACGGCGGCGCAGTCTCACTGACGGGGGTTGAAGAGGACGAGATTAACCTCGCTATCGCCCTCCGGCTAGAGTCCCTCGCGGCTCTCTACGGCATCCCCGCCGAGATGACCCGGCGAACGGCGATGCTAGACTATCCGGGAGACGCTACCACCATCCGCGCAAAAAAAGTGGCCGATACCCGCGCCCGCGTAGCGCTCATCAACGCTACCGAACACGCCGTGGTCATCAGCATCCACCAAAACACCTATGACGGACCCGGCGCATCCGGCCCCCACGTATTCTTCGCCCAGACCGAACAGAGCGAGGCTTTTGCTCAAACCATGCTAGAGGCATTGACAACGGGCCTACAGCTAGAGCGTCCCCGCACATCGGCCCGAGTCCCGAGAGATGTGTTCCTCATGAACCATATAGATTGCCCTGCCATTTTGGTGGAGTGCGGGTTTTTGTCCAACCCCGGCGAGGAAGCGCTGCTGCGAACGGAGACCCACCAGCTCAAACTGGCCGGGATCTTGCTTGCCGGGTACGTGCAGGCATTAGATGTGTTGGAGACGAGGTGCTTTAACTAAAACAGATACTATTTATAGCAGGCGGTAAAGCAAAATGAACGCTGACTTATCAGCCAATCTTGATAAAATACATACAACAGAGCTAGGTGCCGAGCGAATTAGAAAAAACTTAGGCTTAACTGATGAAAATATTGTCGCTTGGTGTAGAGATAGGATCAAAGATACAAACAATATTGTCAAACGAGGAAAGAATTGGTATGTGCATACAGGCGATATCATTTTAACTGTTCACGCATCTAGCTTTACGATCATAACAGCTCACAAAACCCAAATATAACGCTTTTCGAGTGGGCAAATAGCGTTACTTTAAATTTATTTCCCCCGCCTATGGCGGGGGAAATAAGAAATCTAACAATACCTTTGGCCACTCCCCGAGCAAAAACATCCCCTTGCAAAGAGTCACCACAAAGGAGCACCCCTATGCCAAAAGAAAAAACCACCTTCTTCTGTAGCGATTGCGGCAACGAAACCCCCAGATGGGAGGGCCAATGTCGTGCCTGCGGCGCGTGGAATACTCTGGTGGAGACGAGCGCTGTCAAGGGCAAAAGTAACCCCGGCACAATCACCCCCGCACGGGGCGGCGGACAGACTGTAGCAAAGCCGCTCGCCGAGATCGGCAGCGGCGCAGAAACTCGCTTCGGCACCGGCCTGGGCGAACTCGACCGCGTCCTCGGCGGCGGTGCTGTCCACGGTTCTCTGGTTCTGCTCGGCGGCGCGCCGGGCGTGGGCAAATCCACGCTGATGCTGCAAATCTGTGACCACCTCAGCCGTCTCGCCCGTGTACTGTATGTGTCCGGCGAGGAGTCCCAGAGGCAGATCAAAATGCGCGCTGAGCGTCTGGGTGTCCAGGGCGAGGCGCTCTTCCTGCTCCCCGAGACTAATTTAGAACAGATTGGCGAGGCCGTAGCCGAAATTAAGCCGGATATCCTAATTGTGGACTCCATCCAAACCCTCTACACCGAAGAATCCGCCTCTGTCCCCGGCAGTGTGAGCCAGGTCAAGCAGTGTACGATGCGACTCATGCAGATGGCCAAGGGTGAGGGCTTAACCGTCTTCGTCATCGGCCACATCAACAAAGACGGCGACATCGCTGGACCTAAGGTCTTAGAACACATGGTGGACTGTGTACTCTATGTGGAGGGCGGCAGTAATCTGTCCTATAAGATTCTGCGGGCGGCAAAAAACCGCTTCGGCTCCACCAATGAAATCGGCGTCTTCGAGATGACGGGCGCGGGCCTTCGAGAAGTCCCCAACCCATCTGAACTTCTTCTCTCTGGCCGCCCGGAGAACGCGCCCGGCACCTGCGTAACCTGCGTCATGGAGGGTACCCGGCCCGTCCTCGCGGAGATACAGGCTCTGTTAGTCCCTAACGCCTTCAAATTACCTCGTAAAACCGCAAACGGTCTGGATTTAGGCCGCGCCAGTCTCTTGCTCGCGGTCGCGGAAAAACGGGGCGGCCTCGCGGTCGGCGGGTGCGACGCCTACATCAACGTCATCGGCGGCCTCACGATCGAAGAGCCAGCAGCGGACCTTGCCACAGTTCTGGCCATCGCCTCCAGCTATAAGAGCAGTGTCATAGATCATTCCGTGGTCGCCATCGGCGAGGTTGGTCTCACCGGGGAAATCCGCACGGTGATGGCAATCAATCAGCGTCTGGCTGAAGTCCGGCGGCTTGGCTTTGACCGCTGTATCATACCCGTCAGCGACCAAGAAAAGCTCATTCGCCCGGGTGGCCTAAAGTTAACCATGGTCAAGACCATCAAAGACGCCTTTCTGGCGGTCCAGGTTTGAAGATTTCCCGATAAAATGTACGCACCCCGGCGCGGTGCCGTCCTCCGAATGCGTCCCACAAGACGCCGCCCGCTCCAATGTACAGCAGCCATCTATTTGATAGACACAGCCGCTCGTACAAGGGATAAAACTCATGGCGTTCACCATCCTTTCGATGACCAGTATGTGTAGAAAAGATGGGAAATATGACAACCGCCTGACGCGTGTATACGTCAGGCGGTTGTTTGTTCCGCAGATACAAGTCAATCTGGAAAACTGGAGCGTCTTCCACTTGTTCCAACTATCACAACCTCTAACCAAAAATAAACTTTTGGATTTTCTTTTCTTGGGCAGACGGGTTTAGCCGCAACACTTGGGCCCGAATCTCCTGCTCGGCATCTTTCTGCTTGATTTTTTCTGCTTGTTCAAACACTTCCGATCCGAAAAAAATCTCTGTCGTACAGAAAACAGTGGAGGACCAGCCGTGTTCTAATCCCATTTGAGACACTTTTGCTTGTGTGCCGCAGGTGGTTAGAAACAGACCCATCTGCAGCTCAGTCAAAGCACGGTCAAATCCGGATTTTTCTTCTTTTGTAAATCTACCCAACCGTTTTATCTCATGGAGCGGAAGCGTACCGTGCGCTGTGACCACATCATAAATCCGTTTGGCAAAATGGCTCATCTCCCCTTCGGCGTATCTTTCTTCGAAGGTCCACCCAGTGCGCCGGGCCGCCAGAAAATAAGGATACCAATCTCTTGTAATGAATCCACTTTTTTTGAAGAAAACTTTGCCGTACGCAATATCGCTACGCTCACCCAAAACACGGACACGCCATTCCCAGGGGTCAGTGTCAGCCTCACCTGTATGCCAGGCCACCGGTGTATCATAGGGCGGCGTATCATTCCAGCCCCAGGAGATGACGGCATAAATCCCATCGTCATTGCCGCCGCCCATTGAAAATCCAGCGCAAAGCAGCGCGTTTACAAAGTCTTGATAGTTTTGAATCATATCTCTTCTCCTATTGACCTATCATGTGTCCCGGCTATTGCTTTGGAGCTAAAGAGCAGGCATTTTTATTGTGTTTCTCCCGCCACAGGCGAGGGTGGGTTTCATAAGTATAGCACGATAAACACGACAGCATTATGTCCGGTTACGAATAGGCTGTGAGCAAACGCGTTGTTGGATTTCTTGTCTCCCCGCCGTAGGCGGGGGAAGACAAATTTAAATCAACGCTATTTGCCCATAATCTTACGAATAAAGCTCCAGCATACTTTGGGCAATCTCCCGTATCTCAGCGGCAATACCAGGAGGCTCTAACACCTTGACTCTGTCACCAAAACCGAGTAACCAGCTTATCAGATAGCTTTGGTTCGTAAAACCGATTTCCAGCCGCAGCCCCCCGGTAGTTTCTGAATAGCAATCCTGCCCATAGACCTCTATCAGCTGATACCTTGCCGACTCTTCAAACAGAGCAACCAATTTGATATCCTCAGAAAAATGACGATTAAAGTCACGCTTCTCAGGCGGTATCTCCCGTTGGGCGTAGGTTGTGTCACACGGAGATAGATTCCACAGCCGAGTTAATTTGAACATGCGCCAATCTTGGCGCTCCAGACAAAATCCGAACACATACCACGACGTCCATTGGAACACAATCACATATGGTTCTATACGCCGGTGGGTCTCACCTTTTGCATAGAAATAGTCGAATTCAATCAACCGCCTCTCAAAAATGGCGCGCTTGATTGTTTCAATCTTCGCGGTCAAATGTCCCTTATAGTGCGAGGCAAGATCAATGACAACAGGCTCACACATAGACACAACCGCATCTGAGCGCGCCCCCAGCTTGTCTAATGTCTTCTCAACATGCGCCTGTTCTGATACGCTGCCCATCCCTTTCACAGCGGCAATAATGCCAGACAATTCATTTGCGGTTAAAATGCTTTTATCCAGCTTAAAGCCTTCCATAATCGAAATGCCGCCCCCCATGCCCTGCTGCGTGACAATCGGTATCCCGGCCGCACAAAGCGTGTCAATATCACGCCCTATCGTACGACGGCTCACTTCAAATTTCTCCGCCAATTGCGGCGCAGTCACCCGATTACTTTGGAGTAAATCGGTCAGTATCCCAAGCAAACGGTCAAGCCTCATAGAGCGTATCCTCCCAGTTTTTGTATAGGCCCATTATAACACGAAAACAAGTCAATCGCTTGCGCTGTTTAGGCAGTGGACAAACGCGCTGTTAGAGTTCTTGTTTTCCCCCGCCTATGGCGGGGGAAAACAAATTAAAATCAACGTCATTTGTCCACTCTCCGCTGTTTACAAACTGAGTATCTCGATTATTACAACAACTGCCGCAGCAAACCAAAGCTAAAGGGCTCGCCGCCTGCGATCCACAGACGCCAAACCCTTCTGGCTGCTTAATCGACATATTTGTCTAACTTTTGGGGCTCACTTCATCACAAGCGCTCCGGCTTTTTGACGCACAACTCATTTCCTCGCTGTGGCGCAAGCGAAACTTTACACAGACAGTTCATTTAGGATATGGACTGTTTATTATCGATATGGCTTCGGGCTATCAGTGCGGCCCAAAATATAGTCCGCACTGACCCCGTAATAATCTGCAAGCTTCATCAGCGCCCAAATGGGGAGTGCACGTTCCCCTTTTTCATATAGTCAACAAAGTTGAAAAGCGGAGTGCAGTGCGTCATCGAAGGAATCGTGGTGTGGCAAGATTTTGCGGAGATGTCGCTTGAGCCAAGCCCAAAGATGTTCAATGGGATTGTGCTCAGGCGAATATGGAGGCAGAAAAATCAGGCGAAACCCTGCTTGCTCTGCCAAAGGAAACAGCTTGCTCTTCCGATGGAATGAGGCATTGTCCATGATAATAACAGTATCTTTTGGGAGATTTGGCAG
>Ga0123355_10020362_pt1 | contig 10591 bp, 5 predicted proteins | sample TergutEmb28metaG_3_FD_89872 | JGI IMG/M metagenome (GOLD analysis project Ga0123355, IMG submission 89872) | Embiratermes neotenicus P1 segment gut microbial communities from Petit-Saut dam, French Guiana - Emb289 P1 | ecosystem: Host-associated > Arthropoda: Insects > Digestive system > Gut ... | reverse complement strand
GCCTATTATCCGTAATGGACTCGTTTGATGCAACTATATTTAATGTGACATCTTTATCTCTGCTAATAGTCCAATTAAGATGTTTAAATGTATTCTGTAACAAGATATATTGTTCGTCTGTAAATAAATCTGAAATATACAGGGTGCCATTTGCTGAAAGAGTACGAGTAAATTCACATAAGCTTTGAAAATAATCTTTTATGTTATGCAATACCTCAATACATAAAATTACATCAACACTACTATCTCTAATTGGTATATCCTCAATGTCAGCTATAAACAATGTTGTGTTCTTGGTATTTACATGCTTGAATCCCTCAACACAAAGATCAAAACCATAAAAAGTGTTTCCACAGCCATTGAACATCCTATTCAAGATTCTTAAGGTTCCCCCCCTGCCACAGCCTGCATCCAAGATAATGTTGTTTTTGATGATGTCATCTTCCACTAAATTGTGTATTAATTGCTCACTTGCCTTATTTATTGTGCTTTTAACTGGCTTGGTTTTCATTGAAGGATTTTCTTGCACATCGGAAAACCCATAATTCATATTCGTTATATATTTTCCGATGCCACTCTCGTTGAATCTACTGTTAATATAGTTATAAAGATTGATGGTGTTATCATTTTTTTTGATGCTTTTATCAGAAATAAAAACAGGAATGTCTCTATCAATTGGAATCCTGTTGCCGCATTTGCAATTTATTGGCAATATTATTGTTTTTTTGCAAGATGGACACATAAAAATTGACATTCAATTCGCCTCATTTAACTAATATTATGTGCATATTTATCTGTATGTTTTTTATATTGGTGTTTTATCATATGACTAAGAAACTATATTTAAATAAAGCATATTAAGGATAATAGTTATGCTTTCATTAAAATATGTAGACGTTTTCAAAAATTTCGACCTGTTCTCATTAGTTATTGGATAGGCTCTTTATCAATTCATCAAGCAAAAAAAGCTCGTCTACACGAATAATGTGAAACAAATCCATCAATTTTTTTCCGTATTGTTCTGCATTGCCGGAAAACATCATTTTAGCAAATATTTGCCCTAGCACATGCCACTTTTTACTTAGATCATTGGTTTTACTGATAATAAATATATTATTATCTCTTGGGTCACACTCATTTAGGAAGCTGAGGAATTTGGCATAATGTGCTCTTTTCCATCCCGTATTTGCGATGTCATAAAATAGTGGGATTTTATAGATATCTTGAATTTTTGCTATTAAACGTTTATCGTTAATAAATACTTCTATAAGGTCATTAAAATTCTTAAGCGATGCCTTATGCCTTAGGGACTTGATATGTTTAAGACTGTCTAAACGATACTTTTCGATGTCTAATGGCACGTCACTATTCATGAAAGAGGGAATAATGAACTTTCTCGATGAATTTTTAATAAAGTCCAAAGGCAAAACAAAGCAATCATCTAATAAGAATAAGTCAGCACAAATAGCATTTTTACCTTCTATGGATATTATAGTAATGAAGTGCAAATCATGAAATAACATACCATGTTTATCCCAATAAACGTCTTCACGAAATATCTCCATTCCGATTGGGGTTCCATTTTTAATAACTCTCTCTATACTGCTTGTAACGCACTCATCTTTCTTTACAAAATTTATATGCAAACCTTGATCTTCCAAATTAATAATGCTTTTTGGACTGATTTCATGCCAAATACAAGAATCCTTCCAGTCATAGCTCTTGTTTTTATCAAAAGTACAAATAAATTGAAAGCAGTCAATAAAAAATGGTGAAATTGATATACCATACCACTGACAAAATAAGTATATTAGGCAATCGAAGCAGTTATAACCAACAAGTTTCTTGTAACTATGTTTATGAGAAGCTTGTCGATTATTTATAATGTTTAGCATTCTTGTAGTCCTTTATCTATCCAAATTCTTCTGCACAAAACACTTCGCCAATATCTACCAAATAGTCATTATAAATAATGATGTTGTTGAGAACTCCATAACTCGAAGTACTTTTCACTTTTATCTAAAACCAAGGAATCGTGACTTCCTTTTTGGATAAGAGTGCCATTATGCATAACGATTATCTCGTCACTAAATAAACATGCGGAAAGACGATGAGAAATAAATATCACTGCTCTATTATCAGCCATCTCATTTATCTGATGGTATATCTCAGACTCTGCCATTGGGTCGAGTGCAGCTGTGGGTTCATCAAGAACAATAAACTCTGCGTTCTTATATAACGCTCGGGCTATAGCTAATTTTTGTGCTTCACCACCGGACAGCTCAATACCACTATCATCAAAATCTTTATAAAGGTATGTTTCAATTCCATAAGGTAAATCGTCCTTCCACTCATCTAACCCTATCTTTTTCAACGAATCATAAACTTTTTTTTCGCAATAAGACGTTTTTGATGCTATATTTTGTGCTAATCCAAATGAAAATAGTTTAAAATCTTGAAATACGACCCCTAGACAACCCATATATTGGTCGAAATCAATTTGCTTTACATTTATTCCATTTATGTATATTGTCCCTGACGTGGGCTCATATAAACGACATAACAATTTTATTATCGTTGTTTTTCCGCTTCCATTCATACCTACTATTGATATCTTTTTTCCTCTGATAAAGCGGTAAGAAAAATTATTTAAGGCGCTATGGGAGTTACCCGGATATTTGAATGTGACATTATCGAAGAATATTTCATCTATGCCATTTGGATATATATTTTGTGTTCCTCCTTTTTGCGCAGTAGGAATCTCCAAATATTTGATATAATTCTTCAGGTATTTGTTATTATTTAGTAGTGATTGGATTTGTACGACTGCTTCACTTGTCCCATTTATAAGAAGGATAAAACTTGATATGTATTTCATTATGTCGCCTACTGATATTTGGTTATAAAAACATAGTATTGCAAAAAAAATAAAAGCAGATATGCTTAACAAGTCCGTTGTTATCCTATGAGCTAATGTAAACCATAAACATTTCAACTTTGTTTTTTTAATCAAGTTATTATTAAACGTGTCATCCTTTTTTTGGATGTCAAGTAGGTAATCTTCCATTCCATATAGGCGAACATCTTTTCCTACCTTGTAGTCCCTTAAAAAATTATAATAGAAATTCAAGCGCGCACTAGTATCAACACATTTATCAAAATAACTAAGCATAAAATCATTAATCTTAAAGTTTGAATAGGAATTGATGACTACAACCATTACAATGATAATCACTGTTAATATTATGTGAAGAAAGCCTATTCCTTCAATGAAAAAAAATTCACGTGTAATTAATACAGCCATTATCACTGTAATGATATTACTTAAAAATTTACCGACAAATGTGTATAGAAAATATGAATTGTGACCGGATTGATTCTCAATTTGTATACGCTCATATAACATCTTTGTGTCATAATTCTCTAACACATCATAATCAATTTCCATTGTTTTTTTTGAAAATAGCATTTTTTCATTTTTGTAGAATTGATCAAGATGATATTGCTTAAAAATTGTTAAAGCATTAATTGTTAATATCAACACAACGGATAAAGATATAGCTATGATGACATATGCAATTAAACGATAAATATCGCCATTATCAACTATAATGTTGATGATACGAGCCATGAAATATATATTAATAAAAGGAAGAAGAGGCGTTAATGCCGATGAAAGCAAATGTATCAGCATATATGTCCTTTCGATTTTCATCATGATGGATATTCCTTGCCATATCGTGTAGAAATGCTCCTTTACTCTATTAAGCATTAAAAATCACATCCTTCCTGGTAGTATTGACTTTGTATTGAATACAGCTCATGATATCTGCCTTTTAGAGCCATTAGTTCATCATGACTACCCGACTCTACTATTCTTCCACCATCAAAAAAAAGAATTCTGTCACAAAAACGGGTGGATGCAAGTCTATGCGAAATGAAAATAGATGTTTTATTTTGAGTCAACATATTGTACTTGCAATACAATTCATTCTCGGCGATAGGATCAAGCGCTGATGTGGGCTCATCCAACACAAGTATTGGTGCATTTCTGTATATGGCTCTAGCTAATAATAATTTTTGTTGCTCACCACCTGACAGCTCAATTCCGTCAATATTAATCTGTTTGTTAATCAATGTTTCATACCCATCGGGGCATCTTTCCAGGAATGTATTCAATCCAGCCAAAAATATACTCTCCTTTATGGCAGCCCCATCATATGTTCCCTTTTTACTACATGAGATATTGCTTGCTATTGAAACAGGCAACAAATGAAAATCCTGGAAAACGACTGAAAACAGACGATAATAATCATAAATATTATAGTCATTCTTTTCTTTCCCGGCAATATGTATCTTACCTTCTGTAGGGTTGTATAAGCCACAGATAAGTTTTATTAGTGTAGTTTTGCCTGCACCATTTGGACCAACGATTGCGATTTTTTCCTTTTCCTCAATTTTAAGACTTATATTTTTTATGGTACATTCTACTGCGTCTTTAAAACAATATGATACGTTACTTAACTCAATATATGACATTGATATTTGAGAGACATGCTTTGCTTCAGACGAGGAACCTCTTTCGGGATACTCTAAATAATCACGTAAATCACATAGCACTAAGCTTGTTTCATTAATATTTATTGCCTTATTTAATATTCCTCCTATCCACGTTGACAAGCCGTTTATAGCCCCAAAGAAAAGAATGAAATATTCAATGGTAATCCTTTGGTTTAATATCATATATATCAACAACGTGTAGGCAACACCATCCCTCAGCAATATTATTGCGCCATCGAATATTGAACTAATAAAACGTTTTTTAGCAAACTTATAGTCCCAGGCAAGCCTTTCTTTTGTTAAATCCTTGTACAGCGTTAACAGCCAATGGGTCAATGAGTATAGTCGAATGTCTTTGCCACTTTTGTAGTCTCCGCTGCTATTAGCTATATACCACAATTTCCTATCAAGTGGTTCAGTATGTTCTCTACTTAAGTATTGCTTGTTTTGAATAGATTTAATAATAAAAAAGTTTAATGTTTGTGCAATTATCAATACTACTGCAATCAAGGGGTTTAGCATTGATATTACAGCACCAAATAGTAAAAGACCTAAAATGTCGGTTATCAACCCGACAAACGACTTATGAAATGACGTTAGTGTACTATCAGCTCCCATCATCCATAGAGCTTGGCTTGCACGTTGAAACAAGTGCCTGCAATGAGAACTTTCAAGATTTTCATAATCCGTTTTAAGCGTTTTGTTGATTTTTTGTAATGCTAGTGCACGTATATACTTTTGCAATTCCGCATCGTTTAATGTATCAATGGTCGTATTTACCGCATTTAACAATAGAATTGCTGTTCCTAGTAATAGTATTGGTACGACAATCCTACTCAATTCATTGTGGTTTACCACTCCATGAGCAACCAACATTGGCATGTAAATATTGCCAAGTGACAGTAGGATAGTTATAGGAACTAAGCTAAATAGAAAGAAGAAAGACGCTTTGCTCGACTTATATTGTAACTTAAAAAAATAAAACATATTATTTGTAACAGAGTAAGAGTTGCTTTTCATATATATTAGCCCCATCCTGTCTTCATTTTAATTCAATAATCATTGTTTGCTCTACTCAACAGTTAAGCTCTCAATACAAGTTTCAAAAACATATTTGAGTTCAGACACAAGAAAATAGACAGGTTTTCTAAAATGGGCTTCGAAACGTTGTTTTATTTTCATTGCCTCATTTTCTGTTATTACTTGTAAATGACTCGCTATCGTACCCCATCTTAAATCGCCACTAAACGGTGCGAGTACCAATGCAACAACCGTTGTCTCAATAAGTGATTCAATGAAAGATATCGTTCGGGCGATATATTCTTCAGAATCAAATGGATTAATGCACAACACAATTAAATCAGGTTGACATGCAAGGAGGGCACAGTATTGTGTAATCGGAAACTGATTCACATTGTTATAATTTGCTGGTACCGTCATTGATTGACCCCCGCAAAGAATCACATCGGGATTTTTGTCCTCAATCAAGCCCATTAGGTAGTTCATGTGTCGGATTGCTTGACCTGACTCAACGGGTTCGGAATTATATCCAATTGTATGCATTTGATCAAAGCCAAACAGTAAAGATGCAGGCTCTGTCCCTAATTGACCAACGTTGTAGCCACATTTAATGAAAGAATCTCTTAAAAACAATTGGGTTGTGAACTTCCCCTGACGAGAACTGGTTCCAAATACTCCTATTACCGGTTTACCAATGCACCGCAACTTTCCAAATGGATATCTCAACAGCCCATCCACATCTTGCCTATTTGCGCAAAATGTCGGAACTGTCAGATCTTCATTTATTATGTCAAATGAATATATTTGCTTGCCATACTGCTCACATTTATACAACAATTCTGAGAAAAGATTGGGCTTGACTAGCATATACTTATCCAGGTGACCAATTACAACGGTATCAAACATATCTTCCCAGTCTATGTTATCTATATTGGTGATCAAATGCCCCTTTTCAGTTGCTAGAAGATCTGCCGTTGATTTCCCGACATTGCCACTATACTTAATGTCACAAACCTGTTCTATTTTAAACGGTAACATCGATTCGTATCTAACCAAGCTATGGATTTCTTTATTAAACGGAATGAGCAATGCATGACGGATTGGCTTAAAACCATATTCATTAACGCTAACATTAGGAACATTGATAACTTGCTTAGCTCGACTACGCAATGTATCGTTTATTGACAAGAAGTCAGTTGTTCCAGACTCAATAATATCATTTATCATGACTGTAATGCGTGGGGCTGTAAAACTTGACCCAACCACAACTTTGTATTCCTTGTCTAACCAGGGAAGCCTTTGCTCGCTCCCAATTCCTCGTATGTTTACAACACTATTATCAAGAAATGTGTAATCGGTCGGGCAAAGGATTGTTTCATCCATATCAACGCCTATTACACAGGAAAAAGCAGCTGGATATGAAAGTCCACCCTCATTATCAAACGCAGATACAATGATAACACCTTTTTCTTTCAATTTTTCGCATATTGTTAATAATGTGGGGATATTTGCGCAATAGCTGATGCCATTACTTATGTGTAATATTTTACAATTAATATTACGACTAATAAAGTTCAGGCATTCCACTAAAACATCCTCGTTCGTATCATAAGAATCATCAAATATCTTTATCACATATATATCTGCCTTTGGACACCCCCGGCGTATGATGGAGTAAACCGCTGTACCATGCCCAATTGTATCAATTGCATACTCCTTACCCGGAGTGACCTCATCGTTTTTGAGTCCATAATAAAATACTTGAGGATCATCCATTTTCTCAGATGACAATCCCGAATCAATTATACAAATATTCATAAGTTGCTCCAATCTTAGGAGGTATAGGCATGTTGACCTAAAATCATGTCAAGTGAATCCGAGAGGTGCATGACACACTCATTGATTTCATCTAACTTCTGCTGCCAACTGTATATATACTCTTGGGGGTCTAGTTGCTTAGTCTCCATAACATCTTCACACAGTTTAAAGCAAAATAGGATGTCAAGCTCCCTTAAAGCAATCTTTTGATCAAGCAATTTTTCTGCGATATGATAATACTCGCGCAGGTATGCTTTTCCATGTATACTACATGCCTTGTTAAGTGGATATAACTTATCAGCCCATATTCTTTGGATTTGATAGAATTTCTGCACTTTAGGGTCAATAAAATCATACCCGATGGCATTTGGTTTATATAATCCATTTTCTTTAAGTAAGCGTTCAAAGGAAGATCCTTTAACACATGTAACCGGATACAGTAATGAAACAGGGGGGAAATCATTGTAACGTTCCCTAGCGTAGCCTACAATATCCAATGCAGAAAGATTGTCTCGCACCTCTTCGATGCATACATAAGGATCAAGCAACATTATACCCAGCCCACACTTGATACCATTATCCTTTAAAATATTAATAGCTCGAATGTTTTCCTCAACCGTAGTCCCTTTCCTATATAAATCCAATTGTCGTTGAATGAAGCTTTCAGCACCAACAAATACGTACTTTAATCCTATGTCTGCCAATTGTATTATCTCATTTTCATAGTTTATTATGTCATCAGCTCTGGCTGAAATACTGAATTCTACAGGAATGCAATCTTTATTCATGCAACTGACGAAACCCTCTACCCACTCACGATTAGTGGTAAAGAACGAATCATCATGAAATGAAATGTATTTTACATTGTAGTTGGACACAAGATTATTTATTTCGGACACAATGTTGCTTGGGTTGCGCTTTCTACAATAGCGCCCTTTTAACCTTTTTATATATGTTGATACCGAGCAGAAAGAACAGCGACCATGACAACCTCTTCCGCTTATAATCGCCGCCATGCCGTTAGGAGATAGATATGATATCTTTGGTAAAGGTAATACATCCAAATCTGTCAAAACTTTGCGAAACTCGTTTATAATGACAAGTCCTTCGCTTTTATACGCAACCCCATTGATACCTGTTGGAATTACTTGACGTTTCTCTATCGCATCTGCTAACTCCTTAAATGTCTCCTCGCCTTCACCCAATACACAGTAATCCAAATCAGGGATACTCTGAAACATTTCATCAACCGATATGGTAGCAAGAAATCCTCCAATAACCAACACAATGCGTGGATATGCCTTCTTAATTCGATTCCCTAACAAAGAAACATTTTTATAGTTATAACTATATACAGATAGACCTATTATCTCATAGGAGCCACCCATTATTTCTTCGTTTATATCCTTCCACCGCAAATTATTTGGGGGACATTCTAATACGTTAACATGATGACCTTCCCTTTCCATATAAGAGGCTAAGTAACCGAGACCCATGCTTTGCACCGGCTGAAGAAATAGTGAATCCACAACTGTATCGTTCTTAAAATCATATGGAGGATTGATCAGCAGAATATTCATATTTTTCACCATGATTCCTTCACTGGTATCTCGAGTGGTTGATATGCAGACCCTTTTGTGCAGATGTTTCACATATACAGGCCTAGATTCTATTTAGACCGTCTCTGATCAAGCACTTCCATGATATGTTTCCATTTTTCATACATGCAATATTCACGCAAATCGCAATGCGCACAATTAGGGCAATTGGGCAGTATCATTTTTTCATCTCCGGCATTATAAAGGGTGTTAAATAACTTTGTTATATAGTCCGGTTCATGAGCTATAGATAGTAAACTCCTAAGCTCGTCATCATGTATGCCATTGTTTTTAGCTTCCACGCAAAAAAGCAGTAAATCCAAAAACACATTGCGCCCAGGGTTCGAGAGTCGCATTTTTCGCAGATGTTTTGAGGCAATATCATAACAACTCAACTTTAGTGACAATTTTACACAAAATTCATCAATGCTATCATAATATTTAACTTTAGAATCGCGATTTAGTGCTATACCCATATACCTATGCAGTGGGAAAAAGCTCACATATCTCGGTATATCTCCTAATTCTGAGACATACCGTAAATAGTTCTCGTCAAAAACCTTCGGCATAGGTTGTCTATTTAGTTTGATTTTATCTTCATATCCTATGCTACGCATATAAACATCCAAATTATAGTAATGCACATCATTAAAATCTGGGCAATAAATGCGATATGCTGGAAAATTGAGGAATGAGCAGTCCATCACATATATATCTGATGTGTGCTTTAGTAGAATCTTCTCTACAAAATCAAGTGCCTCAGCGTTCGAAATACGATTCTTGGTGAAAGGCTTCAAATTAACATTTTGAGGTTGATGAGGCTGCGTCAATAAGTACATTGGTAACATGCCAGAATGGTTTAAAAGAGTTGTCACGTAATGTAAATCATTATGCTTCAGTGTTAAACCATTTTCCCCCAGTTCATCAGCAGAGAAAATAGGTTTCATTACTTCGCGGAAACTAAAATTGAAGTCACGCCCTTGAAACATCTCCGTTATGCATCGCTGGAGGCAAAGGTCTATATCAACATCGCTCCCTATTGAAAAGAAATAACGTGTCTTTTGTTTGTTCAGCACAAACACTCCCAGCACAGGGAATTCACCATTCAGCGTTAAATCCTTAACAATAACGGAATATCCACTTTCAATGATACTACATATCAGCTCATAGGAAACCATTCCCTCAAAATAAGTCAATGGAATATTTGGATACAATGCCGCATCCTGCTTGCCGTAAAAAAGTTTTTTTTGCACATGGCGTTCAAATAATTCACAAATTCCTTGTGTCAAAGCTTCTTCCCGAGTGTTACCAGCACAGGTGGCATTTGATCCTTCTATGCTGTAAATAAAGTTATGGGGTATCATTACATCTTTTTTTTGCTTATACGAGTGATAGGGGCGCAATTGTTTCATACGCGGATTGTTGATAAGAAAGGATTGCAAGGTACCTTCATCAGCGGTTTCCATATCCCGGCAAATCTTTGGAAATAAATCATTAAACAATTCAAGTATTTCTGTACTTATCAATGCTTTTTCTTCAGCAGGTTGTTGAGAACCTCTCCAAAATAGAGCATCTAAAAGCTGACCTGTTTGAAG
>Ga0123355_10020360_pt1 | contig 10592 bp, 9 predicted proteins | sample TergutEmb28metaG_3_FD_89872 | JGI IMG/M metagenome (GOLD analysis project Ga0123355, IMG submission 89872) | Embiratermes neotenicus P1 segment gut microbial communities from Petit-Saut dam, French Guiana - Emb289 P1 | ecosystem: Host-associated > Arthropoda: Insects > Digestive system > Gut ... | reverse complement strand
TGAGAAGGGAGGGGTAAGATTTCCAAGTTAGGAAACAATTTTCTGCATGAGTCTCTACTTCTGCAGCCCATCATGATTCTGATAATCTTCTTTTGTAACCTGAAAATCTTAATACTGTCTGGGGAGTTCCCCCAGAATATTAGACCATTAGGTCATTATGGAGTGAAAGTAGGAATAGTAAATCACTTTCAAAGTATTTGCTGTTACATGTGGTTTAACTAACCTCATAACATAACAAGCTGACCTTAATTTATTCTTAATACTTTCAATGTGTGTTTTCCAGGAAAGATTATTATTAATATATAGCACTAGAAATTTTGTTTCAATTGCTATACTTATTTGTTCATATTTGTATTCAATTTCTGTAACTGACGTGCATATACTTGCATTATTAAATTGAATAAAATGGGTTTTGTCAAAATTCAAAAATAGCAAATTTGATTTGAACCACTTATTTAGTTGTGCAAAAACTATATTAAGATCACTCTGTAACTGGTTACTGTTGGGGCTTGTTATTAAGATACTGGTATCGTCAACAAATAAGATAGCAAGAGTTTTATTTTTAACAGCCTTAGGTAAGTTGTTAATGTATAACAGGAATAACAATGGGCCTAAAATTGAGCCCTGCGGCACCCCACATTTTATTTTTGTCCATTTTGAAACTGTTTGAGTTAAAGAGTGAGTTAGTAATAAGAACTCTTTGATATCTATTCTGAAGGTACGATTTAAGTAAAGATTGCCACTTATTCCATAATAGGATAGTTTTGACAGTAAAATATCACGATTAACTGAGTCAAAAGTTTTCTCTAAATCACAAAAAATGCTACCTGCCAATGTTTTATTGTTTAAGGCTTTTAACATTTCATTCGTTAATTTAAAAATGGCATCTTCAGTTGTGGTGCCTTTTCTAAAGCCAAACTGGTTTCCGACCAGTAAGTTATTAGCATTTAAGTGTTCAGTTACTCTAATATATAATGCTTTTTCAAAAACCTTCGAGTAGGAAGTCAAGAGTGATATGGGCCTGTAATTAGTTGGGTTCATTTTGTTTTCTTTTTTGTATATTGGTTTTACAATTGAAAACTTCATACGGTCAGGAAAGATTCCTGACAAGATGGACTTGTTACAGATGTGAGTTTGTGGTGAGCATATGTAAGTAGCACTAACTTTTAAAAGTTTGACAGAAATTTCGTCAAACCCATGCAAGTTTTTTTTATTTTAATGCTTTAATTATAGAAGTAATTTCCTTAGTTGTAATGTCTTAATAACCAAAGATGGGGGTGGATGAGCATAATTTTGTTCTAAATAATATTGGGTCGGAAAAACCTTTGCATTATTATTTTTATTATTTACTTTATTCTTATTTATATTGTCAACTATGGACGAGAAATAGTCATTGAAGGCATCAGCTATATCTTGCTGGTATTTTAAGTGTTTATTGTCTATCATTAGTTCTTGTATGTCGGTGTGAGAATAATGATTATTAGTTAGCTTCTTAATGATTTCCCAATTTGCTTTACATTTATTGTTCGATTTTTTAACTTTTGTGTCATAATATAATTTCTTTGCTCCTTAATTACCTTGAGTAATATTTTACAGTATGCTTGGTAGTGTCTTTTTAATTTCTCATCATTGCTATTTCTGCTTATAAGATACAATTCTCTCTTGCATCTACATGATGTTTTAATGCCCAATGTAATCCAATTATTGTCATTATTATTACAGTTAGTTACTTTTTTTAGGGGGAAGCTGGAATAGAAGATCCTCAAATAGATATTTAGAAAGGAATTAAACGTAGCATTTACACCTTCACTGTTAAAGATGGAATCCCATGATTCGCAGCTTAAAGATGGAATCCCATGATTCACAGCTAAGTTTATCAATAAAATCGGAAATTGTGTACTTATTAATTTTTCTAACAGTTTTCAACCTGTGAGTTGGTACATAGGAATAATCTGTGCTAATAGTTAATAGTTGGGCATCATGGTCAGAACCTCCGATTATAACGGGAGTTATCGTGTAACCTTCAAAGTGAGATACATCAATAAAAATGTTATCTATTGCAGTAGCAGAGGTATTTTGTATTCTCGTGGGGAAATTAATAATGCTGGTCAAGTTATAGGGCAGTAATAAATTGTCCAGTTGGCTTTTGTTTCCACTCTCATTAAGGTAATTAATGTTTATGTCCCCACAGATAATGACGTGTAGCCTAGGTGTACATAGGGATTGTAGAATTGTGTCAAGCTGGAGTAAAAAAGTGCTAAATTTACCAGAAGGGGCTCTGTAGAGTGTTAATATACATATATTCTGGGTGCCAAATGTGAGCTTTAAAGCACATATTTCTATATCTTGATCTTTACTGTGTTGAGCAATATCGATGTTGGTAAAACCTAGACTATTATGGACAAAAACAGCAACACCACCTTTTTCACATTGCTGTCTACAGTAGTGGGCCCCTAAATTGTAATTTTCAAGGCATAGCATTAAAGGGTAAAAATCCAGAACAGCATGTGGCCTACTTGTAACATCACATGACATCTATAAACACCAAATATTTAAAACTCCAAGGTGAACTACACTAATCTCACTTGTCCCAATATTCAGTGAAATTTATTGGCTTATCATTCAGTGATGTGGTGGGAAATCTGCATGTAATATCACATTACACATAAAGGCTACGTTTACTCTGGTCCACCAGGAAACTGCAGTAATTTAAGAATACTCGGAAACACAAGGCACTTTGTTTCAATTCATTATTAACTCAGGAGAACGAGTTAGAAATTATTAGCTTAGCTCTTATGTTAAAACAGAATGTAAGCAATTGATCATGTAACGGGAAATAAATAAACTACATCTGGAATAATTGCACAACTCGATAATCGTGAAGTGATGACAGAAATCCGGCATTTTTTAAAACACTTCTTCAATGTCAGTACTTCTGCCCACATGTACGTACATAAGACGTAATTCAGACGTCGATTTCGTGGCCACATTACCTGCAACATTAATATTCCCGTTTAAGCAACCTCAGATGTATATGGTTGCACTGTTTGAATCAACAATAACCAACAGACGACAGTAATATCTCATTCTGAAACACCTTTATATAACGCAGGCATAAAAAATTCACTTCAATGCTCGATTATTTCTTTTAAGTCCGTCAGCTATCATATGCTTCATCTGTAAACCAACGTAACTTTAAACTAATTTTGCAACACCGACATAACACTCGTAAATTATTGATAAGTAATTGCTTTACCCCACTAAATTATCATCGAAATCTTGGGCCACAAGCTGTGGAATGAAAAATCTTGAACTAAAATCAGCTGATCGATGTTTCCATCCGGTAACAGTAAGGTACACGAATGGCAGAAAGTTGTTAAGTGCTGGAACAGGCAATAGCGTGTTACCTGTTTGCTGTACGGCTACAGGTTTAAGAAATTAGGTACCGGAAAACAAATAAATTGCTTGGTGTCGTTTCTAGTGTGCACTGTCACAACTCGCCACATGTTACATGTCATGCGGGAAACGTTAGCACTTGTTCGGGATCCTTGCACTGTATAGGCTACTGGTTATAACTAACCTCTTTGAACCCCCGTTCTTAGTTTTTGAGAGTTTAATTTTTTTTTTTTCAGTTTGTATCAAGTGGTTTCTATTACGGTTAAAGTCCTGTATCTAGTCGAAAATAGTTGTATTTCGCTTGCGTAAAACCTGTGCGGAATATTTAAATGTAATTGCCACCAATGTTTATCTGTCACTGCGCTGATAAAGCTATCTTTTTATCCTTGTGCTTTTATCTTGCATCATTTTTTATGACTTGGGGTTTATACCTGTGATTAGTGTTCAGAGCTGTAAGATACACGTGTTTATTATATGTATCATAAATATGTAGAGACACACAATGTCATGTTCATAGTTTTTCTTCTGAGTATTTCTAATCAGAGTGCTGTTTACTTTCTTTTAAGGAAACAGATCTTCTGAGAAATCAGCCGGCTCCCCTGACCGATTCTGACAGATAGCCTCAGATTTCCTAGTTGAGCACAATTCATATACTAGTACTGTTGTTACCACCAAGTACTGTGCTTTGCTACATTAAGACCATTTTTATATTCTGGTCCATAGCATTTTGTGGCCTGTTTGTAGTTTATGTTAGCTGAAAATTCCACCAAGATCAAGCACATTAATGTTAAAGTGTCATCTTGTCTTCATTTTAGTTAGCTTGAAATACAGGGGATATTGAATATGGAGCTGCCATCAGTTGGTAGTGAAGAACTCGATGAGAAGATTAAAGAATGGCTGCAGTGGGACAAGGTAATTACACATTGTGTCTGCCAGGTTGCAGTTCAGTATGCACTTCGTAGTAAAGGTGCTGCAGTACTTGTTTTCTAGGTTTTTTATTTTAAATAATCTCCCTTCTGACATACAAAAATAATCGCATAATATTAAACAGTTTAGATTGGCCTCAAGTGATTTTCTTCATTTATAGTCATTGTATCCTCTGGATGAGTATTTGCATAGTACTAAGGTCTAGGATTTGGTTTTGCTTTATAAGTGTGATTGGTGATTGTTCTACAATCTTGATGTTTTATATTTTACTTTAATTTGTCATCAACGGGTTGCAATTGTATTAGTGTGTTACTTTTACAATGATGGAGAGATTTAGTTCGGTAGGTATGTTGTGTTGGATAGTTTTGTTATAATTCATTGTTCCATGTATTGTGATAATATTGCATTGATTTTCAGTTTATTGTATACATTCCTAATTTTGTATTTATGTATTTTGTCACTGTGACATATGCTTTGATGTGGCACGTATATTGTGTATTTCTGTATTATTTGGTGACATATTTGGTATCCAGTAGATTTATTGAACCTTGTGTGGATTTGACGAATGTGTTATAATTGATTGATTGTAGTATAATGATTTTGTTCCGATGTTTTGGACAACAAACATAAGAATTGAGAAAATATATTGAGAATAAAGAGTTAAAATTCCAAGTTTACTGAACATTGCCCAACAGGAATCCCTTGCCTCAACTTTCATGATGATTCTTACAATTCTTTTTTGTGTTATGAAAATAGTTCTACTATATGACAAGTACCCCAGAATATGATACCGTAATTTAATACCGAGTGAACATAAGAAGTGTAAATCTGTTTTATAATTTTCAGTGATAATTCAGATCTGAGGGAACAAAGTATGTAACCTAATGAATTTAGCTTTGAATTTATATGATCAATATGTTTATTCCATGTTAATGAGGATTCTATTATAATACCAAAAAATTTAATGGAATTAGTTAGATTGATTTTGCAGTCAATAGATAATGTGTTAACTGTAGATCGGTAACTAATGTTTGAAGAAAACAGCATAAAAGTGGTCTTATCATGATTTAATAGCATAATATTTGATTTAAACCATTTTTGTGTTATTTCTAGAACCAGTTTGAGATCTTGGTTCATATTCATTGAATTAGAGTTTGCTATTATAAAACTTGTGTCATCAGCATATAGTATTGGCAAGTCAGTATCTTTTACTCACTGAGGTAAATCATTTATATAAAATAAGAACAGCAAAGGTCCAAGAATAGACCCTTGGGGCACCCCATGCTTGACTAATTCCCAAGCTGAAATGCAATTTGAAGCACGTGAGGTTTTAATTATTATTCTCTGGTACCGATTACTTAAATATGATTTAATTAGTTCACCAGTTCTACCGATGATACCGTAGTACTCTAGTTAGGTATCAAAATATCATGATTTACAGTATCAAAAGCCTTTGTTAAATCACAAAAGATACCACAGACTAAGGATTTATTATTAATATGTGATAGAATTTTATTCGTTAATTTAAATATAGCCAATTCAGTTTGAGTTATTATTTTTAAATCCATATTGATCCATGACAATTATATTATTTTCTTTAGTATGTTGAATTAGTCTGTTATAAATAACTTTTTCAAAGATTTTAGAGAAAGATGTTAATAGGGATACCGGCCTATAATCAGACATCTCAATTTTGTTACCCTTTTTAAATATCGGATAAACTTGAGAAAATTTTAGCCGAGTAGGAAATGTACCTGTGGGTAACATCTTATTACAGATATAAATTAATGGAGATGAAATAAATGGCATACTCAGTTTTACAATCCACGATGGTACGTCGTCATACCCATAAGATGTTTTCCATTTCAGACTTTTATTTATTTCATCAATTTCTTTTCCAGTTACCAACTTCAGCTTTATTGGTGAAAAAGGTTGCTGAAATGCATTGACTAAGTACTGCCTGTAAGAATGTTTACTGAGGTCATTGTTTTCTTGTTTAATTATTTTAATGACTGATTCTTCAACAATGTTGGAGAAATAATTATTGAAGGTTTCTGAAAGAATCTGAGGATTTTTAATTAGTGCAGTGATGAATCCTGATGTGGAGGTCAGGTCTAGCGGAACAGTACAAAGCAAGATTGTGTACCCATCCACTATACCTGACCTCTGGGTCAAGATTTACCACTAACCTGGTAGCAGAAACCTGCATACTTGCTGCTTTTGATCCTAGTGATGAGTTCACAAACTTTTGGGTACACTTTTGTATTTGTTAGCTACAGTTAGTAGCTGATCTGTACTACATTGCAGAATAATAAACAAATGGATTAAGATTCATTACTATGTGCACTCTGTACCTTTTTCCATCATTTGAATAGTGAAGTACAGGAGGTTACAACAAACTAGACAGTTTTGATAAAAGGGAAGGGGATAAATATATACAGAATTTTGATTGAGAACCTCACTTGAAGGCAGAGGTAGAAGTATAACATGGAGATGAGTTGCAAGGTGGTTGGAACAGATTCAGATTGAGTAAAATTGTTATTTTTGGTATTAGCAATTTTGAACCTTCAGTTTCTACTGCTGTAAATCAAGTGGTGGTGTAATTTGAGGTCTTCAATCCAGTGCAGCAGTGACTAAAATGTGAGTTTGTCTGTTTTATAGAATGAGGAGACAAGAGGAGAGATAAAGTCCCTTTGCTTGGCCGGAGATGTGGCCAAGCTGAAAAAATTTTTACTCTCTAGACTGAAGTTTGGAACAGCAGGATTACGTGCTCAGATGGGACCTGGTTACTCACAAATGAATGACCTGGTCATCATTCAAACGGCTCAAGGACTGGCAGTTTATCTTGAGGAAGCTATAGATGATGTGATTCTCAAGAATGGTGTGGTTGTTGGCTATGATGGCAGACATAACAGTAGGAGGTAAGTTGTAGAAGGTTTTCGTTGATAAGTAGGTTAAGTACTTAGTGGGATTCACTTACCAAACAGTTCTGGAGGCACAGTCAGGGGACTGTGTCTCTATTGTAGATTTTGTAGGTGGTGTAGGTGCAGGACTGAGATGTGCATTGTAAAGTGAGTCTCTTGCCGCCACAACATAGATGCATAGAAGTAATGGTCCAGATAAGGCGGGAAGCTATGAATATATTGGACATGCAGTTGTTGATAACCAGTAACACGTTTCCCTCCCACTTGTGGGTGCTGGAAAAGGTTAACAAGAAGGAATGAACAAATGACCATTGAACACAACAAAATTTTTTATAATATCAATATAGCTATGTGTTTCAGTGTTGCAAGGTCATCATTGTAACATTAGAATATTTTTAAAAAGAATATACAAATTGCATTTGCTGGAAATGAGATCTCATTTCTTACACAATATTGTCATAACTTCTGCATTTCTTTTTTATACATCCAATAAACTCTTAAGTGGGTGAAAAGATAAAAAGATAAAATGTTTCAGACTGTTGAAATTAGAGGTAACAGGTGTCAGCGAGATCTGTGGGGTAGTACACCTCAAGCTGCAGTGCGAATAAGATGTACCATGGCTCAAATGACCTGAGCTTCATCACCATACTCTGCCATATGGTCCCAAAGCACCGTAGAATAACACATTGTACAACTTAACTACCCTGAGGTTGAAACATTTAGCTATAATGGTATTATAAAAACTTTGTCATGTTCAACGGTCATTTGTTTATTCATTCTTTACAGTAACATGCACAATGAGATGAATAGCTTTAAAACAGCTGACAACTCTTAACCATAAAAGCAGCATGTTATAAAATGTAATAGAAGGCCTCAGTCATTAATCCATTCTGTGGAATGACCAATTCATTAGCAAATGGACATGACACTTGGAACTTGTACTGTGAGGACACTCTGTAGGTCAGGTCTACTGACAGTAGTTGCAAGAGAACTGCCACAGTATATATTAGGTTTAGTGGGAGTGCAGGTGGTCAAATGGGACAAGAGTGGCATTGAACAACCACACAATATACCTTTTTATATGGGAAAGGGTTTGAGAATCATCAGTTAAGGACAGGCTTTTTTATATGTGAGAGTTTGTTAGTGGTAGGATGTCATATATAACACCAAGTTGTCAGTAGTATTATGTTGTTATTTTGAATGTCTATATTCCAACTTTAGGGTGCAGATTATGATACAAAATATAATCTGCGTGAGATAGTGAGCAGGTTGTAAGTTTTACATGGATATTTTGTCAGGATATTTCAAAGCATAATAAGGGGGAAATTATATTTTCACACCATGAAAAGTCACGATGGCCTCATTGGGAATCAAACCCATGACCTTCCCGCTTGCAGTGCAGAGCCTAAACCAACTGTGCAACTGCATACCCCTCCAAGATACTAAGGAAGCACTTAATTTGTGAGCTACAGCAAAATAAGTATGTGAGTTTAATGTTGGATAACTCAGCTAAGAATGCCAACATTGAGGAACCATGTAGTACTGTATGCAAGGCACATTACGGGTAGAGAGATAAAAGAAGTGTTCCATATTTTCCCACATGAGAATGCAACTGTAGTTGGTTATTTGCTAGTTGTTCCAATAAACTTCAAACACATGACCTAACTTAAAATCATCTGATTGGTATTCAGACTGATGGAGCTGCTGGTATGATGAGTGTATAAAATGGATCTGTGAAGAATATTCACACAACAGTGGGTCATATGATCTGTGTTCACTGTATTGAACACAGAATGCATGTGTGCTGAGTACCATGAAGAGCTGCAGTGCACTGATGATGTAGATCTTATTGTGAAATAGATGTACAAATTTTGTCTGTGTTCACTAAAGAGGATAGACTAGTTAAAAGAGTAATAGAAACTCTACAGGGGCAAATCCTGAAATTCCAGTACCTGCATACTGGGAAATGTGATGTAAGGAGAGTGCAAACTGTAGCTGTCATAGTTTGGAAATGTGTTATTTTTCACCTGGAAAGTAGTGCCCCAGGAAAGGCATAGTTGTGTAGTTGCCAAGTGACTTTTAAGAAAACATGAAAGATTCTAAATTTTCTCACATGATACATTTCCTTCTGGATTTGCGTGATGCTCAAAAGAAACTGTCTGTCCATTTAAATAACAAGATCTCTTCATTGTCAATGTTCAGGTATATGTTGAAAACATTGTGAAAAGTAGTTCCATTGTTGGACTTGCAGAAATTACTTTTTAGAGTTACTGTTTGTCTAACTGTGGCAACTGTGGAAGTGTAAACTTAACCTTTATCCTATCGGGGTGCATATTTACATTTCAATGCATGGTTTATGAAAAACGTATTATTTGAACAGAAAAAGATAAAATTATGAAATAAACGGCATTTGTGAAAAATAAAACAGAGATTATGCAGCGTGTCTGAAAACTGCATTAAATTTCCTTGTTGCCAAAATAAACATAAAATGAATTTATAGGGATATTTTGCTGCATGTGTTCATGTATGCACATGCCTGTCTTTGCAATGTTAATTATCAAGTACTAGGAGTCATCTTGTATACCCAGCCATCTCCACAAGCACATGTGGCTCATTTTGGTATGACACTGAAAGCCAGAATCAACTGTTTATGCACGTGCAGATGAATGGGCATGCAACAGAAAGATGAAATTTGTTTCCAGTCTGGCTTCTAACTTCTGCAGGTGGCTTCTTGATTAGGACAGATTTCCATTGCATGAAATTCTTGCTGCCATCATTGTAGTTGTAGCAGTAATAGTAGTAGTAGTAGTAGTAGTAGAGCATTTGAATTTCCCACTGTCAGAAGACAAGGTTTTAATTTTCAATTCAATTCAATCACTTTATTTTCCATATATCCATATACACGTAAAGTACCAAGGATATGGAAATTTTCAAAGTAGTTGTATAAATATCTGTTAAAAATACAGATGTCAGATGCTTAAATATAATTATAATATAATGGTGATATAGTTATTGACAATTATAACATCAGAACAATTACATTTAAGTTGTGTGAGTTGTTACTAGTATCGTACACTATTATCAGGGTTAAAATAATTACAATTAAGATGTGTATTGTTATTAGTATCATATACTATTAACAGGGTTAAAATAATGTATCAGTGAATCAGCCTCTTAAGGTTTATGTTCTTCTGTCTTCCTTATATTCATAATATTCATTTGTTGAGTAGAAAGAATGATGATATAAGAACCTCTTCAATGTGGATTTAAAATATTTATGATCATTAGTCAAAGCTTTAATATATTGAGGAAGGTGGTTAAAAACTTCTATACCTGATATATAAG
>Ga0123355_10020359_pt1 | contig 10592 bp, 10 predicted proteins | sample TergutEmb28metaG_3_FD_89872 | JGI IMG/M metagenome (GOLD analysis project Ga0123355, IMG submission 89872) | Embiratermes neotenicus P1 segment gut microbial communities from Petit-Saut dam, French Guiana - Emb289 P1 | ecosystem: Host-associated > Arthropoda: Insects > Digestive system > Gut ... | reverse complement strand
CCTTTAATGTGGCAAGGCAAAGGACTGCACTATAATTGTTTATATTTTATTAATTTGTGAAGCTATGTTGCGATCTGTGTCTTCTACGATAGTAGCAACACTGTTGAGCTGTCTATTGATGTCATCTAGTAGACGTGCAAATTCTTCTATTCTTGGTGTTAAGCTATTAAACTGGTTGTCGTAGCTTCTAAAAGCATTACCTTCCCAGTTTGAACGAATTGTTTCTTGTTCACGTCTGAGTTTTGCGAGAACATCGCGTACTTCTTGAGCGCCTTGTGTATATCTGGAAGCTGAAGTTCTGAGTTGTGCTGGAGTTAAGCGAATTTGTCCAGACATAGTAGCGATCCTTTCTCTAAATACATGCACCAGTAGCTGCATGTTTCCCTTCATTTCATCAGCAAATTTAGCATACTTCACAAAGAGTCACCTCAGAGAAAGTGTTGAATTCATAAGAAAACTACAGTGTGTGCGTACCTCCAACATATTTTTGCGTGCAAAAGGGCAATTCCTGTATCAGCACGCTTCAATCAGCTCTTTGGCATGAATGAGGGCAGTTTCGCTATTTGACCCTGAAAGCATACGTGCTATCTCTTCTACGCGCTGCTCTGGACCCAAAGGTGCAACTACCGTATGAACATTCTGTCCATCCTTTGAGGCCTCTTTGCTTACTAGAAAATGCGCATCTGCGTAGGCTGCTACTTGCGCTAGGTGAGTCACCACTATGACCTGATGGCTTGCAGCAAGGCTTTTCAATTTCGCCCCTATGGCAAGACCTGTTGCACCACCAATACCAGCATCCACTTCGTCAAAGATAAGGATGTCCGTGTTATCAGCCTTGCCCAGAACTGATTTTAGGGCAAGCATAACCCGTGAAATCTCGCCCCCAGAAGCAATCTTTGCCAAAGGACGCGGGGGTACAGCAGGGGCCGGGGCATACAAAATTTCGACCTTATCACTACCCCTTGCTGTCCACTGCTCGAAAGGTAAATGGGCTATATCTATGTCAAAGTTAACTTTGCCTAGCTCGAGATCAGCTGCCGCAATTGAAAGCTGCTCAATGAAATCTTGCGCTGCCTTTTTTCTTACTGCTGACAAAGCGGTGGCGGCGGCATTAAAACTGCTGCGCGCTGCCTTTTCTGCGTCGCGTGCTGCGAAAAGGTGCTCATCGCTGCTTTCCGTTAGGTCGGCAACCTTTAAAAGGTGCTCTTTTCGCTCTATCACTGCAGAAAGTGTTGGCCCGTAGCGCTTAGCTAGACTCTCTAGTATGCCCAGGCGCTCAAAAGCTTCTTCAAGAGCCTTTGGGTCGTGCTCAATCCCTGCAGCGTATTCGCCAACCGTATCAGCAATGCCCTCTATGACCTGCCTTGCTTCGCGAGCAGTCTCGCGCATGTCTTGCAGTGAAGGATCAAAGGCTAGCACCTGATCAAGCAGTGCGTCAAAGTCATATAGGGACTCAAGAGCTGTCCCCTCCCCCCGCAAAGCAATTTGCGCAGACGAAATGAGCTCTGCTATATGCTCTGAGTTTTGCAGCGTGGGTATTTTTGCGCGCAACTCATCATCTTCATTGGGCTGCGGGTCAACGCGCTCAATCTCTGCTAAGGCTACCTCTCCTGCCTCGCGCTCTTCAATGCCTTTTGCAAGCATAGCTTCAATCTGCTGCAATTCATCCTGTGCCTGTAGCCAGTCATTGCGAGCATTGGTGTAGGCTTCAAGTAGCGAGGCCACATCTGCCTGCGCCCAACTATCAAGATAATCTATGTGACGCGATGGTGAAAGCAGGGCCTGATGGTCATGTTGGCCATGCAGGTCAATAAGGCTACCTATCTGCTTTTGCAAGGCTGAAACACTGGAAAGATCGCCGTTTAACAACACACGTGTCCTGCCCCCTGCAGTCATTGTGCGCGACACGGTAATGTCTTGTTTGCAAGAGGTATCAAAGATTGCTTCTACTTTTGCCTTATCGCTACCTGCAGCAATTTGCCCGCTATCACCGCGACCCCCCATTATCAGCTCAAGTGCCGACAGAAGCACTGTTTTACCAGCACCCGTCTCTCCCGTTAGCACGGTCAGCCCTGGGCCAAATTCAAGCCAGAGATCATCAATCAAGGCAAGGTTTTGTATGTGAAGTTCACGCAACATTAGTGGGATCTACTCCCCCTCGTGATAATAAAACTCGCTTGCTAGGGTATCGAAGAAAAGGTGGTTCGCTGTTTTTACCAAAGACACCCAGTGCTCACTTGATATGCGTGTTTCGATATGAGTCAAGATTTGTCCTGTAGACAGACTGGAGCGCTCAGGGTACATGTTGTCAATAACAACTTTGCCATCAATGGACAGCACTGCCCCTGCGCGATCTGGGTCAGGCAAATGAACACAAACTAAATCTTTAGGTGCAGTCACAATAGCGCGGCTAATCAGGGTATGTGAAGCCATGGGCACTAGCGACATGGCGCGAGACTCAGGGCTTAGGATAGGGCCACCTGCAGACAGGGCATAGGCTGTAGAGCCTGTCGCTGTAGCAACGATTATGCCATCTCCGCGTAGTTGATAAACAGTATGCCTGTTAATGCGAACCTTAGTAGAAATTACATGTGAATCAGTATGCCTACCCAAAAGTGCTTCATTTAAAGCGTAGTGCGTTCCTATGAGCTCGCCAGAAGCAAAGGCTTTGACTTGCAAAAGTGCACGCCTTTCAATCTGAGTCCTACCCTCAAGGGCAGTCTTTACTGCCTCTAATAAGTCTTCTGCCAATGCGCCTGATAAAAAGCCTAGTCTGCCAAACTTTATCCCAAGCAAGGGCACGTCATTGTTCGAACACTCGTGAACTGCCCTAAGGATAGTGCCGTCCCCTCCCAAAGCCACCACTAAATCGCAGGGATTTTCACAGGGGACAAAGGCAGAAAAATCTCTAGGGATGTCGCCACCCGCAGCACAATTGCAACAACGATTAGCAGCAGACATGATAGTAACAGCATTGTCAGCACACCACTGGGCTAGACGCTTGGCTGCATCATGCGCGCGCCTGTCATAGTCGTTGACAACAAGAGTGATTCGTTTGTTCTGTATGCCCATTGTCAAGCCTCCTATAAATTTGTCCTAAAGATGTGCGTGTGCCTGTCTGACAACTTCTTCAATAGTAGCGTAATTTGCCCCAGATTCCGAGTGCTTTGAATGGTCGTCATCCTCGCAGGCGCACAACTCATCCTTGCGCGCGTGTAACCAAAATTCGATATTTCCCCTAGGTCCTTTTATGGGAGAGTACGTCCACGCCTGCGGCACTAGTCCTGCGTCTAAAAAAGCATCTGCCAGTCGCCTTAAAACGGCAACATGTGCATCTGGATCAGCAATTACTCCGCCCTTTGGCACCTCTTCTCGCAAGGCTTCAAATTGAGGTTTGACCAAAAGCAGCAAATCGCCAGTGTCAATAACTGCCTTAAACTGCTCTGTCAGCTTTGTCAGAGAGATAAATGACAAGTCAGCTACGACTACATCATAAGGGGGGCTAAAGGGTGGCTCTAGCTTACTCAAGTCGGCAGTCTTAAAGTTACTGCGCTCGATTACCTGTACGCGAGGATCTTGGCGCAGCTTCCAGGCGAACTGTCCGTAGGCAACATCAATCGCTACAACTGAACTTGCCCCTGCCTGCAACAAGCAATCAGTAAATCCACCTGTCGATGCACCTACATCAAGGGCTCGTTTATCACGCACAAGGTAACGGAAGTCCTCTAAAGCGCCACGCAGTTTTTCGCCGCCGCGTGAAACATAAGGACCTGTATAGCGCTTCTTCGTCATTTTACCTTTTACATCACTTCTTTAGGCGTGCAATGATTTTATCTGTCACACTTTGTGCATCAAGCCCTGCCTCTTCAAGCAATTGCTTGACAGTTCCCTGCACAGTGAAGGCATCTGGTGTTCCAATTTGCAGTACGGGCGTTGTTATTTCATGAGCCTCAAAGAACTCCATCACCCCAGATCCAAAGCCACCGCGCACTGTATTTTCTTCAAGAGTCACCACTAGCTGGTGCCTGCTTGCAACGCGAAGCAAGTAATCTTCATCAAGCGGCTTAACCCAACGCATGTTGACAACACTTGTGTTAATGCCTTGCTCTGCAAGTAGCTCACTTGCTTTCATCGCAGAATCAAGCAGGCGTCCAACTGCCAAAATTACTACTTCTTGGTCAGCGGCTCGCTTTAACTCAAGTGCTTTTGCGTATTCCCACATACTGGGCTCTTTGGGCAATTCAAGTCCTTCGCCACCACCCCGCGGATAGCGAATGGCAACGGGTCCTTCTAGCCTAAGCGCCGTATGTAGTGCATCTTGCAGCTCGACCTCATTAGCAGGAGCTAAAATCTGCATTCCCGGTACCGTGCGCAGATAACTCAGGTCATGAACGCCGTGATGGGTCGGGCCGTCTTCTCCCACAAGACCACCACGATCAATGGCAAATACCACATGCGCATTTTGAAGGGCAACATTGCCAATAATCTGGTCATATGAACGCTGCAAGAAAGAAGAGTAGATTGCAACTACAGGTAACTTGCCGCCCAAGGCAAGTCCCGATGCAAGGCCTACGGCATGTCCTTCTGCAATACCTACGTCAATGAAGCGCTCTGGCTGGTCAGAAAAGTGATCACGGTAGATGTCAAGGCCTGTTCCTGCAGGCATTGCAGCAGTAATGGCAACAATATTAGGGTTAGCCTCTGCCTCTCTGACAAGCGATTCGCCAAAAACTTGCGTATAGGTAGGTGGGGCATCAGGATTTTGCTTAACCTCTCCTGTGCTTATGTCAAAAGCGCCAACGCCATGGAATAGTGCTGGATTATTTTCAGCAGGTGCGTAGCCGCGTCCTTTTTGGGTAACTGCATGAATGATAATAGGCTCTGGTACCTGCTTTGCTAAGCGGACAGCAGTTTCAACCTGCTCGATATCATGACCATTTATAGGTCCAACGTAAGATATTCCCAGCTCTTCAAAGATCATACCCGGCACAACTAGATATTTAAGCGAGTCGCGTACTCTGATTCCCAGATCAAGCAGCTGCCTACCTTTGTTTCCGCGACGCTCAAGTTGTTTTTGTACATATTCGCGCTTGCCCCAGTAGCGACGATCAAGGCGCATGCGCCCCAAATAGCTTGTTAGCGCACCAACATTTTGAGAGATAGACATCTCATTATCATTTAAAATAATCGTCATATTGGCACCTGTGTGGCCAATATGATTTAAGGCCTCCCAGGCCATGCCACCTGTCATTGAGCCGTCGCCAATCATGGCTACAACTTGCGGAAAGTCCTTGTCAAATTGAGCGCCTTTATAACCGCCATGCGCAAGGACGTATCCCAGGGCAACTGACAATGAGTCTGAGGCATGCCCTGTGCCAAACATGTCAAATTCTGACTCTTCCCTTTTAGGAAAGCCTGACAGACCCCCGTAGGTGCGTAGGGTGCTAAAGTCTTCCACCCTGCCTGTCAACAGTTTATGCACATAGCTTTGATGTCCCACATCAAAGACCATCATATCGGGCGGAATATTAAGCGCGCGATACGCACCAACAGTAAGCTCCACAACGCCCAGATTAGGGGCAAGGTGACCACCTGTCTTTGAAACAGTCTGGATAAGCTCTGTACGAAGTTCAGCGCAAAGCTGATTGAGCTCTGCGAGATCAAGGTTTTTGAGATCGCTAGGTGTTTGAATCCTTTGTAGCAGACTCATTACTACTAAGCCGTCTCTCCTGTATGGGTGCCCTCATCATCTATTGCAAGGTCAGCGGAATCAACAGAATCGCCAGAACCATTACCGGTGGCGGCATCAGCGATATCGACAGTATCGGCAACATCGACGTCATCAATGGCATCGGGGTCACTGGATTCGTCAGAGCCATCAGTATCTTCAGCTTCTTCCCACGCTGCCTGATCAATAAGTTCAGTGCAACGATTCGCCAAAGCCACGCCTTCTTCAAGTAGGTCAAGGCTCTTTTCTAGTGAAACATCTTTCTTTCGAACCTGCTCGACAATTCCATCAAGCTGTTCTTTTGCATCCTTATAGGTGTCAGTCATCAATCGTCCTTATTTTTAATTGAGGCAATTTTGCCCAAAACACCGTTGATAAATTTTGACGAGTCTTCCCCGCCAAACTCTTTAGCTAGAGTAACAGCTTCATTGATAGCAACGGAATCTGGCACCGAATCGTTGTACATAATCTCCCACGCGCCAATGCGTGCAATACTGCGATCGGCTGGGGGCATGCGGTACAAAGACCAATTATCTAAAACACTGTCAAGCAGCATATCAATATCGGAGCGGTTTTCTTCATAACCACGCACAATATCAAGCGCGTAACCTTGAGGATCATCTGAAAAAAGGTCAAAGAAATTGTACTGCTCGCATTTTGCCTTCTCTTCGCATACATGCAAGCAGTCTTCGAGGTCATCTTGTGGCAAAGCCTGCGGACCCTCTGCTAAGGTGTCGTCAAGTAGACGTTCGCTAATTTCAAGCTGATAGAGCAAGCGCAGAGCATAGTAGCGTGCAAAGGTCCTGCTATGTGTTTTGGGAAGTTTTGGATTCATACAATCCTGCTTGTCAAATTCCATCTAATCGTGTCCACGGGTGCACTATAAACGACAGAATGTAAGGCGATATACTACAAAATGGTACATGGCTCTTACAATCTGTCGTTTGCGGTACTCAAATACTCTTTATGAATCAAAGCTAAGAGCTTCGATGTACACATCAATAGTTGCGGCATCTACCCCAAGCTGAGAACTCAATGCATCCAGTACGGCTTCTTGAACCGTGGCGCCTAGCTCATTTAAGTTCAAGCCATAGCGTGCTGTAATGTAGACAGCCACGTCAAGACTGTCCCCTTCTGCTGAACTAACCTCAACCGAAGGCATCTTTGGCTTAAATACCGCAGCAGCCCCCGTGATGGGAGTTCCTCCTACCGACACGACACCATCGACGCCCTCACTTGCAATGCGAACAATGGTCTCAAGCACCTGTGGCGCTACGGACAGACCGTCAAACTCTAGTCTATTCGACATCCCAGTCTCCCATTTCTTTTTCGAGGAAGTCCGTATAGACTTCGCCCGTTTCAAACACTGGTCTATCCAGTGCAGCATAGTGGAAATCAATCGTCGTCGCAATACCTTCTACGTGGAATTCTTTCAGCGCACGCTTACCGCGCGCAATTGCCTCTTCGCGGTCTTCGCCCCAGACAAGAAGTTTTGCCACTAGGGAATCATAGAAAGGTGGCACATCCTTACCGACCTCAAGGTAGCTATCACAGCGTACCCCGTAGCCACCAGGGATGGCAAAGCGCGTGATACGACCAGGGCTAGGCTGGAAGTTCTTGCGCGGATCTTCTGCATTGATACGGAACTCAATCGCATGGCCACGAATAGCAACATCTTCCTGTTTAAATGAAAGAGGGTTGCCATAGGCAATGCTGATCTGTTCGCGCACAATGTCGCGATCCACAATCATTTCAGTTACGCAGTGCTCTACCTGGATACGCGTATTCATCTCCATAAAGTAGAAGCTGCCGTCTTGGTCAAAGAGGCATTCAACAGTGCCAGCACCTTCGTAGTCAACTGACGCTGCCAGCTGCAGAGCTGCCTCGCCCATTTGAATACGTTGCTCTGGGCTAAGCGCTACAGAGGGGGCTTCTTCGATAAGCTTTTGGTGACGACGCTGAACACTACAGTCACGTTCATAGAGATAAACGCCTTCGCCTTTTTGGTCAACGAGGATCTGGATCTCGATATGACGCGGGCGCAAAAGGTACTTTTCAAGATATACAGTATCATCGCCAAAGGCAGCTAGAGCTTCGGTGCGCGCAGCATCCCATTGCTTTTGCAGGTCATCATCGCCTGTTGCAATACGCATGCCCTTTCCGCCACCACCAGCACTAGCTTTAACTAGTACGGGGTATCCGACCTCATGTGCAAAGGCACGCGCCTCATCAACAGTTTCAATGGCTCCAGGTGAACCAGGAACTACGGGAACACCAGCTGCTGTCGCCGTTTCACGAGCCACTGATTTGTTGCCCATCTTATCAATGGCATCAGGGCTTGGGCCAATAAACTTTATATTGTTGTCAGCGCAGGCTTGAGAAAATCCTGCGTTTTCTGCCAAAAAGCCATATCCAGGATGAATAGCCTCTGCGCCTGTTTGCAGGGCTGCCTGAATAATGTTAGGAATTACTAGATAGGACTGGTTTGAGGGAGCAGGGCCAATACAAATCGCCTCATCGGCCTCTTCGACATGACGCGAATTTACATCAGCTTGCGAATATACCGCGACGGTCTTGATTCCCATTTCGCGTGCCGTGCGCATAACACGTAGCGCAACTTCACCCCTGTTAGCTACAAGAATCTTCTTAAACATAAACGCTACCCTCTCTGGTTTTAAGCTGGCTCAACGTACATAATGACATCGCCAAAGCCTAGGGCGTCGCCGCTATCTACAAGGATTTCACGAATAACTCCAGCCTGCTCAACAGTGATCTCATTCATAAGCTTCATTGCTTCGAGGATACATACAGAATCACCCGCAGCAACGCTGTCGCCCACTGCAACAAACACTGCCGATTCCGGAGACGGCTTATCATAGTAAGTTCCAACCATAGGGGCAGTAACGGCTATCCAGTTTGCAGGACGCTCGCCTGCAGCTGGCGCAGGTTCAGCAACAGGTGCAGGTGCTGCAGGGGCTGCTGCTGGGGCTGGCGCTGCAACAGGTGCAGGTGCTGCGGGAGCTGCTGCTTGGGCTGGTACTGCAGGAGCCACTCCTGGCGCATCTGCCTTGCGCAATGCCACCTGGCTGTCCCCTTCGCTAATTACTACCTCAGCTACTCCTGAAGCATCAAGAGCCTTGATTAGAGTCTCAATATGACGTACATCCATGGTTTCTTCGTCCTCTCTGTCTACACTAGCTTCATCGCCTGTCATAAATACTTTGTCCACAACGTCTCCGTGATGCTTTTCTAGATAAGCACGACCCTCATTGGGGAAGAGTGCATACATCAGTACATCTTCTTCGCTTCTTGCCAAATCGCCAATTTCTTCTTCGACCTCTGCATAAGTCGTTGTAACCAAAGAGCCTGGGGCAACACTAGGATCAAGTGGTTGTTTGCCACTGTCTTTGATGACCTTTGCAAGTACCGTTTCATCAATAGGAGCCGGTGGCAGTCCGTAGTAGCCCAAAACATAATCACGCATCTCGCTAGGAATGATACCCCAGCGCTTACCTGTCAAAACATTAAGCACCGCCTGCGTACCTACAATCTGACTCATAGGAGTAACAAGTGGCGGATAACCTACCTCTGCGCGAACTTTCGGGATTTCTTTTAACACTTCAGGCAGACGGTCGCCTGCGTTTTGGATTTCAAGCTGACTCACAAGGTTTGACATCATGCCACCAGGCACCTGATGTGAGTAAACTTCAAGTGAAAGCACTGAAGTAATTCCGCGCTTATATCCTCTTGCCTTGCGGACCTTTTCCCAGTATTCAGCAACTTCAATCATCTTGTCAAAATCAAGCCCTGTGTCATACTGCGTGTCGCGCAGTGCTGCAACAAGGGTTTCTCCTGCTGGCTGGCTGTTACCAAATGCCAAAGCGACAGCAGCAGTATCAATAGTATCTGCTCCCGCCTCGATACCCTTAAGGTAGTTCATAGGTGCCATACCACCAATGTAGTGGCAGTGTAGCTGCACAGGTAGACCTACTTCAGCCTTAAGCTTAGTGACCAATTCCTCGGTAACATAAGGGGTCATCATGCCTGCCATGTCTTTACAGCAAATGCTATGTGCGCCCAGCTCTTTAAGCTTTTGGGCGTACTCTACAAAAGAATCAATAGTGTGTACTGGACTGATGGTATAGCTGATAGTGCCCTGGAAGTGTCCGCCAGCATCAAGAACTGCCTCTGCACTTGATTTGACATTGCGAATATCATTTAGGGCATCAAAAACACGAAAGACTTCGAGACCATTGCGATAAGCAGCAGCGGTGAAGCGATGGACGAGCTCGTCTGAATAATGCTTATACCCAACAAGGTTTTGACCACGGGTAAGCATCTTGAGCGGAGTATTAGGTGCGTGCTTTTTTATAGTACGCAAGCGCTCCCAAGGATTTTCATCTAGGAAACGCAGGCAGGTATCAAAAGTTGCGCCACCCCAGGCTTCTAGAGCCCAGTAGCCAATAGCATCCATTTTTGGCAAGATGGGAACCATGTCACTTGTTTCCATGCGGGTAGCCCATAGCGATTGATGGCCGTCTCTGAGCGTAGTATCAGTTATCTGGACAGGTCTCATTCTTTACCCTTTCCTTGTCATACACTTATACATTTTTTGGTATTAACCTGTTAGTTTAGCAAAAGTACGGGAAATCAGCAGTAGTGAACCCGTAACAAATTTATGTGCGCAGTTTTAAGACGTTAGCTAAGCTTTAGCTTGATTGACAGTACGCCCGATCACACGTAGCAATCAAAGGCATTGTCCCAGCTAGCAAAGAACAACTTACCCGATTATAGAATAAGCTCTCGAATAGTTCAAATTAAGATGAGGGACACCACCTGCAGATGATGTCCCTTTGAAAAGACT
>Ga0123355_10020358_pt1 | contig 10592 bp, 9 predicted proteins | sample TergutEmb28metaG_3_FD_89872 | JGI IMG/M metagenome (GOLD analysis project Ga0123355, IMG submission 89872) | Embiratermes neotenicus P1 segment gut microbial communities from Petit-Saut dam, French Guiana - Emb289 P1 | ecosystem: Host-associated > Arthropoda: Insects > Digestive system > Gut ... | reverse complement strand
GGTACAGCAGTAAAAATGCTGTTCTCGGCGATTATTAGGCGACTTTTCAAAAGTCAAGTGTTTTGTGAAATTGTAACAATAATGTAAACAAGCTGATTCGGATTTTTCTGGGGGGATGGTTTTTTTATCACATCTTCCAACTTGGCTGATTTGTTGGCTGAAATAGAATCCGTGGACGCTCGTTTACAGAAGGGAGGGTATGTATACAAAATATTGACGAAAATAACCTCTTGATGTTATCATTTAATCAGATTGGATATGGTAATATTAACGGAGGTGAACCCGTGCCAACTATGATTCTTGTGGAAGATGAAGGGTTTGAACGCAGTTCGCTGGTCAACTGTGTTAATTGGAGTCTTGCAGGTATCCAAATAATTGGAGAAGCGGCTAACGGAAGTTTGGGTTTTTCACTTGTGGAAAAGCTCCAACCAGATATTGTATTGACGGATGTTAAAATGCCGATTATGGACGGCATTGAGCTTTCAAAAAAAATACGCCGACATGCGCCGGAAACTAAAATCATTTTTTTAAGTTCTTATGACGATTTTGAGTATGCCAAACAGGCCATTGACCTAAATATCCTAGCATATGTGATGAAACCTGTTAACGAAATAGAATTATTGCGCGTTGTAAAAAAAGCCTCTGATGCTGTTGTAGAAAAAGCTTTGGAAAAACATATGTACAATGAGACGCAAAAAAAATATATGCTATACACCGAACTATTGCAACGAACGGCGGAACATAGTGATGTACCAATACTTCCAGAAAAGAAAAAAAACAAAAAACAAATTGCTGATGAGGTGGAAAAAATTATCTTAAGTCGGTATCAGGAAGTGTTAACCCTTGAGTCCATAGCCAAACAACTTAATTTTACCCCCAACTATCTTGGTACCGTTTTTAAGTCGGTTAAAAAATACAGTGTAAATCGCTTTTTGATGAAGACTCGTATTGATAAGGCAAAGGATTTGCTGAAAACTAGTAATCTGACAATAAACGATGTAGCAGAACAATGCGGATTTAGTAGCCTTCCTTATTTCCATACTACCTTCAAAAACGAGACCAGTCTTACGCCTGGCGATTTTCGTCGGGGTAGCTTGTCATGAAAGCACAATACATATTAAACGTATTTAGTCGGATGAAGTTCAGAACCCGGCTTAATGTAAGTTTTTCAGTGCTTATACTATTTATTATTGCCTCTATTATGCTGATGTTGCATTTTATTATTGGAGCTGGCTACCGGGAGCATCAAGGTCGTATGCTGGAATCCTATGGTCAACAGATAGGGCTTAATATTGACAATCGCATTCGATATTTTGTTGCGTATCTGCGTCATTTATCTACAGATGAAACCTTGCTTTCGGCTATGGAACGCTATCATTTTCAACAGGTGAATGTGGTTCTTTACAATGCTACATTTGAGTTTATGACCCTTCACAGAGGAAATGTTAGAGATATTCGTATACATCGCAATTTAGTCCATCAAGAGATTGATGTTTTATGCAATATTGACGAAATTTTCAATTCATTTTCACCGGGAAATCCTGCCCATCGTCAAAACTACAATATCACCGCCACATATCTTAATGACCGCAACGAGATAGTTTTTTCCATTTTCAAACGGATTTATCAAACTAATCTGGAACGCGAGTATTTTCTTGAAATGCGGATTTATGAAACGGAGCTTTTTGGCTTCTTTAACGAGGACTCTAGTGGAAATCAAATTTACATATTAAATGATGGATACCTAATGTCAATGAATAACCGCTCCAAATTTAGAGCATTGTTACGAGAAAGTCGAATAAAATCCACAGGTTTTGTGGATTATGACGATTTGTTTGCGGCAAACGCAGTATGGATTTCTTCTGGAAACAGTAGTTTTAATGTGGTTATAGAAACTTATCCTGGATTTATGGATCAAAGTTATCGTATGATGCTTGTTCGTTTGCTACCAATGATTGTTGTTGTGCTTATAATTTCATTTAGCTTTACCGCTTTGATTTCCGCGCGATTTAATAATCGTTTTAGAATATTAAAGGAAAAAATCGCGGCTGTAAGCAATCGTGAGCTTAACAGTGACCTACGGGTGGGCGGTGCAGATGAATTTGGTATGCTTGCCGACGAATTGGATGAGACTCGTAAACGAATATTGGATATGATTAGCCAAAATAACCAAATAAATGAACTAATGCGTGTAGCAGAAATGTCTGCATTGCGCGCTCAAATAAATTCTCATTTTCTGTTTAACTCTCTATCGTCTGTCAAATGGCTGTCTAAACAGAATAATAAAGAGGTATTGGCTGATGCAGTAGACCAATTAGCAGTATTTTTGCGTTATTCATTGGCTCTTGACGAAAATCAAGTGCCGCTGCGCAAAGAATTGAACCATTTGGAAGCCTATATCTATCTTCAAAAATTGCGTTATGGTAATGAGCTTCATATTCATACTGATGTGGATGACGAGTTTCTTGATTGCAAATGCGTTAAATTGGTATTGCAACCCTTGGTAGAAAACTCCATATTCCACGGAAAGGGTTACGCGGCCATTAATATCACACTGTACAGCTATGCCGACGAAAATTCTTATTATCTGGTGGTGGAAGATGACGGACTGGGTATGTCCCAAGAGGTAATTGATAAAATTAGTAACAGAAGCGAGGGCTCTCTTCCGCAACAAGGCTATGGTCTGCGTAATGTTATTGACAGGGTAAGAATGTGTTCGGGGGGAAGAGACAATGTTACCATAGAAAGTTGGGAAGGGGCAGGCACCAAGATAATTATCCGTCAATCTTTGGAAAAGTGAAAAACTAGGGCGTGTTCCCACCAAAAGAAAATATTGTGGTCGATATTCTCTTTTGGTGGGAATACGCTCTGAATTGTAAGATATTACTGAAGGCAACCTGTATATATACAGGTTGCCTTTTCAATTTTCAATTGCAAAAAACAATTATAAGGCATATATCACAAAAATATCGTTGAAAATGTGAATTGGATAGTCAATTGTGCTAAATATCAATATGCGTTACAATTTTTTTTGCAAGTGCATGTATCTTGAAATTCCGGTTAACCAAACTGTGCGATTTAACATTTGCAATCCACAGTACAAGGAGTATGTTTACGTAGTTCTTGTGTTGTAAACCGAGAATTCAAGCTCTTAGGAACTGGTTATTTCTTAATAGTTCCTTAGGACGGGAGGTGGAGGGACGTGAGTATAAGCCACCGAAGGTGGAGATATTTTTGGCGGAATCGTTATCTGTATATGCTTATGATTCCGGCAATAGTTTATTTTTTCATATTTAATTATGTACCTATGTATGGATTAATAATTGCTTTCAAAGACTTTCGCTTTTCTCTAGGAATTATGGGAAGTCCTTGGATAGGATTGGATAATTTCCGCCATTTGTTTGGGTTAGGTACATTTTATCAAGTGCTTTGGAATTCGTTTTATTTGAGTTTACTTCGTTTGCTATTTTTCTTTCCGATACCGATTATTTTGTCACTGGCACTAAATGAGATACCATTTTTGCGCTACAAACGAACAGCACAGACCATGATTTATTTACCTTATTTTATTTCATGGGTAGTTATTGGCGGTATTTTGGTAAATATGTTGTCTCCTACTTGGGGTATAGTAAATTTGGCTATTAGGAGTTTTGGCGGAGAACCTATATTTTTCTTAGGTAGTGCGCAGTACTTTAGAGGTATTGCCATAGTATCCTTGATTTGGAAAAATGCAGGTTGGGATACAATTATTTATTTGGCTTCCATAACCTCAATTAGTCCAGAGCTTTATGAAGCCGCTACCATAGATGGTGCGTCGCGGCTTCAGCGTATTCGCCATATTACCCTGCCAGGAATCAAACCTACGATTGTAATACTTTTGTTACTCACTATTGGTAGTTTGATGAGTAATGGATTTGAGCAAATTTTTATGTTGCAAAATCCAAGCAATTTGCATGTGTCTGAAGTTTTTGAAACATATACCTTTAGATTGGGTATTGTAAATGGGCGTTTTTCATTCGCGGCAACCGTGGGTATGTTTAGCTCAATAATCGGTTTCACCTTGCTGTTGTTAGCTAACGCGGGAGCTAAGCTGATAGGGGAGCGTGGTCTATTTTGACAAATTATGCAAGTCCAAAATACGTAAGAACAAAATTATTTGGAGGCAACCGCATTGCGCGTAAATTGGAGGATTACTTAGTAGAGGGTTTTAGTATCGTACTGGTTGGCATATTTGCCACACTTTGTCTTATACCGTTTTTGTACGTGTTTTTTGTATCTTTTATGCCCTTTACTGAATATTTAGAAAACCCTTTGAGAATCATACCTTCCACCATAGACTTGACGGCTTATCGTCAAGTTTGGGGATATGCCCTATTCCGCTCTGGCTACCGAGTCACTTTGACCATTACGATTTTGGGTACCGCGCTTTCCGTGTTTCTGCTTGTTATTTCTGCATATCCGCTTTCTAAGCCAGAACTTAAAGGCAGTAAGGTTGTTATGGCATTGATTCTGTTCACTATGTTTTTTAATGGCGGGATTATTCCTAACTTTATTTTGATTAGAAATCTTGGGATACACAATACTCTTTGGGCACTTATTTTGCCCGGTGTTATTTCGGCCTTTCATCTGATTCTAATGAGAAACTTTGTGCAGGTAACAGTTTCTGAGTCTTTGGAAGAAGCGGCAAAGGTTGATGGTGCTAATGATATCCGCATTTTATTTACTATTATAGTGCCAGTGTTAAAACCCGCTATAGCCACCATGATTATTTTTAGTGCAGTGCATTATTGGAACAGCTATTTTGCCGCCATGATGTATATTACAGACCGTAATCTTTGGCCTCTTACCCTGGTTTTAAGGGAGTTAGTGGTGGAAGATACATCTATGGTTAACCCTGTGTCCCAAATGCTTACCGCCGAAGCGCGTAGCCATCCCTTTACTTTAAGAATGGCAGCGGTAGTCATTACTATATTACCCATTCTGGCAGTATATCCTTTTATGCAAAAGTATTTTGTTAAGGGGATATCGCTAGGCTCTGTAAAAGGATAATATTACAAGGAGGTTACAAAAATGTATGTAAAACGTTTAAGTCGTAAATCTATGGCTCTGTTATTCTTAACAATTGCCGCGCTATTGTTGGCGGCGTGTGGCGGTGGAGGCGGAACGACTCAGCAACAAACTCAACCAACAACACCAGGTACACAGGCAACTCCAACTCCGCCTACAACAACAGAAGCACCGCCAGTAGAGCTTAATGTTGTATTGCAAATCAATCCAGAAGTAGTGCTTAACAACAATCCCATAATAGCGGAAATTGAAGAACGGCTTAATATCCGCCTTAACATCGAAGCTCCACCTTTAAGTGGTTACGGTGACAGAATCAGAATGATGATGGCAGTGGGCGATATGCCTGACCTTTTGCACTACGGTGCAGATATATTCGCTGCTCAATGGGCTGATGAAGGTCTTTTGCTTGACGTAACCGAACTTCGGCATAACTATCCTAACCTAATGGCAAACATTACTGAGGAGCAGTGGGGAGATACGATATTCGTAGGTGACCGTATTCACGGTATACCACGCCCAAATTCTGGTGACAGATGGGGATTTATTATCAACCAACGCTGGCTCAATAACCTTGGCCTTGAAGCTCCAAGAACAGTAGATGAATTTATTGAAGTAGCTCGCGCTTTCACATTTGATGACCCTGAAGGCACAGGAGTTGCCACAGTAGGTGTAGGGCTCCATGCAGTTGCAGGCTCCATGAATTCTGGTGTTTGGCATTTGCACAACGACTTCCTTACAACGGCTTTTGGATTTTCCAACTGGCACGCTGGTATGCCTGACCCTGATGGTGTAGTAAGACTTCGCCCTCTTAGAACTTACTATGTAGAATATCTTCAGTTACTACGTGCTTTGTTTGAAGAAGGCATTATTGACAGAGAGTTTATAACCCATAGCTCCAACGAACATCAAGAAAAACTTGCTATGAACCGAGTAGGTATTATCGGTGCTTCCGAAACAGGTTATATAACAAGCCTTATTGAGCAATTTAGTCTTAACATGGATGATTTTGTATTTATGCCACCATTAGTGCGCAATGCTGGCGACCGTCCAATATATGCAATGCCTCCGTCCAATTGGATGGCGTATTACATTAATGCTAATTCTTCTCCTGAAGTTCAGGATGCGGCCATGCGTTTGCTTGATTTCGCTAACTCAGAAGAAGGTTTTGTATTGCTGCATATGGGACAAGCTGGTGTCCATTTCAACAGTTATGATTTGGAAACCCGCACAGTTGACCGCACTCAAGCTCAATTGGATGCTCGCACATTGGTAACAAGCAATATGATGGCTATGGCCAATGCTTTCAGAGGTCGTCCTGCAATGCAAGGCGGTTCCACACCTGAAGCTATAGCTAAATGGCAGGCAGAGTCTTCCGCCGCCGCTGAAGCCACTACCCGTGTATACTTTGGCTTTACTAAAATGCTGGATAGAATTGGCGCAGAGTTCCCGGACGAAGTACAGACTCTAAACAGCTTGGAAGTTCGTTTTATTACTGGTGAGGTACAATTGCAAGAATTGCTTGATTTTATAGACAACACTTACGCACCGATTACAGCAGATATTGCAAGGGAACTTGATGAATTCAAGGCGAATAATCCACCACGCTTTGTAAATGACCGCTAACACTAACTTAAGCTGTGTTCCCACTAGCTTTTAGTGGGAACACACAAATTTCAAATATGAACAGGAGACATTCCTTATGAGCAAACAATTTACTTTTGGCCTTTTGCCTGATGCAGCACCAATTGATAAGTTAGGAAAAAGATGGGTTTACTTGGAAGTACCGGGGCATATACATTGTGCCGTTGAACTTGGTGAAGAACGCTGGAATGAACAAAAAGAAATTTACAAAAAAGACGGTCGCCCTGTGCTTGCTAGCAGTCACTTATTGCCAGGCCAATTCGCAAGCGGCCCTAACTTTAACAAGGAATACGTTGACTATCTTTTGAGTGTTGAACTGCGCCGTATGTCTGAATTAGGCGTAAAGTATGTGGGTTGTTACGGCGGTCATTTCGGAATGCCAGAAGGATATTCACGCACAAAGGCAATGGAGCAAGCCTTGGAAGCGATAAACTTAATGGCGGACTATGCTGAGAAATACGGAATGGAAATTGCTTTGGAACCTATTGGCAAGGGAGATACATTAATGCCGCGCTATGTTGATGGTATTAAAATGGCCAAAGAAGTAGGGCGTAAATCCATTAAAGTAATGGCGGATATGGATTATTTCGACACATTTGACCAAAAATTTGAAGATATCCTTACAGCACCAGAATTATGTATCAATGCACATATAGGTGGAGACAGTGCGCAACCAAACGTAGGCGGCGAGCAACGTCACGCAACACTTCGCCATTTCTTTGAAGTATTACGTGAAGCGGGATACGACAAAGGTGTTACAGTAGCTTGTCCATGGAAGTCCACTAATGGTGCGGCAGAAATTGACTGGCATTATGAAACCGAAAAGACTATAGATTATTTGGAAGACCTTAGAGCGCAAGTATACAAGTAAAACTTGAAGGAGAGCGATGGTATGCAATTTAGATTCGGTGCTATGGTGGATGTAGTACCTATCCCTGCATTAAGCAAAGGCTGGGAACTTTTAGAGGTTCCTGCAAACATCCATTGTAATCCCCATTTAAGCGATGCTGAATGGGAAGTAAACAAGGCCATGTATAAAAACGACGGCAGACCATGCTTAAGTTCTGGTTTTATGCTTCCGGCACAAAGCGCGGCTGGCCCATACTATGACAGAGAATACAATCTTTTTGTCTTAGACCGTCAGTTTGCACGTATGAATGAGTTGGGTATTAAGTATGCTGGTTGTTGGGGAGGTCACTTCCGTTGTCCAGATGGCTTCAACCGCAACAAGGCCATTGACCAAGCAATTTCCACCATAAATATAATGGCGGACTACGCCGAAAAATACGATATGCTGATTGCACTGGAGCCACAAGCAGAGTCCGATACGATTTTTCCAAAATACTTGGACGGTATAGAATTTGCTAAACTGACTGGCCGCCGAAGTGTAAAGGTAATGGTAGATTTGAATTACTTTGTAGCTCTTAACCAGCCTTTGGAGGACATATTAAAATATCCAGAATACTGTTTGGACGTTCACATTGCCGGAAGCAGTAGTGCCCAGCCTAGCGTGTGTGATGAGGCATGGGAAAAATTACTGCTACGTCTATTTGAAATATTAAAGGAAATAGGCTACGATAAAGGCGTTATGGCGGCATGTCCATGGAAAATAACCAATGGCGCGAAAGAAATTGATTACAAATATGAAACTGATACCACACTGGCTTTCTTAGAGGGATTACGAGATAAGGTTTATCGCTAGATTAAAGTAGGGGCTGTTGCAATTATGGTTGCAACAGCCATAAGTTATTTTTTAGACATTCCTAAAGACGTAAATCTGAAATGAAGTAAAACCATAAATAAAACCAATTGAAAGGAAGACTGACATGAGCGAAAAAAAGCTAAAAGTTGCCGTATTGGTTGAAAACCATCCTTACGACGTTATTAATTTTCAAAAAATGCTAGAGTCTTTTGAAGATTGTGAATGTTATGTACAACCAGTAGATTTATTTGTACGTGACGAAGATAACAACAAGGAAAAATACGACACAGTTTTGTACTATAACATGAATATTCCCATCCCCGAAGTAGGTAGTCCTCTTGAACTTTATGTAAAAAATGAAATAGGCAACACCAAACAGGGAGTTATTTTTATACATCATGCCCTGCTTAATTTTTGGAAATGGGATACGTTTACAGAAATATGCGGTTTGCGCGTAAGAGGAGAAGACGGCATTTTCAAATATACACAAAACCAAAGCGTAAATGCACATATAGCTGATACCTCTCATCCTATATGCGCCGGGGTGTCCGATTTCACAATAACAGACGAAACCTATATTTTAGGAGAGCCTGAGGAACCAGGTAATCATATTTTAATCACAACAGATAATGAAACTAGTATAAAAAACATAGCTTGGGTCAGGCAATATAAAAACAGTAGAGTATTCTGTTTTGCTTCTGGACACGATAACAAGGTTTACTCTAGCCCCGATTACAGAAAAATTCTTCACAATGCAATACACTGGACATCTGGACAATAGACTTCTTTAGAGTATATACTTTAAGCACGGAAATATTGTTTCTAAAGGGGTTTGAAAGGAGTAAATTATGAAAACAATGCAACTCGGAAAAAGTGACCTACAGGTATCGTCCATATCAGTGGGCTGTATGCGTATTAACAGCTTGAATAGGACAGAAGCAGAAGGCTTTTTCAAAACAGCAATTGAAGACTTGGGCATAAATTTTTTTGACCACGCCGATATATATGGGGGCGGTGCCTCAGAAGAAATCTTTGCTCAAGCTGTAAAAGACGCAGGTATCCCCCGGGATAAACTTATTGTGCAAACCAAATGCGGGGTAAGAAAAGGTTTTTATGACCTATCCAAAGACTATATTATAAGTTCTTTGGATAATAGCTTGGAAAGGCTTAATACTGACTATGTGGATGTATTTTTATTGCATAGACCGGACACATTAATAGAACCCGAGGAAATAGCCGAAGCCTTTGCCTCACTGCATAAGGCGGGTAAGGTCAAGTCTTTTGGAGTAAGCAACCATAACTCTGGTCAAATACGACTACTTAACAAATATTTGGATAAAAAATATCAGATTAATGTAAACCAACTTCAATTTTCTCCAGCTCATACTGGAATGATTGATGTGGGTCTGAATGTAAATATGACAAATTCGATAGACCATGATGGCGGGATTTTAGATTTTTGCCGTTTGGAGGAAATAACCATACAAACATGGTCGCCATTTATGTATGGTTATTTTGAGGGTGTTTTCTTAGGTAGCGAGAAGTATCCGCAACTTAACGAAGTCATAAATGATATGGCCTCAGAAAAAAATGTGGAACCAGGTGCTGTGGTAATAGCATGGATACTACGCCACCCTGCTAGGATGCAAGCAACATTGGGTACCCCTGAAATTGACTTGCTGAAATCGGCATGTAAGGCTTGCACCTTTGATATGAGCCGGGAAGAATGGTACAGGATTTATTGCGCAGCAGGTAATAAGTTGCCGTAACATTTCTTTCATAACTATACTACTTTTGGTCACAAATTGAATACAATGTGGTCTTTTTGCACGCTTGCTACGTCAGCACCTCCTAGCTTGCCTACAGCAAGCGTCGTCGGTACTTCCTTGCAATCGTACAAAAATCCTCACATTGTATTTTCAATTTGTTCCCTCAAGTAGTATAAAACAACCACTCTATCTATAATTACCATTCTCTTTTTGATTTTTACGATATGTGCTAAAATATAGGGTATTTGAGGATATACCAGATGTCAAAAACATTTGGTATATCAGTATGGAGGGGCTGTAACGAAATTGGAAAATCCAATTGAGTTGCAGCCTCCTTTTGAATTTTCCTGTGAAGTCAGGCAGTATGAAGGTTGCGTTTTGGGTGGCTAAGGAGGGAATATTTTCAATGCGGC
>Ga0123355_10020357_pt1 | contig 10592 bp, 8 predicted proteins | sample TergutEmb28metaG_3_FD_89872 | JGI IMG/M metagenome (GOLD analysis project Ga0123355, IMG submission 89872) | Embiratermes neotenicus P1 segment gut microbial communities from Petit-Saut dam, French Guiana - Emb289 P1 | ecosystem: Host-associated > Arthropoda: Insects > Digestive system > Gut ... | reverse complement strand
TTGTTGCTTTGTCTCTTGGTCATAGTGATATAACCAGGTTTCGTCCATGGTCACCAATCGCGACTGGAAATCATTTGGATCGCGCCGAAAAAAATTCCAAAACTTGCTCAGACGACTGGCACCGTTGACGTTTTTTATCTGTGTTCAGGTGTTTTGGGACCCACTTCGCGGAGAGCTTCCGCATGAGCAAATATTCATGAATGATGCACCCAACCCGCTCATGTGAGATGCCCAGGTGCTCAGCTATTGATTTAGCCGAAATCCGGCGGTCTTCCAAGATTAGTTCGTGAATTTTATCAATAACATCCGGGGTGGCACTGTTTTGGGTCGTTCAGGACGAGGTGAGTCACAGGTGGAAAAATCACCATGTTTAAACTGGGCCACCCAGTTTTTGACGGTGGCATACGATGGTGCATGTTCCCCCAATGTTTCTGCCAGAATGGCGTGAATTTCCTTCGGCGCCTTGCCTTGCAGGAAAAAAAAAAACTTGATGACAGCTCGCGTCTCCATGTTGTTGAAATCGCGCGCGTCGTTTGACATGCTTCTTTCCAGCCTCTGTAACAAGAAAAGACTTGCAATTCGGCACATGAACAGACTCCTCTTTCCAACGTCACTATCGATTCCGTCCTACGGCATCGAGAAGTATGTCGGTCTGAGGACTTATCAGCACCCATTCGTAATAATAATTTTTGTGTATTTCAAACATGACACAGGATGCAATAATAAAGGTTTTTCTATACCTATTTATCTGGCACTGAGGAAAACTTGTATATTACATAAATACTACACTCGCAGAATATCTGCCAGTAGGTACTGTACCTCCTTAGCAGTTTTCGGCAGATATCTTCAGACTGAATGATACAAACTCACTCTTCAATTTTACAAACCTGTCTAAACCTTATCGGTTGTTTCCAAAATTGGCAATTGCTCATTTCCTTTAATTTTGGGTAGTATGATTGAATGTGACTCCTGTGATCGGCTACCTTTTTCAGCCCTGGGTTTGGGGTTTTTGTGTTGTAGGCAGATGGTTCTGCTTAGCAGCAGCACGCCATTTTCAAGTGAGTGGGATTTTCAACACTTTTTTTGGTGAAACATGGGACATTCAAATTGACAGATTTCTTTTTGAAACGTACGATAATTCCTTCTTAAAGACTACTATCTGGTAAGCGTTCAATATAGCAGCAGGGGACTTGTGGACCAGCATCACGCTGCGGGCTTTATCCTTTCACTTGTCTTGTCAGACGCTGAATATTCCCTGGCTTAAAGGACCGTGGTGTGAGGACGTCAAACCCTCATTTGGTTTGGTGAACGTTTGTTACCGGATTAACAACCCTGAATGTTTCGATTACACAAATTCTACACCTTTAAAGCGTCTTATCATTTACGTATTATTTTTTCATTTGCATTTATTATTTATATTGCGAATTCACATGCACGACTGTACGAGTAGGTTGGCAAACGTACACGTGACACACACACAAAATTACATGTGCGAATAGTGTGATCAATTTTGAAGAGTCTTTGTTTTTAATTGTAGATTTATTTTCAAATAATATGATCATATATAACGGCAATTAAACTGGTGTGACTCACCGAAACGCAACATAATATTCATACACATTACTATCTGTACTTTGAGGGATATGTTGTGTGACCGGTGACCTTTGGTTCGAGACCAGATCACAGATACACTCGGTACACATTACAATTGGCTGAATTAATTACAAAGTTATTAGAATTCGAGCGAAATGTATACTGGCGTATGGGATAGAGGTTATAGTGCCACAATGGGAGGTACAGAACTCAAGGCCTTAAGATCTCGCCAATAAGGCGATATTCTTAGGTTTATGGCTGCACTGTCGCGAGGTGGAATGCGGCTACCCATGTTGAAGGTTAGAGCTGGCTTTTGTCGCGCTAATCCCGACAGCAAACAGGAGTTGCATGTTTGGTCACAACCCAAAGTGTCATCTGTTTTATCAGAGGGCAAGTGTTACGGAAGCTGCCCAAACTGGGTTCGGAACACACTTGGTTTCGGCCCACGTGTCCGTCAGACGACAGAACAGCAATATCAATTAAGACTCAGTTGCAATAAAAGTTTCAGTTCAGTTCGTAATTGGAACCCATTGCATAATTAAAAGAAAATTTGATAATCAGTGTTGCTAGACTTTGCGAATTGTCCCCAAAGAACCATGCCTAATAAATAAGTTTTTCTCTGCTGATGTGTCTGTGTAAGATCAACACGGAACAACACAACAACTGAACCAGCTAGGTAACTTAGCGTTGTAGTGATCTAGACGGTTACAGGTGTTAGGGGTGTTGGTCATTATATATATGTATATATGGTGGGCCGGTAGCTCAGTCGGTATAGCGACTGACTACGTGCTGGACGGTCCGGGATCAAATCCCGGTGGGGACGAGATTTTCCGCCCGTCCAGACCGGTCCCGGGGTCCATCCAGCCTCCTGTAAAATGGGTGCCAGGCCTTTCCTGGGGGTAAAGTGCGGCGGGGGCCTGCTGCTGACCACTCATCTCCTTCCAGTGCCGCGGTCGTGGAAGAGTAGTTATACGTCTACCCACCTTCTGGGCCACGCCGGGCCTGTAACGGGAAAACTTTACCTTTTATATGTATGTGTATATATATATATATATATATATATATATATAAAGCACTCCCACGACGGCCCTTAGGGTTCCAGGAGGTTAAGGCTCCCAGATTTCAAGACATTCGGCACATGAAGGTGGTAAGGTTGTCAGCCCTACGCACCGGCCGCCTTTACTCTCAGGAAATATTCCTGGTACTTATTTCTGTTAGAGGCTGAGTCAACCATGGGCCACAGTGCAGCCGGGAGGACTATGTCAATGAAAAATCCCAATGACACCATCAGGAATCAAACCCGTGACCTTCTGGCTTGTAGCACAGTGCCTCAAACTGCGCCACTGCGTGCCCCCCTTTAGTACTGTGCCAGGACAATATTATGCAACCTACAGTATCCTTCATCAGAGTTTTCTCGATCATTGCATGGTCGTCACTAAGCCCGTGGACTCATCGCAAGTAACATTTACAAAATTCCGTTTGGGATTGGAGTTCTGGATTTCAACGTTGGTTCTTACCACCAGCCAGGACAGTGTCACTGTCTTTCCTTATCTCAATAATTAACCAACTTGATGCACAAAACTTTTGTTTTACAATAAGTTTATTTCATGCCTCTACATGTTTCGAGCACATGGGCTCATCATCAGGTGAAAATTGCATTACACATCATCTGGTAGCATCACGCCTATAGGTGTGATGATACCAGATGAGATGCACAGTCAACAAAACGTCAAAAGTGTGTGTTGCACTGTATGTATGTCATGTTTAGTTTAAATTCTATTTGCTTTATGGTACAACATAATGCAGGTTATTTTATGTGTACAGTTTTGTGTTGTTTCCATTGTGGTAGCCGGACAGTGAACCAGTTTTGTTGGTTTACCGTGTATAACACCAGATGGGCTTGGCAATGTGAGAAAGTACTTCATTTTGTTGTAATAAATCTTTACTTAATTTCATCTTTCTGTGTGTTCTTGCACCCTGAGTGAGCTAGTATTCATCTTATTTTGATGTTGTTAATTATACATCTTATGTTTCCAGCAGAAGCATTTGATGGAAGTAGTAAATGGGATACAGTTCCACATTTCTTTGTATAACAACAGTACAGCTTATGTTATATCACAGGATATGAAGAGTTAAGTTAGTGATGAAATTGCAATTGGTATATTATGAATCCAAATTACTTATTGTAAGATGAGCTTCAGTACAAACTCTGTATTCATGCAATCATTAGTCAGACAGATGCTCAGTTATTATTTGAGTTATTTAGGTTTGTCACATCACAAGATATCCCTATCAATCAACAAAATTTAGCCCGGGTGTTTCCTCATTCTGGTTTAATGCCCTTTGACCCGTCGTGTTCTATATGCTAACCCCTTATTTCTACTGGGAATATCATTTTTTTATTTAAGCCTCTGTGATTTAAGCCCCTGTTAACAGAAACATAACCAGGGCATAAAATAAAGGCTGGTTGTATAAAGAATGCCACTACAAAAACTAAAGCACAGACTGTTGCTGGAACTGGTGAGGGGTTGACACCCACTCAACAATCATGTTTTATATTTAAACCCTTCCCAAACAGTCTCCCCTGTTTTCATCCTTTGAGCGTAACTGATCACAACATTGCCTGTTCTGAAAGTATACGGTCTAAAATTGCATCACAGTGAGAATGTTAACTCAGTCATGCCTGTTGTGCCTTTGTCAACACACAGTGTGTGTCAGAATCCTTGGTCCTTAAAGCAACCTCAAATAAAACCACTGTATGATTGTACTGTACATAACCTGGGCAAATAATGAATAATTAGTATCATTGGCTGGGATCATTCAGGCAACAAGCGAAGCAGAAACCTCCCAGTAAGTTCTGACTATAGCAGAGTGCATTTCAATAATTTTTGTACCAAGTGTCTATCTACCTACAGTGTCTATTAAAGTGCTTAACCTCTTTATATACGCATGTGTTGATTCCACATCAGTTACATCATTATTTTCCTATGGTACGTCTTATAGGTGAATGATGCTAATGCCATATTAACTCTATTAGCTAGGGACTGTGTGAGTGTCAGTGTCTCAGGATAAAATCTGGAAATTTTAAGTCAAATTCTGTTTCAACATTCACAGTTCATTCATGAAAATCTCCTCTCTCTCTCTTGGGTTGTTACAAACTTGGTAAGTTCAGCTCTTTTGCTTTGCAATTTCTGTCTCAAGACTGGAATAGTACTTGACCTTCCTGAGTTATGGTGTAATTTTGCTGTGCACCCCAATGGTTCATATCATTGCTATCTAAAGAGGAATTTAAACTCAAGATTTCATGTCTCCTCTATTTCTGAGCTAGCTCTTAAGTCTAAATTTGGTCACCTGTCCATAAAAAAAAAACATGAACAGTTTCTTAGTGTTATTAAATCTTATCCTTATGTTTTGGCTCAGACACTCGGTTGTTTTTTAACACATTACAGAGGCATTACATCCGTGTTATTGAACCCACACAATTCAGGTTACTTCCTTATAGTACAATATAATACAATACAAACAATGATACCAAAAACCGGTGTCCAAAACAGGGTGCTGTGAAACCAAAACAATAATTAAAAGTGCACCAACCCAACACAATTTTGCAGAATATCATCAGCAAGGACACAACACATACCATGAAAGAAACACTGAATTCCTGCATCCCATTTGGATTCAAGAGGTTTCATCTAAAAATGGCAAATAAGCAAAAAAATAAAAAAATAAAATAAAAAATGAACATACTCAACTACTATAACTGATCCAGATTTTTTTCTTGCTTGGCCAGGTTTCTTGAGGTTTTGCTCTTTTACTCTAATAGTGGTCTAGAGGTGGTAAGAGGATCAGGTGGCTAGTCCGTACAGTGGACAGCAAGGCTTATCTCAGGTAATATAATGTGGTAGGTGTTAGGTGATGAATGTAAATCTGTTACTGTAAATGAATTTACAATTGAAAATCAATTGTAAATTGAGAACCAGATATAATTGTTAAATGGTGCCAACATGCTACACAGGCACTCCCAATGGTTGTAGTGCATTGAATCTGCCACTGCTGTGTTTTTTGCCTTTCCTTCCTAAGGGTACACGTACAGTGCAGGTGCGTATAGTGGTGGCAGGCACAGGCGGGTCGAAGCAGGTAGACGGAGTCAAACGGCTTACCGGAATGATTTCCTCGTTCCGGTTTCAGATTCAGTTGGACATCGGCACGCAGTGACCATATCGTCTGTTATGTATTTGCTTTTTTAAACTTACATTTTTACTTTAATAGCAATGGATACTGATACTCCAATCAGTAAAGTGTTTCTCAGACCTGCAATTTGGGATAAAAGACTGAAAGTCTACACAAATCAGGCCATTGTGGATAATTGCTGGTGAGAAATTTCAGGAGAAATGGAAGTTCCAGGTAAGTAAAGACTGTTTTTTTTTTTCCTTCATAAAAGTCTTTATTCAAAAATTGTTGTTACTCGAAGTTATTCAATCACTATATTGTGTTTAGTTCAATTAATCACAACAGAAATACTTTTCTTAATTTTTTTTAATTATATCATAAGGGATATTATTCCATATACAGAGCAAATAGATCTCTAATGTTTTTGGCCTCAGTGGGAAGCCTCCCTCGTCATTCCCAACCTACAGATTTACTTTGAACCGTAACATCAGTGAAATGTCTATCAACCCCCTCTTTTTCTATTATAGTATTATGCAAAATGCAAATGCATTTCACAATCTTGTCAGCTAGTTCAACCTCCGTCTCTATTGCTTTCGAAATAATACGCCATTTAGAATACAAAATTCCAAAAGCACATTCCACGGTTTTTCTTGCTCTAGACAAGCGCTCGTTGAAACTGCGTCTTCTGTCAGTTAATGAGTTACATTCGTACGGTTTCACCAAGTAAGGAAGCAAAGGTTAGGCCTCATCTCCTAACATTACGTACGGACTTTTCTATTGTATCACCACATTGGTCGAGTGTTCTTGTTTCGATGTGTGTTGGAGTTTCGCTGTAATAAATAGTGACATCAAGTTGGTCTCTTATTCTTCAACTACTAGATTTACCTCCAAATGCCACCCTTCTGGAGCGCACACTAAGTTTAGCCATTAAAATATTAATATTCTTATACAGTATTTTCTGTTGCAAACATAGATTATGTACCTTCTTTCGTGAAAATTTCTTATGACTTAGAGAGAGAGAATAAACATTGTTTTCTTAAAAAAAATACGTAGATAATAATAATGATCTTACCTCAAGGTTACTACAAGACGTTCTTCTGGAAGAATCTTCATTTGATGAAGGTTACACCAATTCTTGATCAAGCGGTGTTCAGTCTTCCCCAAAATGTAGGTGAACGTTTCAATATCCATTCTAAAATACTGAAAAAACTGTTCCCTGTCTGCTTCCAGTTGAGGAAAAAGGTGGTGATATTCACCATACTGTCCTCTTGACTGTTTAATTTCATGAACCCTGCTTCTCTCTCTTTTCAATTTTAAGTGAACATTTTCTGAAGCAATAAGCAGGAGAGTAGCGTCTTCACTTGTCAGTTCCATTATTGCAACTGGTCTGCAGTCAGCGCCGATAACTGGCCTCCACTCTACGACCCCAACCTGCCGGCAAGCAGTGGGCAGATCGGCGCCGACTTTTGGAATCAGATCTGCCTGCATTGTACGCGTACCCTAAGGCTAGCGCAATGGCCTGGTTTCTCTCCCTTTTATGACTTTCACGACCCCAATGCCCCAAGTTCTCTTCAACATGGGGCACTGGCCACTGTAAAACTCTCACTCCCAGACACTGCTTCCATCCTCCTCATAGGGACCAAAGTGAACAGTTACACTACATACTGTAGTATGATATTAATAGTTATCCAATATATATATATTTTCAGATATGACACCATAACACAAAAATGTAACATAACACTTGGTATTTGTACAGTCAGCCAAACTGCTGTGCATGATGTACCACTCTGTGTCTTTGATGAAAATCTCCGTACTCTTTGAATTCATATATACACAAAACTCAAAATAAAAACATCACACTTTTCTACCTACCATACAGTCAAGAAGTTAAAAATGTAATAACCATATTTATAGTCCTATATGCACAAAAGGAGTGTACATTTTAAGATGAATAAGGTACACATTACTGAGAGTGTCAGCTCAGAAGAGTGAGAAGGTAGTTTTCAATCACTGCTTGAGCTGCAACATAAAATAAAATGCAGTTACTAAACATCGACATTTGTAGAGCAGAAGTAAAAAAGGTATACCCTACAGGAGTGCACACACTTTCTACATATATTCTTCATGACCTTGTAAACGACAAAGGCCTTAATGTTCATTTATTGCTGATATACACAAAATGTTCCAAATCAGACAGTAGCTACACAGGGACAGAAGCCTGCCCACTACTGCACGAAGAAGCTAGCAACCGTCTCACTAAAAAACTGTAAGTAATACAACTTTATACGCTTACGCACGCCACAATACTCAGACTGTTATGACAGAACATAAAAGATCCAATTTCATATTTGCAGAATTAGACAAGATGCAACCGATCCAAAACAGAAAGCACTAACTGACTACAAAGAACAAGTGGACAGGCACATCCCCCCCACCCCCACCCCATCCACCGGAAAACTAAAAAGCAGGAGAACCAATACGACCACAACGGACATAACAACCAGAAGCCCAATCAGTGAACAACGGCCCCAGGAAATAGCACACGTCACATACTTGGCCCTAATATAATTACAATAGTATAATAGATATGTCATGTTATGTACATGGTATGAATCACAGCACAAATTGTGAGCCATCTGGGATCCCAAATGCATGCAGCCACATTGTAAAGAACTTCATGGTTCTTAGCTTAGCCTGGCAATGACTTTTTAAGTTGAAACATGTCGCTTTAATTCTAGATTTTAAGCTTTCGCCGTGTAGTAGTAATGATGAATTGTCTTCTGGGTATTTCCCCGGCGTCTGAGTAGTAAAAACCGACGTTTCAGAACACTGTATCGGTTCCACCTGCTGAAGATGGAACCGATACAGTGTTCCGAAACGTCGGTTTTTACTACTCAGATGCCGGGGAAATACCCAGAAGACAATTCATCATGTCGCTTGAAATTATGCTTTTATTATATAGTTGTGTTGACTGAAATATATATTAATAAAGTGAATATATACAAAGCTATCTGCATGACATGGACAAACTACTTCTGCTTGTACTTCATTAAGTACATGTACACTGAACTATATTCAATATACTGAAAGTTTCACATAAAAATTGAAGATCCTAACAATTAGACATCTTACGATATTAATCATTTCTGAGAACATCACTAAAATGTGATGTGCACAGCAGGAATTACATTGAATCAATAAGAACCAAATTTGAATTTATTGGACAACTTCTGCATAGACTCCAAATTCTAAACTTAATGGCATTTTCTATAGTTTTGGAATTATAATGTGCAAACAAAGATGGCTCCAACATCCCAAACATTCAAACACATAAAAATAAGCTGTATATGCAAAGCTGCACCCATTGGGTATTGGAGAGAAAAAGACACTTTCTCCACAAGCTACGGTAAAATGCTGTACTTTAGGTTCATTTTGTAAAAAAAAGCAAAACACAAACTGAAGCCTAAAAGTACAAACAAGCAGGCATACCAGTCCTCTCTGAGTCTTGATCAACAACTTGCAAAGAAAGCTATAGGAGGGCAGTACCTAGTTTGCTTCCCCTTTTTATGGCAATGCCAAATGCTGAGTCACCATTGAGGTTTATAATTGTAATGTCAGCTCCACGCAGCAGTAATTCATTGGTACAATGCGGATGGTCACCATATGCTGCATACATAAGTGCAGTGTTACCAACCTACAAAGAGAAGATATAGAAATAAACTGTTTAAATATAGCTTCACCAGGTGAATTTTTATATCAAACAAGGGAAAGTAAATCATGTATGAAGGCTGCACCATGGCGCTAGCAGTTAAGTAATTTGTTTCTCATCATGGAAGGCTGAGTCTGATCTCAGGTCAGCATATGCAGGATTTCTGGTGGACAAAGTGGCACAAGGACAGGGTTTCTTCAAGTACTTCAATTTCCCCTGCCAGTATCATTCCAGCAATGTTACAAATTCACATTTTATTCACTAATGCTGATGCTGTACAATGTTACTAACATCATCAAATAAAATGGGCACATTAATTTGTATGAAAGCTAATACTTTACCTCATCTGCATGGTTAACAGCAGCCCCTTCTGTAAGTAACAATCTCACAACTTCATGGTGACCACCAGCTGCTGCCAACAGCAGAGGTGTCTCTCCTTCCTGGCCTTCAAAGTCCACCTGAGCTCCACGTTTTAGCAAAAGTTGTACTGTAGGGACCTGGCCATATGAACTAGCCCACATAAGTGCAGTTAGGCCATTACTGTCTTTCACATCAACATCATATTCTGTTCCAAGAAGATATAATACAGAATGAGGAAAGATAAGGAAACTAAAAAATATGACACATGCCCTAATAAAACTGCAACCAAATGACAAGGTGGAGGAACTATTTCTCCCAGCTACTGAATGTACATGAGGATAATGACGTTAGGCAGGCAAAAATACACACAGTAGAACCACTAGTGCCTGAGCCAAGTGCCTTTGAGGTTGAATTGGCTATTGGAAAGCTAAAAATCACAAATCACCAGGTATTGATCAGATCCCAGCAGAACTGATTAAAGCAGGGGGTAGGACAATTTGCAGTGCGATTCATAAACTTATTATTTCTAATTGGAATAAGAAGTTGCCTGAAGAATGGAAGAAGTCGATCATAGTACCTATCTATAAGAAGGGGGATAAAACAGATTCTAATAACTATAGGGGCATATCACTATTGCCAACTATATACAAAATTTTGTCCAACATCCTGCTCTCAAGGTTAATTCCATATGCGGAGGAAGTTATTGGGGATCATCAATGTCGATTCCGACGCAACAAGTCAACCACTGATCATATAT
>Ga0123355_10020356_pt1 | contig 10592 bp, 7 predicted proteins | sample TergutEmb28metaG_3_FD_89872 | JGI IMG/M metagenome (GOLD analysis project Ga0123355, IMG submission 89872) | Embiratermes neotenicus P1 segment gut microbial communities from Petit-Saut dam, French Guiana - Emb289 P1 | ecosystem: Host-associated > Arthropoda: Insects > Digestive system > Gut ... | reverse complement strand
CACCTCGGCTGCCAGCAGCCGACTGAACTGACACCCCCGCCGATATAAATGGACTCGTCCGTTTCGCTGGAAAACCAAATCTGGTTTCTGCGCGTGTGCCATCACATTCCATTTCTGCTCTACTGCTGTTGATTCAAGTCTGGTGGGGTGATACTGAATGAAATATCAGACTATGTGAATCTTCAGCAACATCACTGTGAGAATCTCAAATCTCACACTATAAGCCTCTCTGGGGAGGCTATTCTGTGACAAATCAGCAGACTAAAAAACTATGCACTAGACAGTGAACTTGCCCAACAACATGGATCAACATCCAAGAAAACTTCAATCTTTACTTGTGACAAAGCACAAGAGATACTTACTGCAGCTGCCTGTGCTGTTTTCTGTTTCTCTTTCGCAATCCTCTCTGCCCTGCGGGTAGCAACTTCTATGGGTGTCAGTGGCTGGTCATATACTATTCCAATGTCTGCCAAAACAGCTGCATGTTTGGGGTTCCTCATTGTGGGATTCTCAATCTGTTGTGGTCTAACAGTTGGTGTTCGCTTATTGGATACTGCTTTGATCGTCTCAAAGCGCTGTGTATACAGCTGTGTGTATGTCCCATTATTATCTTGAATGTATAGCTGTGACGTTCTCATCGGACGATTCATTTTTGTTTGTGGTGGGAGTTTATACATGCCTTTTGTCTTCTTTTGTTTCTTTGGATTTGAATCATATAAAATCTTGCCTTCTTCCCTAGGAACAATGATGGTATCATATCTGAAAATAAAGGCAAAAGATTAGGCTGTCCCTGCATGCAAGCACAATGCACAGATGGCAATCACAACATGAGAGAAAGATCCATACCTTCTTAACACCACGCTACTATATCAGCAAAAAAATGTATTACTGTATACCTGGTTGAACTGTTAACAAAATACCATGATTTTCTCTGCACCTGAAAACAAAGGTATGTATCCAATCTGTTTTACAAAAATGTCTTGTTAGGTTCACTGACTGAGGTCAAGTGTTGTCTTAACAAAACTATGCCATCATACTGACTGTAAGAGCTTCCACTCTCCATTCTCACATTTGTCATCAATTAAATTCCAGGTATCACAAACAACTGGATTTAAACCTGTGCTGCATAGAATTAACAACCTTTAATTAAATTCCAGAGTCAAAAGAAACAGCATACTACTTTACACCACATACTATATATTTTGAGGGGAAACAATGACTTTATGCACGGTCTCTTTATTTGGCCATTCATTAAAAAAATGCCCTTTACTGTTTGCCTAACATGAATATTCATGTTAAGCACACACAATATACATACTCTCCGTCATAATGTTCTTGTGCTAACAGTTGATATTAACCTTTATCCTGCTAATGTGGAGAATATGGTGAGCTCCTAATAATACCAGCAAATGGCAGATGGGATTTAATTTGGCGTTTAAAGGGTTAACAATAACGATAGTTGTCACTGGTTTGCTCTGCACAAAGTTCATCTATATGTTTCCAGTGCGGTCTGTCCTCATAAGGCAGGATTGCAGGAAACTATTTATTGCATGAAGACTATGTGAAGGCATGTAATTCATTTATTACTGACAAAATGATATTGACTGATGGCTCTACACAATGCTGACATGTTGGAAATCATGAAAAGCAAAATAAAAACATCCTGATTAAGTCAAACAAATAAAGAAAACAGAAAAAGCTACTTCCCCACTTTTCCGAGAAGTACACCAGTTGACAAAGCATGGTTCTAACTACAAAGAGTTTAACATTTTTTAATTCCATAAGACACAACTGGACATGATGCAAGAGGCAATGAAAATTTAAAGAAAACCATTCAGACACACTGTGCATCATGTTAGTTCAAAAAGTATGCAGCATATTGGTGCAAGGATGCCATCTGGTAAACACAGGCACTGACTGTATGGATGTGAACCAGTTAACCACATGTGTATCAAAATGTGCAAATTCTTATCTACTAAAGAACTGTGTGCAACCTGCTGGAATGCTTTTGCTAGTACCTACAATATTACAGTATATTATAGTGTATTACTCAAAATATCACAATAAAACAACACATGACATGATCAGTATATGTTACCTGTTCCTGATCCTGGAATTCTGTTCATATTCAATGCAAATTTATATCTGTCATGCTGTCATGATGTATAGCAGAACAACTCAAGAATACAATAAATGGCTTATTCTTATTCTTCAAACTTAACATATTTCTCATTTATCTTAGTAATTAACCAACTTGATGCACAAAATTTTACAGTAAGTTTATTTCATGCCTGTACATGTTTCGAGCACCATGTGCTCATCATCAGGAGGTCAAGATTGTGTTATATAGCCTCTGGTATCATCACATCTATAGGTGTGATGATACCAGAGGCTGTATAATACAATTTTGACCTCCTGATGATGAGCACATGTGCTTGAAACATGTACAGGCATGAAATAAACTTACTGTAAAATTTTGTGCATCAAGTTGGTTAATTACTAAGATAAATATACTAAGATGCATGGTCAGCAACACATCAAAAAACATCTCATGTTTAGCTGATGGAAAAAGTAAGTCAGCAGAGAGTGTCGCGAATGCCTACGGATGTCACAAAAAAACATATGCTTGACATTCCCCTTTATGACCAATCAACTGTGATTAGCTCCCAGTTTATATTATTCCAAAATTCATTTCTGTTGATCAGAAATTAAGAACGATATGACTGTAAATTATGCTTTTCCTTAGTTTGCATGCATTAGTTCTGTATTCCAAATACTGTACACGAAAATGCAATTCAATGTACAGTGTAATACAAAATTAGTACAGGGTTTCCCTTCTAAGTTTTTTTTAATACAGTGCACGCACAAAGTTACTTTGATATCATGTCACGTCATATTTCTTCCTGTTCTGGCCGTAACATCATCTTCTATATCTTTCAATCGCAAAAACAATTCCCTATTAAAATTTCTTCCCCAAGTATCCACATCACAGTCAATTAGGAAGTTTGCTGGCCATCTGTTCATATCAAGTCATCTTATCATGCTGCCATGTTAACAACACAACAAAAGTCCCAGCAAACAAACATGGGGACATATCTATATATCTTCAATCATCTACATATCTTCAATCAGCATTTAAAAAGACACGCTTGCTGTACCTGTTGCGACACTGCTTCGGTGAGCGATATATACGGGATACATTGTTGACCATGTCCGCCACCATGTCCCAGTTTGGGGTATGGCCTGGTGAAAGGATCATCAAGTTCAAGGGCAGTTCGAGAAGCACCTGCACAGCCTAAAATATAACAAATGTGCATGTTCCAGTGCTGTTTCATTGCAAAAGGAATGAAACTTATAAATGACATACAAGTATCTGATAAATACAACTTTTCACTTACATACATTACATGATACACATTACAGTATTCTGAATGCATGGCAATTTACAGAATAAACATTCAACTAAACAGGTTTTAACATATCACAGTGAAACTATGGCCGTCTTAAAAACACACAACATCAATGTGGAAGCACTTCAACTATATTCAAAATTAGTAATTTCCTCCAAGTTTTGCACGATGAGATGCAGTTTACTCACTGCTTGATATCAATGGTTTCATATCCCATATTAATGAAGGGTTTAATATTTATTGTCCATCGTACACAACACAATGGTGGAAAGGTAAAATAATGCAACATTTAATAAAGCTACATGTTTTGACCCCATGGGGTCATCTTCAGGCTTATAAAATACTGTATCATACAAGATACATCTGTTGTTACTACCTACGGGATCCTGTGGTTTACAGTACGCTAGTTATAAAAATGTGGTATATTAAAAATGTTATTAAAATATAGGTAAGGATCGTAGTGAGTTCAAGTTCTCATCACACGGAAGGTACACATCACCTATGTACTGTATTTGGCTCACTGTCACATCGCGAGTGTCCAACCCCTCCGAATCTTAGCCTGGTTAACATCGCGGCCTACACTACGACTAGAACACTAGCACGGTCCAATTTGTAGGCACACAAATACCTCTCACATGCATGTAGATACACACGCTCAACACGATCACAGATCCTTACCTATATTTTAATAACATTTGTAATATACCACATTTTTATAACTAGCGTACTGTAAACCATGGGATCCCGTAGGTAGTAACAACAGATGTACCTTGTATGATACCGTATTTTACAAGCCTGAAGATGACCCCATGGGGTCGAAACATGTAGCTTTATTAATTGTTATATTATTTTAACTTTGCACCACTGTGTTGTGTATGATGGACAATAAATATTAAATTGTTATATTGGCACAACAGGATGGAAAACCCTCAATTTATAATGAAGGGTTATACAATAAAATTTGTAAAAGTCAAGGATATGTTCCACTATTTGTAGTAATTTATTTCTAAATCTACTTCACTGTCACTGGATGCCATTTATTCACTTTTGTCAAAAAAGAAACTTTTACACACCAACAAATGTCAAAACTGTCAGTTTAATTACTCTGTTTTCTGAGGCTTGTGAGTAAGCAGATTTTCGGTCTGGTAGATGCAGCTTAATTTGAAGAAGGAGCTGGCATCCTGAGGAACTACTGACTACATCTGACCCATACGGCCCCAGTGGAATATGCAAACCACTGAACAATTTATAAATTCTGTTCCTAGTGGAAGTGCCAGTGTGGTTAGAGAGAAACAAACTGCATGGCTCTGTACCTTGACAAACACCATGACATACAATCTTTTTTCACAGTATTTAAACGGTACATTGCAATGAAGTTATCAGACAGATATGACTTATTATACTTAACAAACAAGATCTTAAAAACAACACAGCACTGAATGTACTGTTTCAATTCCAAACAATAGGAAGGTTTCCAAAGTGTGCTCCATGAGGATCAAGTGCTGCATGATGAGTTTTGAGGGAATCTGCTGAACCATTTTCAAATGATTTTAACTTCAATATCAATCAATTATTGAATAAATATTTTCTGTTCATAGAAATCAGAGGTTGCGTTCATTGTAAACAGTGCCTGTAAACAGTATACCGCATTTACAAAACTCCGTGCTGAGTTATGATTCCAAGAAAGATAATCCAAAAAAAAAGTACAGAATTTACACTGCACAGATCAAACATGTCACCACGAACATCATTTCAAAACAATGAATTCATTTCCACTACATACAATTAAATGTTCATGATTAAGTCCTTTTATTCTAGATACACAAGAATGTGCTCCATGACATTTAATTTTTACCATATGAATTTTAATGGTCTGAGGCTCCATAAAGATTTTTAATGCCAAAAGGGCTTCCTAGCCAAAGAAGTTGGGTAATACTGTTTTAGCATTTCTCCACAGCATATTAACTAACACTCAAATTCCCAGAACTTTTTCATGATTCGCTTTGTCTCTGCTTGTTACAACCTGGAAAACATTTGGCTCAGTGCACAATAGTGTTTGTAACATTCTGATATTCCTCAGAACTGCATGACGGCTACTGTTTCTTAAAAGATGGATCATACATCATTGTTTAACGTGGCTTCTGCCTGCATTGACAAAATTAATCATACTTCCAGCCTTATATATGAAACAGCTGGGTAAACAGAGTCTCTACCATATTGGGTATCTGCAGTGATTCTGGTAAAGAAGAATAAAAGCTAATTTTTTTCCTGGAAAACTATTTTATCACAATAGAAACTGCGAAGAGGAATTTGTTCTATTCTTTACCCAAGAGCAGTTCATTGATCTTCTGCAATATTGCTGGATTAGTAACTATACGGTAAGCTGTAGCTTTTCAACTGATGCAGGGTATTTCACTGATTCATCCAAGGGATGACTGACTGCTTTTGTTACAACTGCTCATTCAGTTCAGTTAAAGAACATGTAATAATCATTAAGTTCTTCTTAGGAAAGTTATATATAATGAACATGAATGGATAAAATGAGCTTGCATCTTCACATTTAGAGGCCAGTGCAAGTGAAATTCTTTCAACCGTATCACCTGCAGCAGTGCCCAGTCCTCATGTATCACCCACTCTGGCACATTCTCAGGTTCAGGCATTGGCTTAGTAATGACAGGAGGTTTCAGCCCCGGCAAAGTTGATGGAGAGCGCACAATTCCACGGCATCGCTGAAGCTTCATGTCTCGGCGCATCTTTGCCAGTGCTGGCGAAGGACGATCAAACAATGAACGGGGTGCGTATAAAGACTCCTCTTTCCTCATCTTTATTGGCCGACGACCTGCATGCAATAAAGAACTGGTGTGATTACTACATTTACATTAATCTCTAACACCATTCAATGCCATCTAGATACAAACACTGATGTAATACAGAAATATCGAGTCTGTACAAAACATGCCAACCTATGGCCTACCCACCTACAGGGCTCGAGCTTCTGTAATCATCAGCAGAATATAAATTGAATGAATGTGAAACATTACAACGTACATAATTTAATTATAGGTCTGTTAGGATCAGTTCAAATATTTGGGAACAACCTTAACAAATCAAAATTCTATTCAGGATGAAATTAAGGGCAGATTGAAGTCAGGGAATGCTTGCTATCATTTGGTGCAGAATCTTTTGTCTTACCGTTTGCTATCCAAAAATATAAAGATTAAGATATACAGAAATATAATTTTGCCTGTTGTTTTGTATGGGTGTGAAACTTGGTCGCTCACATTGAGGGAGGAATGCAGGCTGAGGATGTTTGAGAACAGGGTGTTGAGGAGAATATTTTGGCCTAAAAGGGACGAGGTAACAGGGGAGTGAAGAAAACTATAGAACGAGGAGCTTAATGATCTGTACCCCTCACCCAATACTGTTCAGGTGAAAAAAAATGAGGAGAATGAGATGGGCAGGGCATGTAGCATGTATGGGGGAGAGGAAAGGCGTATACAAGGTTATGGTGGGGAAACCTAACGGGGAAAGAGGCCACTTGGAAGACCCAAGTGAAGATGGGAGGATAATATTAAGATGGATCTTCAGGAAGTGGGATGGGGGACATGTAGCACACCGATTTGGTTCAGGACAGGGACAGGTGGCAGGCACTTGTAGATGCAGGAATGAACCTTTGGGTTCCATATAATGCGGGAAATTTCTTGATTAGCTGAGAACCAGTTAGATTCATAAGAAGGACTATTCTCCGTGGAGTTATTAAGTAAGTCTGTAAAGGAAGTTCCCAACTGAATACTACATTCTGGGAAATAGTTTGCTTATTTATGCTTTATTTAAGAATGCTTTCAATGGCTTAGATTACACAGCATCAGATATCAAGATTCTGCTAACAAAGAATTTAAAAGTATTTGAAAGGAAGATGTCATGGCCCAATTTCAAGCACTATTCATTCCAATAACTGCAGACAGCAGTTTTTCTCACCCTCTCTTCAATACAGAAGGAACCCCTCAACTAGTTTTCTATATCCTGAGGTTCCCCTACCTAGGAAAACTTTCCCATGCATGAAAACAAAGGGGCAGTCGCTAGCACAAAGCTTAATCCAGTATCGCCAATTGGCAGACAAAATCTCCCGCAATATTTCAAAATACATTTGGAATTGGAATTTTTCATGATATTCCAAAATTTTATGAATCTGTCTCACGATTTCCCATGGAACCTGTAGCAATATTCTGTGAGAACGTGGCTGGCAAACAATGGTTTAGACGGATGAGGAAAATCACAAACACTCAACTCTGGATAGTTGATCTCAGGGTCAGAAATTGAACCCAAGCCCTCCCTAATACAAAACAGGAATGCTATCCACTTGAACACAATGTTCATTTTTTGAAAATACGGTGAAACAATGGACATGTATATGCCAATTGTGAAGATTTATATTATTATATACCATATCTGAAATCTGAAGACAAGACTTGTACATTCACTCACATGGAGATATTTTTTTCTAAACTGAGGAACTACAAATCAAAGCTATTATCTCTGCTTTCTTACGTCCACTGTTGTGGTCTAATAATGTATAACAATACAATTCTGTCCTCTAATTTTTAAGGCACAGTTTCTTAATTAATGTAAAATTGTATCAATTAACCTAAATTACAACCCTCAGTTCTGGAGCAGATTAACCAAAACTTGAGTACACCGAATGCAATAATATAATACATGCTAAATCTAATCAGGGTGGAAAATCAAGTGTCCTTTTTAGGATGGTACATCACACAGATCTGTAAACAGTTAACATTATTTTAAAGGAGTGTAGTGCATCCATACTTCCAAGGGTAGGCAGCACATGGAAAGTGCTTGACTACAAAGATGAAGACACTAGATGCCATCATCTGCAGCATAACATCCCTAAATACCTGAATCTGCAGGAACACCCCAGTCAAAATATTAAATTTTGTAAACAGGCTGAGTTCTATTAACTGCTAAACTTGAACTATTACTATAATAAAAGTATACACTGCCACCTTTATTCCTACCTGACCATGAAACAAAATGGACTTTCTCATTAATGTAACATTACATAACTAAAATTCCTTAACATTCTATTGTGATGGGATTGGTGTCAAAACAAAACAACTTTCAGAACATAAAACAATACTGTGTTTAACAAACCACATGACAGCTCAAAAAATATAAGAAGTTGAAATAAAGACAAGCAATAAAATAATTTTATTTTAAGGGTACATATAGCAACAATTACCTTCTCTTTCTACAGCTGGAAGTGCATCAACTCTCATTCGTTTGTGTTCCTTCTTCACGTACACAACCGGAAGCTGTGACTCGGACATGATGGTTTGTTCATAAAGGAAGCCCATTGAGTGGTCAATGTATACATCATTTTCATCTTGAGGAGGAGTTGGTGGACACCACATCTATAAGGACATGCAAGAATGCAACAGAACCATATCCAGTCATTTTATGTGATTAAAATATGCATGTTACCAAGTATATTTAGTATCCTTGTCTATTTAACAGTGTACATGAATCAGAAAAAATTTGAAACCAATCACAGCTTAATTTGAAGCATTCCCCTGGCATCTGTCTTGACTGGGGGGGGGGATATGAAAGAGAAGAAAAGCAAAAATGTCAAAATACCTGCCTGCTGAGCTTTATGAGTAAACAGGAATGCTAACCACTCAATGGCAACACCCCATCACTGACAAAGTAACATAACGACTGACATTACACAAGGTCAGTACCATATGCATATTTGATTATGTTACACCTACAGAACATAAAAACGTGAGCTAGAAGTGTGCCCCAGCACCTTTTGAGCAATATATTCCATGCATGAAGACAACTAGAGACAATAATATAAAAATAAAGTCAAGCACATAAATGGCCCAAACTTTTTATGGAACATCAGGGACAGTGTACTTTGTTTTAAATTACACACCTAAATTTACAGTATGGGAATACAAAATAAGAAAAATTACAAGAAGGGTTTTAAAAAATAAAAATCCCTTCATATACTTCACTTGCAATAGTGATAAGTGGAATTTGTTACAAAGGTCATTAAGTGGAAGTTCTGTATGCAACAATTCCAACACATGGCTTACTGAGCAACACCTAGGGTAAAGGAATTTCAGATGAACAACATGAAACCATAACACAGTGACACCTAGGTTATCCGAAACTGCTTGCCATCCACTTTTAGTCTATGGTTTAGCCGACCGATGAAACATCAGGAAGCAAAACAACCAAACCTAGGTAATTTTTGTGTGTGTGTGTGTGGGGAAGACAAGAAGAAAACAAGTCCTAAAACATAAATATGTCTGCTGGAGCTTCCACCACTTAACCAAAATCGACGTGTGTTGCACACACCTAACTAGGTCTGGAATGGCTGAAGTGTCATTTTGTAAATGTAGCCTGTAGACTATACAACTGGCCACCACCAAATACTATGTGTTACCTAAATACCAACTGCTACACAAATAATTGAGGTTAGTTAACATGAGGGTTGCCTGATTGGAAGTAAGGCAGTGTTAACTGTAGGTCTAATGGCCAGCACTTGCCAGGAGAGTGATGAAGGATGTTTCCTGTCATACAGTGTTCTGGTTATTGGAATCCACTGTTAAGCCACTTTAAGATACTTCACATATGGTAAAGTCTGCCACAGAAAAATGAAATTTGATTTTTGCTTCTGTTTGGGGGAGCATTTTATTTTAGAGAAATAAAGTACAAAGGGTTGGAAAGAATTCATACAGGTGAGCAGAAGTACAAGCTGCAGGCAGCTGTGGACATGGTAACACAATGTCAGAGTCCACAAAAAGCAGAAAACTGTACTTGGTTACCTGCCATCTGCTTCTCAGAAAGGATTCTGCTCCATGAACTCAGTGTACATTTTAAAATATTAGTAAAACAGAAGTCATATACAAACATATCTGTGATAATGGAACCAACTTGATCCGATATGAGTGCCATATTAGAGTTGAGGATATCTGTAATTTCTTCAGTTGAAGAAAAATGCTCAAATAGTTTTTTTTTTTTTACGACTGGGTACATGAGTTTGGCTTTGCTTTTTGATCGTCGTTTTGTTCTCAGTTTTCAATTCAACTCTCTCTTGTTCTCCCTCCCTCTCTCTCTCTTTCTCTCTCTCTCTGTCTCTCTCTCGGTGCGCTGCTT
>Ga0123355_10020355_pt1 | contig 10593 bp, 8 predicted proteins | sample TergutEmb28metaG_3_FD_89872 | JGI IMG/M metagenome (GOLD analysis project Ga0123355, IMG submission 89872) | Embiratermes neotenicus P1 segment gut microbial communities from Petit-Saut dam, French Guiana - Emb289 P1 | ecosystem: Host-associated > Arthropoda: Insects > Digestive system > Gut ... | reverse complement strand
GCGGTGAGATTATCGTCAACGCGGCATTTGAGGAAGAACCCGCCAGGGTGCGGCTCCAAGCCCTCGTCAGTCATATCAGCGAATTGGTCATCGGCGGTGAGTTGAGACCGGATATGTTCACAGCGGAAAGTTGGACTGCCTTGTGGGGCGTGGGAGTAGGCGCACATCCGCTTGGGTATACAATGCTTTGGTGGAATGCCGACCGCTATAATGCGTATGTCGCCCAGCATGGAGTATCTCCGTTGGTAGGTGCATACCAGCGTCTACGCGCAGCGTACGAAGGTCTTGTGCCGGTAACAGAAGACGCGACCGGGATCAGCTTCACGCTTCCCGCAGTCATTAGAAGAAACCAAACTGTAACTCCTGCATTGACTGTATTGCCGGCAGGCGCACTTCAAGAAGCGACCTGGACCTCCAGCAATCCGGCATTGGCAAGCGTAAACCGGGATACCGGTGAGGTCACCGCACGCGCGACCAGCGGCATTGTCGTGATCACTGCAACCACGCTCTGCGGTAACTTCAGACACAGTGTAACGGTTCGCCTCTCTGCCTAATCTTTGCAAATGACACCGCTTGCACCAATTGAGACCGCGTACACCAATCAGTAAAGGATAATCCTGTGAAATAGCAAAATCCCTAGTATGAAACACTTTCATACTAGGGATTTTAGCTTGACTCTGTTCAAAAACACACCTTTTTAAGTGACAATCACATCTCGCCGCCTGTAAAATACCAATCCGCACATGGAAAGTGCCACTGCCGCCACGGTTAAAATCGCCAAGGGCAGAACACGCATACTCTCCAAAGGCAGTTGTGGTATATGGTAAAAAGGCGATAAATTCATTGCCCACTGGGGCATATGAAGCAACTCTCCAAAAAATCCGATAACGAAGATGTAGGTAAAATACATCCAACAAAACACGACAGCTTTCGGAAAAACGCCTACAACGAAAATGCCCAATCCCAACATAAGCCACAAAGCAGGGACATAGACCATCATAGAGTAAACGAGCGAACCAAAGGCAAGCGGCGTTTCCATCATGAAGGAACTAACAGACCATAACCCTACAGTTGTCACAAAAGGCATGAGTAGGCTAGAGGCAAAAGCAAGAATAATAAAACTCATCAGATAGTAAGGGCGTGAGATTGCTCTGCTCAGTATTGGCTCTGCGCGACCCTCTCTTTCTTCACGCAAGACCTTAAAAATCAAAATAAGTACAGGTGCAATGCAAACGATAGCAAAACCCACATTAAGAAACATCGTAAACAGTTCCACAGCGGAAAAATCCGCAGCCGTAGGCATCAGCATTTGAAACGCTCCATTTTCTCCTGCAAAATGCTCTGCATCACGCAAAATTCCACCCAATGCCGCACCAAAGCCAAATAAGATGATAGCCCAAGATAATACTGTGTTACGATATTGCCGCCAAGACAGCCCAAAAGGTGTCCGAAGAAAAGGAGATGCGTAATTTTGACCTTGCCGCTCTGGCAAAAGTCCTTGCCCAATATCACGCCTTGCATTCAGCAAATACGCAAGACCAAAGAGAAAAAACGCCAAAACCAACATAAGGAAAAGCGGCCAGAGCCTATTTGACACAAAAGCCTCTGCTCGTAGCGGCAAACCAAGGGGAGATAATAAGGAAAGCGTTTCAGAAGTTACATCACCTACAGCACGCAAGAGATAAGATGCGATGAGGGCGAGAAACGCATATCCTGTTACAGATCGGGCTGCGTGGGAAAATTGAGAAAGAAGCCCAGAGAGTGCCGCAAAGAAAATACCTGTTGCGGCTAAGCTTGCCCCATAGGTAAATGCCCCAGCCCTTGTGATTCCGCTTATTCCTAAAACAGAAAGCAATATTCCATGAGAGACTGCCAGTAAAATATTAACAATGACCGCTGTTATCATTACAGCATGAAAGGCTGACAATCTGCCAATAGGAAGAGAGCGCAATACCTCATACCGTCCTTTTTCCTCATCGCCTCGTGTATTCTGCATGACGAGGAAGATGTTAAAAATTGATACTGCGATCAGGGTAAAGAGGTGCATTTCAACCGCATAGAAATGTCCGACTTGAAAATTGTCAACCGCAAAGAATGGACCTTGTAATGCCACATGAGCAGGATTATCTTTCATAATAAGCAGCCCCTGCAATTCTTCCGCAGTAAATTGGTTTTCAAATGCTGTGAGCATGATCCCCGCAATGAGCAACAGTAATCCTATCCAAGCAATGATAAACACACGCTCTTTTCGCAGAGTAAAGCGAGTAAGCTTTATGGTGTTTTTGAATAGTTCCATCATGATAACTTACCCCCACCAGATGTGTCATAATGGCGCATAAACAACTCTTCCAATGACGGCGGTGCGCTCTCCATCTTTTGGATACCAAATTGAGAAATATATCGGATAACCGTATCCATTTCTTCTGTATCCACTTCAAAGCTGACGTTTTTTTGTGCAAGGGAGATATTGTGTAGCCCCTTTATTTTTTCGAGACTTTCTGGCTCACGCATTGTCACAATATCCATGTGGTAACGTGTAAGATGGCGCAAGTCATTTAGCGTACCTGTTTCTACTAACTTTCCATCACGAATAATGCCCACACGATCACACAAGCGCTCTACTTCTGACATGATATGGCTGGACAAAAATACGCTCTTTCCTTTGCTCTTTTGTTCAAGGACACACGCTTGAAATACTTGCTCCATCAAAGGGTCAAGTCCGCTTGTCGGTTCGTCTAATATGAATAAATCAGCATTTGACGCAAAGGCGGCAATGAGAGCCACTTTTTGACGATTGCCTTTTGAGTAGGTGCGGCATTTCTTTGTGGTGTCTAAGTCAAAATCACGGACGAGTTTATCACGCAACTCTTTGTTATATCTGCCGCGCAAACGAACAAACAAGTCAATCACTTCGCCCCCTGTTAAGTTCGGCCACAAATTTACATCACCTGGCACATATGCAATCCGTTTATGAATTTCTGTTGCGTTTTTCCAGGCATCCATTCCAAGCACCTTTGCATTGCCGGACGTTGCTTGTAAAATACCCAAAAGAACACGGATTGTGGTTGATTTCCCAGACCCATTCGGTCCAAGATAAGCAAACACCTCACCCTCTTTGACATCAAGGCTAATACCATCTAGTGCCTTAAAATTTCCAAATTTTTTGACAAGATTGTCAAGTTGCAAGCTGAATTTCATATGTTTGACCTCCATGATTTCGTTATAATGATTGAGCAATCGTTCAACTGTTAGAGTAAATTTTTTTACTCTTCACTATGCTCAAATCCATTTTTAAGCATTTCACGCACATGAGTATCCGAAAGTGAATAGTAAACAATCTTTCCTTCTTTTTCATTGTGAACAAGGTTCATTAGGCGTAAAGATTTTAGTTGATGAGAAACTGCGGACTTTGTTATGCCCAACAACACCGCAAGGTCACAAACACACATACGCTCTTTTGACAGTGCCCACATAATTTTTAGACGTGTGGGGTCTGCAAACATTTTATAGAGGTTTGATAATGTATGAAATTGGCTACTATCAGGCATCGCATTTTTTGCGCGGGCGATTACATCTTCGTGAATTGCGTTGCAATCACAAGTATCATGTGTTTGTTTCATCTTGTTACACCTGCCCTCATAGTTGAGTGATCGTTCAACTATCGTGAGTTTAACACGGCTTTCAAATCTTGTCAACACTCTTTTCAAAATATTGTATGAACAGTGTAGGATTGCCCGTTTGGGTGAATTTTGCAAAACAAAAGCGACTCTTTTCAGAGCCGCTGTGGAACAATGGTTTAATCGCCCAAAAGTTTGCTTTTCTTCTTGTCAAACTCTTCCTGTGTGAGAATGCCATCATCTACGAGAGCTTTAAGTTTGATGAGTTCATCTGCGACGGAGAAGTTAGTGGTGGTTGCTACGTTAGATGTGTTTGGGTTCGCTTGAAATTCAGCTATATATTTCTGGATGTTCTTCGCGTAGGGGAGTTCATCTTCGGTTTGTAGAGCAAAGGCTACAAGACCACCGAAGCGTTGAGGAGTATAAACTAATATTCGACTATTTTCCCACGCGAAAGGGGGCTGAATGGAAACCGAGGTAATGTTTGCAATGGGAATGATCCTTTCTTGTCCTTTTTTTGTGAAAAAAACAGATGACCCTTCAATACGTACAGATTGGTTTTTTCCAAAAACTTCGAGTAGATTTCTATTTTCCATACAAGACACATCCTCAAGTTATAATAATTTTTCGCTACAAACAGTATATCACTTTTTTTGAAAGGAGACAACGAAAATACATGTCAAATAAGAGATCTGACCGACGCGATTAGAGAGCTGAACAACACACTTGTAAATTCAACGCATTACCAGAGAATTGGAAGCCATTGCAAACACAATTGGACAGATGAATGGGCTTGCAGTAGCTCCTGCAACAGAGCTCGGCATTTTACATGGAACGATTTCAAATTTCACGTTACTATCTGGAGCAGCATTGGCCATTTGGGGAGTCAAAGAGCAGTCGGTGGAACTCGGCAGTCCAAAAATCTTAGCCATCGCCGGGATTATCGGGGGAATCTCCGCAGCCATCAGTATCTTAGGGAGCGCATTCCGCAACAACCAAGCCCCATTCGCCGACTTTCGCCAAAGCTTAGGCGAAAGCCGAGACGCGCATCAAAATCTGCGGGACGAATTAGCACAAGGAGAGCGCACCACCGAAGCCACAGCTAGAGCTTTAAATGCGCTTTTAGGTTTTATCGCAGCGGCAGCAACACTTTGCATCGCTTATATCCTCAAAAATTTCTCCAAAACCAATATACACACTTTTGGGTATTATTTCATAGATGAGATAGACTTTGTGCCACCTGCATGATATACTTTTCTATACATGGACTGTCTGTTTTGTGGACAATTATGGCGCAAGACAAAACAAATAGGAGGATTGCTATGAGTTCTAAATTCGTCTATTTATTTTCCGAAGGAAACGGCGCAATGCGCGAGCTTCTGGGCGGAAAAGGTGCCAATCTGGCTGAAATGACCAGACTGAGAATGCCCGTCCCGCAAGGGTTTACGATCACTACTGACGCCTGCTCGGCGTACTACGCAAACAAAAAAACCATCTGTCCGGAGATCGAACAAGAAGTGTACGACTACATCGGCAAATTGGAAGCGATCACTGAAAAAACATTCGGCGGTCTGGAAAATCCCCTTTTGGTCTCTGTGCGTTCCGGAGCAGTGTACTCCATGCCGGGGATGATGGACACGATTCTCAACCTGGGGCTCAATGACCAAGTAGTCGAGGCATTTGCCGCAGCCACGTCAAACCCGCGTTTCGCCTACGACAGTTATCGGCGTCTCATACAAATGTACGGAGACGTGGTAATGGAGGTGCCGAAAAAACGGTTCGATGCCTTAATTGACAAGATGAAAGACGAGCGAGGTGTCATAGAAGACTCTGCGCTCAGTGCCGAAGATTTAAAAACCCTGACACGTCAATTTCTGGACGTATACCGAGATGCCTTGGGCGAAGATTTTCCACAAGACCCCAAGTGTCAATTGATGGGCGCGATTGCCGCTGTGTTCCGCAGTTGGTATAACCCGCGGGCTGTTACCTATCGGCGTATGCACGGCATCCCTGCCGCCAACGGTACGGCTGTAACCATCCAGAGCATGGTTTTTGGAAACATGGGAGACGATAGCGGTACAGGCGTGGTCTTTAGCCGTAACCCCTCCTCGGGCGGGCACCGTCTTTACGGTGAATTTCTCATCAACGCCCAAGGTGAAGATGTAGTTGCCGGAATCCGAACACCACAGCCGATTGAAGAGTTGATGGAGCTCATGCCCGATATTTATGACCAACTTTTCTTAATCGGCAGCAAATTGGAACGCCACTACAGAGACCTGCAAGATATGGAATTTACCATCGAGCGCGGAAAGCTTTATATGCTGCAAACCCGAAATGGAAAGCGTACCATCCAGGCGGCACTAAAGATTGCTGTAGACCTTGTAACAGAATGGCTTTGCACCAAAGACGAAGCCCTTTTGAACATCGATGCAAATCAACTGGAAGCCTTGCTCCATCCACAATTTGACCCCAAGGCATTGGCTGTTACATCTCCAATCTGCCACGGACTTGCCGCTTCCCCCGGTGCCGCTTGCGGCGGCATCTATTTCACCGCAGACGATTGTAAAGCCGCTTCAGCAAACGGTCCTGTGATCTTGGTTCGCCAAGATACCTCACCGGAAGACATTGAGGGCATGAGCGTCTCTCGCGGTATTTTGACAGCACGGGGCGGCATGACCAGCCATGCCGCAGTCGTTGCGCGGGGAATGGGAATCTGTTGTATCTCCGGATGTGCCGAACTCCAAATTGACGAAGAAGCCAAAACCCTCACCATCGGCGAGCATGTCTTAAAAGAGGGTGACTTTTTGAGTTTAGACGGAAGCACCGGTCGTATCTTCATCGGGCAGATCAAAACAGTTCCGGCGGCAACAGGCGGCTATTTCGCAACCATTATGGAGTGGTCAGATGAGGTTCGCACCCTTGGCATCCGTGCAAATGCCGATAACCCACAAGACAGTGCTACCGCACGGCGCTTTGGTGCGGAGGGAATCGGTCTGGCTCGGACGGAGCACATGTTCTTTGACCTTGACCGTCTCCCTGTCGTCCAGGAAATGATTCTTTCAAAAACCACAGAGCAGCGGGAGCGTGCCCTGGTAAAGCTTCTTCCCATGCAACGTGCCGACTTTGAAAAACTCTTTACAACCATGGAGGGACTGCCGGTAACGATACGGCTCTTAGACCCGCCTCTTCACGAATTTTTGCCCACCCAAGAGGAAGACATCCGGCTTGTAGCGAGCCAATTGGGCATAGACTACGCAGAGCTACAAGTGACCATCGCAAACCTGCACGAGACCAATCCCATGATGGGACACAGGGGATGCCGCGTTTCCGTCACCTATCCGGAGATTGCCGCAATGCAAGCCCGCGCCATCATTGAGGCTGCAATCAAAGTAAAACAAACCCACGGCTACAACGTGGTGCCGGAAATCATGGTTCCCTTGATCGGCGATGTAGCCGAACTCATCTATGTCAAGCAAATTATTACCGAAGCCGCTGACGCGGTCATCGCTGAGGCAGACATTGAACTGCGCTACCAAGTGGGAACAATGATCGAGTTGCCCAGAGCCGCTCTGACAGCGGACGAACTCGCCAGAGAGTCAGAATTTTTCTCTTTCGGCACAAACGACTTGACACAAATGACCTTTGGTCTCTCTCGTGATGATGCGGCACGGTTCTTGGAAACATATTACCAGAAACGAATCTTCCAATCCGACCCCTTTGCCTGTCTGGATAAAACCGGTGTCGGCAAGCTGGTCGAAACAGCGGTAACTTCCGGCAAAATCGCACGACCGGATCTGAAACTCGGTGTCTGCGGCGAACACGGAGCGGATCCCTGCTCGGTGGCATTTTTCCACCGCCTGAAACTGGACTACGTATCCTGCTCCCCTTACCGGATCCCCATCGCCCGCCTGGCAGCAGCACAAGCGGCAATCCGCGAAAGAATGGGTGTTGTCATCGAGAATGCACAGGCATTGTAAGAAAGAAGCAAATCAGTAAAAGCGGGATGGTGCTCATCCCGCTTTGCGTAGTAGTAAAGGTTTTTTGCGTCGAATAAAAAGGTAAGTCCCTTAATTGTACTACTTGTGTCGCTAGAGATTTCTCTAAAACCGATATAGCGCACCTTTTTGGTATTGCTTCATAGATGAGATAAACTTTGCCTCCTCTGCATGGTATAATTCTTTGCGTTGCCTGCTTTTTTAGTGGGCAATATTGAAATTTTATCTACCGGGAACATTCCCTGTTTTCGTACGTCTAAAATGGTAACGCTACGCTTGGGGAGGAAATAAACATGAAAAAAACATTGGCGGTCCTGCTTGTTGCTCTATTTTTGATTGGGGTACTTGGGGCTTGTGCTGAAAGATCAGAGTCAGAAGAGGCAATACCTCCCAGCGAGGCAGAAAGCCCGGTGCCTCTGTCTGCAGGGGTGACATCGGCAAATGTCCAAGTGCATCTTGCAACGGATGAACTGCTGAGTCAGTTTGATTCTTATCATGAATTTTATGACCCGGATGAAATGGGAAGTCAAAGAATTGTAATCACAAGCGATAAGCCTCTGCAAAGTTTTAGTTTTGCAGAACTGCGTTCGGCTGAGCACTGGCCGGATACGGAGAGAGATGGGATCGAACCCTACGAAATGTGGCACTTATATTCCCTAGAAATGCTTACACCCGAAATGCCCTTTGTCGTGAACTGGATGCACAGGGACTTTACTACCCACAGGGGGATCTCTTTCTGGAGCGAAGGTTTTCCCTATGATGTCCACTTTGCGATTTATCAAAGCGGCTATGACGGTCAACCGGTTCTGATGGAAATCGAAAATCGTCTTCCAAGTTCTCCGCGTACGGCTGTGACCGGGATATTAGCCGATCCGGCGCGTGAGTGGACTGAGATTTCTGCATCGCTTTGGAGCGATCCGGAAACCCATCAGTGGTTCGGCGAGGAGGGTCCAACTCATACACTAAACACTGAAGATGCAAATCAAGTGTTCGAGATCCTCTCTACCATGGAGGCTACAGAAATCCCAACTCCTTTCCATTACGAACGCCAATCCTCAAATGCTGTATTTGTCCTTGAAATTACCTATGCAGATAATAGCACCGAAACTATACTTACTACGGAAATGGGTATATGGTTCTTTCGCCTTACGAACACCTTTGGCGACCACGGCGACCCAGGCTTTGTGATTGGGATAAGCGAAGCATTGTTTGAAATTTTGTCAGCTTATTTTCCAGATGGATGGACAAGGATCGCAGCAGAATATCTTGATGACAGCTGGGATGATGAAACATTTGTTATCAGAGAAAGCGTGCCAGAACAATTTCGGGGAGCGTGGAACAATGATATGGGTGAGACCTATGTCATCTCCCATGAAATCCCACAAGGTGAGTCTTGGATTATGACCCGGCTTCCAAATGGCTCATATAGAATACTCGTGGAGAATGACTCTCCGGCACACTACGAAAAGTGGTTTTTCCCTGTTGGTGCTGAGATGATCAGATATGGAACAAATTGGTCGCTCGTGTCAAGTGACACATCAAGGGCGCGGTTGTTTGTGGGTACATTTTCAATCACCACCTGTTGCCCTGACGAAGAAATTTATCGAGAAGTTTTTTATCGCACTGCCGAATAAGCAAAAAGCGAGATGGCAATCATCCCACCCCGCATTGCGTAATAGCAAAATTTTCTATGTCAATATAAAACAAGTCCCTTACTTGTATTCGCAACACTGCGGATACAAGTAAGGGACTTGTTCGTGGCGGAGATGGAGAGATTTGAACTCTCGCGCCGGTTTCCCGACCTACTCCCTTAGCAGGGGAGCCCCTTCGGCCTCTTGGGTACATCTCCATAGCCGATGTTTTGCAAAACTTATGATACCACACACAATGGGGGCCAGTCAAGCATTTTAACCTGAAACATTCTCCAAAGCGGCGTTTGGAATTTTTTTATCGCAATAGGCACAGACAATTTCGCCTGCCAGCTCTCTGGTTTTGTTGGGGAGATACCAGCCCTCGGTCAGCGTAACACAGCGATCATTTTGACAGAGGCGCGGTGCGGGATCGTAGGCGGGCTTTGTTGCCTCCCGCGGGGCGTGGCAGAGACGGTGGAGGAGTGCCATACGGATGAACATGCCGTAGCGCGCTTGCTCGAAATAGACCGCTCTGGGGTCTTCGTCTACATCGGGGCTAATCTCGTCTACACGAGGGAGAGGATGCATAATGAGCAGGTCTTTCCGCGCACGGTCCAGCTTGCGGCGGGTTAGGATGTAGAGCCCCTTGTTGCGCTCATATTCGAGAGGATCAGTGAAGCGCTCCTTTTGGATACGTGTCATGTATAGTACATCTAGTTGAGGGATGGTGGAATCTAGGTTTGTGACCTCGTGATAGCGGATGCCTTTTTCTTTTAGGGCGGTTAGCACATAGCCCGGCATTGCCATTTCACGAGGGGCGATGAACGTAAATTGGATATTTGGAAAGTTTGCCAATGCAATGGCAAGGGAGTGTACAGTACGACCGTTTTTCAAGTCACCGCAGAGACCCACATTCAGATCACCCACATAGCCGCGTTTTTGGCTGATGGTGGTAAGGTCTGTCAATGTTTGGGTGGGATGCATATGTCCGCCGTCACCTGCGTTCATGAGAGGGACTTCGGAGTAGAGCGCCCCCGCTGCGGCTGCGCCCTCCTGTGGGGAGCGCATGACAACTGCATCGCCGTAGGCGGAGACCATGCGGATGGTGTCCGCTAAGCTTTCGCCTTTTGCGACAGCCGTTGCACTGGGGTTCGAAAATCCGAATACACTACCACCGAGACGCATCATCGCCGTTTGGAAAGAGAAGTTTGTCCGTGTGCTGGGCTCAAAAAAAAGAGAGGCCATCACTTTGCCGTGACAGGCATCGGTGTAACGGTTCGGGTGGTGGATCATGTCTTTGCAGGTTTCGTACAAATCCATGAACCACTCCGCTGTTACGTCTTCGATGCT
>Ga0123355_10020353_pt1 | contig 10593 bp, 6 predicted proteins | sample TergutEmb28metaG_3_FD_89872 | JGI IMG/M metagenome (GOLD analysis project Ga0123355, IMG submission 89872) | Embiratermes neotenicus P1 segment gut microbial communities from Petit-Saut dam, French Guiana - Emb289 P1 | ecosystem: Host-associated > Arthropoda: Insects > Digestive system > Gut ... | reverse complement strand
TGAGTGGACCCCGTTCCAGACCCACTACTACTCAGAAAATCTGGTAGCGCCGGGGATCGAACCCGGGACCTCTGTATCTGTAGCCAGAAACTCTGACCACTAGACCACAGAGGCGGTCACCGCCGGGTTTAACATTAAGAAATTATACTTTCTGACGGCACATTGCATTATGTCTTTTGTATGGATCTTAGAAAAAGCAGTGATTTTTTTATCCCAAAGAACATTCCTTGATCGGCTTTTAACCCGAGTTGGAGTTATTTGAGGCTTCCGCTGCGATGTGGAAGCTATTTGGGCTCTTCTAGAATTTTACGCCGTCATGAGTTGTAATTCCGTACCGACTTTTCAGGACAAACTATATGCCCTACATTCAAAAGTCAAGAAAACCTGACCCTTGAAGAATAACGTTGATCTCAGAGACAGAGGGTTTAACAGGCGTGACATGCAGAAACTTTAAATATCATTTATGTTAATTATCGTCCTGAAGAGTGATGCCGCCCTGTGTCTGTTGTAATGTGACAGTGATTCTCTGTTGATCTTGATCGATTAATACACATACAGAGATGTGGGCGATATGACATAATAACTGGCTGGCGTGTGACCTTGAAGTTCCGGCACTTTGTCTTTACCAGGACGCGTTGACCAGTAGCCTAACTTCAGACGGAGCAAGATATTTTCTAGCTCTCTTAGAAGCCTAATAGAAAGGGGATTTGTTTCTTGTATTAGCAGTACGAGGAAGATACCAAACACCCCAAGCCTCAAGAATATCAGAGAGAATCGTGGATGTCACTGGTCAAAATGAAGATGATCGCACCTGTAGATTACATTGCCCTTTCGAATGGCCGGAGAGGCTTACGGCAGCAGCTCCACTATCCTTACCACCCGTCATGAGCTTAAGGCCCGCACCCTTGAATGTCATGGAAAAGCAAAAGTTATTTAGTGACTACTGCAGAGATTTGGCGTAAATTCTTCCTTCTTTCCCGCACGTGGTTCACAGGAGAGCTACTATTTACTCTTGACGTTTATCCAAATATCAATTTCGTCACCATTCGTGGGCAAGTGACAATTCACATGGAATAATTCAGTCGCGACTCCTACAAATATTTATAATAAGTGCGTTGGTAGGTATGGACTTTCATGTCTCATCTTTTTCGGCACAGAATGGGAGCAAGTTGTCATGAACTTCCAAATTGCAAACTTCCACAGCTGCTAGAAAAGGCCCCAGTACAGATAAGACGTTGCATGTGGCTCATGTTCGACGCTGCTCATCCTCATTTGAACATACCTGATAGAATATTTCTGCATGACAGTTATCCGGAAGGTTGAGGAGGGCAACATGCAAATTTCGCAAGATCACGTGAATTCAACTCGGTTAGTCATCTTCAAGTGGGCCGAATTTATTTTGTGTGCTACGACAGTTGGTGATACACTGTAACTGCACCACATTTGACAAGACTATTGCAAAGTAATTCGTAAGACACCTGTAGGCTTTAGAGAAAAACTTCTAAGGATATGCCCCAAAACGCTTTGCGGAAGCAAAGGATTACATTTTGAGTACGTTTTTTTTAATTTGTTCCTATCACAGTTGTCACTCGTACTTTGTAAAGTTTCTTCCTTTCTTTCTTTCTTTCGTATTCTGACCTCTTCTGCCTAATCATTGTAGGTGTAGAGGGTTATTGTTACACCTGATCACACTCAGTGCAAAACACACACGAAAGGACTCCTCTGGGCGGAAAATCGGCCGTACGTTTTAAACTGCTAATTATAAATAAGCAATTTTTTAGGGTTTTTACACTGTATTTGAATTTTTTCTCTTCCAAAAAATGGACCATTTGTCAAAATAAGCCTGCCTATACACAGACGGCTGTCGATGTTTTGGATATCTACACATTTCCTAAACATGCTGTAGGAAATGGCCTAATTTACAGTCTCTCATGATGGCTTGTTTGCAGAAAGTGTGCAGAAGGATAAAAACTGCGGTTTTGATTTATAGCTTACATTCTGTTCTCGATTCTTCCTTTCCATTTAGAAGCTGAATAGCCTAATGCTCTCAGCATCTATGTCGAATACGTTTCCCTTTTCGAAACAAACTTGGAAAAATGTCCGCAACTTTCAACGTTTTACACCCATTCATTCGTGAAACCCTGCACTCCTTACAATATACAAAGAAGTACAGTTTCCATAGCAATATAACAACAACAAGAACAACAACGACGACGACGTCGTCCATAACCGTACTGGACATAAACAAGAACAACGTAATGAATTCGTGCTATTTTCATCTTTATATGCAACAAAATATTTATTCCCATTCGTTCCGTCATTCAACGCCCTCTCATACACAAAAACTTAAAAATTAAAATCAAACCATGAGTTCCCAACTCACGTTATGCTGCGAGGAACTGGAGTGTCACTCGACGAAAACAACACAAAGTGCTGAGGAAAAAATTATTACACTTGCCTGGAGCCACTGAGGAAAATAAACATTTAACACTGCACTGGGCATTCTGCCAGCGATTTGTATCAGATTGTCGCTAAATACAACTGTGAGGTTTCAACATGGCACGAAATTTCACAGTAGTTTTCCTTATGTGACGAGCAAAAAGCAACATAACTAACATGAAATATATTCAACAACAGCCACTAACCGATTAGTCACTTTTTCTAGGAATCAGACACGACGCAATGTGACAATTTTTAGACGTAGAAACTATTAAGTATTTTTATGTGTTTCACTGAAACGTGTCGTCACAAGAATATCAGAGAAGATTTTGTGTAAGCCTCCCTGACACATTTCTTTGTTGGTTTTATCGGCTTTACCAATCTTCTCCCGGCACAAAACTAGCTGATACCAGATAATGTTGGCACTGAACAATTATTGTAACCAATTCCACAGAACATTAACACAGTTTCCTTTCACATGCCTGTAGAAGCCTTCTTCTTTAGGATAAAAGAATGCTGGCAATATGCAGGGTTAGAAGAAATTGAACGCAGAGAGGTGGAGAGAATTGCATAATGAAGAGCTTCATGATTTGTACCGTCCATCCATTGTTTTCAGTGTCGTAACCTAAAGGACGCTATGATTTTGCACGTACCAAGTGTGAGAAACACGAGAAGTTGTGTAATATTTATGTTATACGTAAGTTATTCCAAATAATATTAATGTATTTGAACGTACTGTTGGATGTGGCTTGTCTAAACGATTGAAATAGCTTCGTATTGCCTCGTGCCATTTGAAAACTTCACTCCACCCTTCGCTGTCATGTGTTTGCAGTGTTCTGATACCAATATCTCTAGGTCGGAATATACAGCCTCAGTTAAATTTTACGCATGTTGATATACGCCGTCAGCGTTAACGATATTGTAAAATGCGGTGTTGCGGGAGATTCAAGTGTTGTGAAATGTTACTTCCTACGATTTGGTGAATACTCACCGAAGTTTCGAAGAATTTCAGTGTCTGTGCAGGCTTAAGTGTGGTCAAGGGACCCATAAATAAGAAGGGGATATGATCCTTCGAAACCTTCCCATTTGACGAATAGGCACATAGTGACATACCACAAGACCTGAATCTTTAAGTATACAGTTTGGTAAAACTGGTAAAAATTTGCTTGTGAAGGAAATACTTTGAAATTTCAGAAAAGAGTATTCTTTAAAGTAAATGTCGTATAAACAGGATTCAGCTATCGTAGTAAAATGTCGAGCTACGGGCTGTTTGGTTGCGTCGATAGATAGGATTAATTGGTCGCTCTAATACCAGGCATTTTTCCAGTTAAATCTTCTAAAATAGAGTTACTAACCGTCATGTTTATTATTTATGGTAAATTTGAAGAAAGAGTAATTCGGCTTAAGAACAAAGTTATTGACTTCCCTTCTAAAAGTGACCAGTTCAAACCCCGGCCTGTATATTCAGTTTTTTTTTTACTTCGCCCAAACAAATTCCAGGACAGACCTTCAGACACGCACCACGCGACCACCTCCTTTGCTTCCCTCATTTATTAATCACAATGCGATTCGACGCTGTACAATTCGTCCTGCTGACAGAGCCCTTAAACTAATGAACATGAATCTGCAGACTTTTGAACTTCGCTACGTGTTCCATTATACTATTAAGCACAAGAAAGGAATGTTGGTAGAACAGGTCGCTAAGTTATCCACCTCATTATGCTTTGGTGTGAGAAGTAAGTAATAAATCAGTGAACACACAAATGGAACCGTCTGTTTCCTTTACAACCCTCGGCAGATTTTCAAATAAGCCTAGCTTATTGATTATAATGAGAGGCTACGGACAAGACGACAGGAGTTTTATTTCTGGTAGCGGTTCAGGTCGCGAGTTTGTAAAATGAGAGGGATGAGGGTGGGAAGGGAAAGGGGAGATGTTATGTGCGGAGAAGAAGAACGGAGCTTATCGATAGTTGAAATGCACAAAACACAAAAGTGGCGACAGGAACTTCTAAACAAGTGACCAAACACGAATAAAGAAATAGCACCCAGGAAGCTGTTCACTGGCGATTAGGTCACAGAGCTGAGAAATTAAGTGCCTTTTCATACAAAATCAAAACCGAATAAGTAAACCAACAGCAATTAGGTCGGAAGAAGAATTAGAATTAGTTTGTAGGTAGGATCGGTAGGCTATTAAATGATAAAGGGCACAAGAATAAAACATTGACTAGACCTAGAAATCAAAACCCAGAACGAAAGCTGAAAAGTAAAAACAACTTGTGGTATATAACATATAATTTATGAGTAACATTTTATGAACATTGTATAAATTAAAATTAATATAAGAGACGTAAAACTTAGGATTAATATATGGATGTTTGTAACAGAAAACTATTTGTCAAGAGGTACGTCACATTTCCGTAACATGACTCACTACAATAAAACTACCCGAGAATTATCTTATCTACCATGAGGTAATTCTCTGGTGATTAAAGCAGCTGGAAGCATGAAGTTGATTCTTCACCTTCATCTAGGGCAGACTGCAAGAATGCTTCGAACTGTAAGTCCTTCCCTCTAATAATGACATTATTGAACACAGGAACAAATGCACTGTACCTCCCACATTTATTTATCGGACATTCTGCTAGATTGGGTGTACTTCCAGCGGCATTGTTAACAAGTCGAATATTCCTCTGTGTTATCAGTGACGTCCCAGAATACTTGAATTTTCCTCCGACTTTCAGCATAAACACTTAGATATTTGGCTTAAAATGTTGTGGCCGTAACAAAAAAGGACATACTATAAATTATTCAGGAAACCAAAACATAAAGTTATGGTAATGTGCAATGTGCATAAAAAAAATTAAAAAATAAAAAAAAACTTAATTCCACTGATGTATTTTAATAGTGATATTTTCACCTACATCTTCAGGGTGACATATCTGTTACAATAATACAGTGTGGTAGAATGTGTCAAATTATTCCACAATATTGAAATTCCGGTGATTATTGGTTAAAATTTTCTGTATGATGATAATAAAAATGGTATAAAATAGAGTAAAATACAGATTATAAACTACGGAATTAAAATTATATAAAGTTTGGATTAATGTATATAACCAGAAATTGTGGTGGATTTCGGTTCAGAGTCTGAGATGCTGTGCTGTGTGGCCGGTGTAATGTCCGGAACTCAATTACAATATTGTGGAATAATTTGACATATTTGACCAAACTGTATTCTTGTAACAAATGTTATCCTAAAGACTGCCGAAACATGTACATTAGAATATCACTAGAGAAAGGTAACTGAGTGCATTTCGTTGGTTCTCGACACATTTTTTACAAACTAGGGCACGGTATACGGAACACATTCTTGTAATGCATTTGTGCCATAAGTCTGTAAATTTGTACAACTTACATCTTACTACTGACTTCCTGTCTGTCACTCTGAAGCTATTCATTATTTATTTAATCGTATCTATTTTTAAACTGACATATGTACAGTGCCTTCCTTAATCCTTCTTGGTTTTAAATTACTTATGAGCTCTCTTTACGTATTCTTCTCCCGAGAATTGCTTCTATTCGTGTTCTTCCGGGTAAGTGGGCTATTCGTCTTACCTCTTTATCTTTTTCTCGTTGCTTGCAATAGCCCTCCCTTAAAATTTTACTATTCCTTTCGTACATACCAACTACAAGCTTACTAACATAACTGCATTTCATTTATTCTGCTTGTAGGCCACGTTTAACAGCAATATGAATATTTTAAACTCCCAGTCACTACAAATGATGTCACGGCGCGTGGTTTGCCGTTCATAGTGACAAGGCTACAGGATCTTAGATTCTTGGTTCGAATCTCGAAAAGGGCAAGAGATATTCTAATTCTCTAAAATGTTCGGACCAGCTCTAGGGCCAACAAAGCCACCTTTTCAGTGGACACTCAGAATCCGTCCCTGGATTTAGTTACCAGGGCGAGAGTTTGACCACACACATCCAACTAGGGCAAAGTTGAAGTATGGGGTATAGCTACTCGTCTGCTCCTAATCTCCTTTATGAGGTGGACATGGACAGCTTTAACTTTTAGTTTCCGGGTCTTAATCTCTCATAATGCGATCTCTCCTTGTATTATAGTATATGAAAGGAACCAATTATATGACAGTATGTGGAGCCGACATAATGGGTCAGAAAGTGTTGTTTACTCGTCAGTGCCACTAATGCCACTACGCGAACTATGGGCGAAAAATCTCAAATTTGTGTATTAACGTTTGTTCTACTATTATTTACAGCGAAATACACGAGGATTTTCAGTAAAAGTATGCTTGGTTGTTCTGCTAGAGATTGTAACCTTGACGTCTAGTTGTTTAGGAATGCGTGCGCGTGCAGCCACAAGACAAAGCCAGAGATATAAATACAGCAGTTTTTATCTCTGTATATAACTCCATGAAAATCTTCTTAACACGAAACTTAAATCATAAAGAAGGCAACAATATCAAGCTACAGCTTGCTCCTAAACGTTCGTATATTGTGTAAGGGTTTTAGGCACTGTAGCAAAATTGCGAAAAGCCACTATTAGCTTCGTCATGTCTGTCCTTCTGGCCGTCCGTCCGTCTTCCGCACGCAACAACTGGACTTCCACCTGACGGATTTTCATGAAATTTGATATTTGAGTATTTTACAAAAATACAGTCAAGAAAGGTTAACTTTGAATAAAATATCTCAAGAATAAAGGGTGCCTTACATGAAGACCAATATGCATTTCTATAATACCTCGACCAATTCTTCTTAGAATAAAAAAAGTTTCAGAAAGTGTTCTAGATAAAATCCAAACACACATTTACACACAGTAACTCGTTTCCGAAGATCGTGACTTTTATAAAATAATGTGGAAAAATATTTTAGAGCCCATAGATGAGAACATGGTGCATGTTTATTGCATGCTGGATACCTAAGGATACAAACACGCACTCAGATTATGTAATATTTATTGTTTTTCCACTGCAACAACAGTTACACGAAAGTGCCTCAATGTTAAGCTATACATACATCGCGTGTCGTATGTATTCTGAAATTGCTTTCTTCTAATATGGACCTGATCGCCGTTACATCTGATTTATCGATGGTGTCTCTAGGTATCTGAAAACGGATGTTGGAATGGTACATTGCAGTCATTCCTGGCAGCCTCCTATTCACTACTGACTGTGTAGGGGCAAACCCCACTTTTGTATTTAGAAGGTAAGCCTGCAGGTAAAACAATCCCAGTACAGGACGTGACAGGCCCTGAACGTCCAGGAGGTTGGGGGTCCCAGATTGCAAAACGATCGGCATATGAAGGTGGTAAGTCTGTCAGCCCTAGGCACCGACCGCCCTTGCACCACAGGACATATCCCTGGTACTCATTCCTGTTAAAGGCTAGGTATTTAGAATGTACTTGCTTTTAATGTGGACCAGGTCACCGTTTACACTGATAAATTTTAAGATGTTTTTTCGTACATTGGTGATAACTAATTTATAATAATTCACTAACGAATGCAACATGATTTTATATAGGCAATTTTATTATATAAACAACAATGAACCCCTGCCTGTCTCGAGCCCTGACGGAACATCATCAAGGAGCCTCAATATCATGTTCCTCTGAACAGATAGTGAGAAAGTAGTTTATAAAATGTTGAATCTTGATTTCTTGTTTATCACGTAGAAGAAATAGAGGAATATGTTATAAGTTGTTCAGTGCAGACCTGATTTATACAGAATTCAGGATTTTGTAAATACCCAATAATGAAGTATGCAAATTGAGTCATTTTATATTAAAGTTGCGGTGTCTCAAATTTCCACAATCTGTGCACAGCAGATCTGCACCGAACTACTTACAACTTATTCCTCCATTTCTTCTACACTACATACAAGAAAACATTAATTACAGTTTTAAAAGGGTAGTGGTTAGATCCTGCCAACACCTCGGTGTCAACATACACACGCTGCTTGGTTTATCTTGCTGTTCGTTATACTCTTTTGAAAGTCCAGGATTACATGTCGTGACTATTGAAAGTCAGAAGCCATTGCATAATGCCTTCAAACTGTAACATGAATACAGACAACAGCACTATTGTCACGGTACTCCAGTTTTGTAAATATTACAACATTCAAGCAACCCGCATCAGTCTTACATTAGCTAATGCACACTTAACGCGTACAGGTGAGGGTCAATACAGAGTAAGGAATTTCTTATATACAAAACTGAATACAGTGTAGTGCCATAACACTTCGAAACCCAAAGTTGAAGACCAAAATCAAGCTACATGTTTCAGGTAACTCTTAACAAAATCGGTACATACTTCTGGCATAAAATTCTACGAAACTGCCCAATCAAGAAGTCATCAAGTTGCTCTACATCACTTGAGCCTTAAGTGAAAAAGACCAATAGCAATACGTTCTGACATAGAAGTGTTTACGGTATTTACATACGACAGTTCAGAAAGTGCAGTTCACTGCCTGATATTCTCAAACATATGGCAGTGTTGTTTAAAATTATAGAACTTGCTTCTTCAAACTCTGAATCCTTAAAGTTTTCAAATTCAATTTTAAGCGCCGAGATTTTATGTGAACAATTTAACGCCACATTCAGAAGGCAGTAAAGTGCGCTTGCAGACTTTGACGAAATGTCCGTACCGACACATAAAGCGTTGCGTCATACATATTGATGGAGAGTGTTTAAAAATAACTCGAGTTTTTGCCAATATTGGAATATTGCATTGTGTCAACTGCAAGGTGACGCACAAATTTATGATATTTAAAATAAAACTAAGTGGTTGACTAACTGGCGGACTGGTGCTGGATGAATGTTAATAAATTATAATGGACCAGATAATCAATAACCTCCCCACGTTTAATGAAAGCAGTCGTTTCATTTCCAATTTCAAACAAGCCATCCACCTCTCTCTGTCACGGCCCAATGCAATCCAGCACCTGTAACATTTATATAGGCCTAATTTGGCCCGCCTTTCTCGTTTCTCCAAATTTCCGCATCACTTCTACGCCTGTTATAGCCCCAATTATTTCAACGTTTTAGATTTAATTACACCAGTCAAAGCAGCAATGTCAGTGAAGTACTTTCTTAGATAAAGATTTCCATCCTGCAGTGTCTTCGTTTTTCTCAGACCGACGTTTTCTCCTGAGCCCTTTGTTCCCCGACGTGGCACCTACACCACATGCAACTGGAAACGAAACCATTCGCATTACCGTCTTTATTACGTGGGGTCGAATGTTGTTCTGCAGAACTTTTGTGACGATTTTCGCTCATGTTTCACCGGTCGGCGTGATAATAATGGATTACGTGTCATGAGACTCTCCTGAGTTGAGGAGCGTCATTTGGGGACCTTCCAACAACTGCAGCTGTCCACAGCAAAGCACCAAATGCTGCCGCTAACAGTGCACAATGAAAGGTATATATGGCTAGACGCTTGGGCTCAGTGATCTACTCTATAGACAGAAAATATGTTAGGTCAAACTGTCAAAGAAATATAAAATAGCATAATAATATCAAACACATAGACCTACAATTGCTACATTTGTTATAAATTCACCTTTTCAAAATAAACAATTTATTGTAATTAAAAGTGTTTTTCATTGACCTTCCTATAGTAAAATTAATGCAAGACACTGCATATCTTGCAATATCCTGCTGAAAGAGGGTTCATAATTACTTATGTAAAAGGGAAGGACCTAACTATTTTAAATGTTCATCGGTCAGGCGGTTTTCAGTATCTGGATTTAGTTATCTTCATCTGAGAGGGAAACGTTGTTCGCAGGGTAGGTTGACCAACAAATGTTGTCAGACTAATAGTTATTGATCTATTGCGGTGAAGTTTTGATACAGACCAAAAAGCGGCCACTCTGGACCAAAAAACTTGGCAGATAGCGATTGACTGTTTGTTCAGACCGGTACGTGATATTGTGACTAGAAAGGATAGACAAAGTAAGATACACCTGAATATTCGTGACAAGTGCCTTCAATGTAAACTACGCTGATACTATGTTAATAAAAATCCAACAGATGCAACAGTATGCAGATATTTATTTACTGCAAAGCTACTCTACATGTTTCGGGTGTCACAGCACCCATCATCAGGAGTACTAAAAACTGTAACCACAGCCTCCGGT
>Ga0123355_10020352_pt1 | contig 10594 bp, 10 predicted proteins | sample TergutEmb28metaG_3_FD_89872 | JGI IMG/M metagenome (GOLD analysis project Ga0123355, IMG submission 89872) | Embiratermes neotenicus P1 segment gut microbial communities from Petit-Saut dam, French Guiana - Emb289 P1 | ecosystem: Host-associated > Arthropoda: Insects > Digestive system > Gut ... | reverse complement strand
CGTTCTTCCTGCTTCTGGTATTTCATATCCTCTTAGTTTGTATAACTTACCTCTATTACTAAAGAATAGGATTGTGTCGTGTGTTGAAGCTGTAAATATTTCTTTTACAAAGTCTTCTTCTCTTGTTGCAATACCAGTAATTCCTTTTCCACCTCTTTTTTGGCTTTTATATGTGTCTATTGGCATTCTTTTAATATATCCAAAATGAGTTAATGCGATTACTGTTTGTTCTTCCTTAATTAGGTCTTCCATGTCTATTTCGCCTTCTGCTGGAAGTATTTTAGTTCTTCTTTCATCTCCGAATTTTTGCTTCATTTCTAGTAGTTCTTCTTTTATTATTTGGAACACTAGAGTTTCACTACTTAAAATTTCTTTTAAGTGTGCAATTAGCTTCATTAATTCGTTGTATTCGTCTTCTATTTTTTCTCTTTGTAGTCCTGATAAGGTTTTTAATCTCATGTCTAGTATAGCTTGGGCTTGTATGTCTGTAAGCTTAAATCTTTCCATTAATCTTTCTTTTGCGTCATCATATGCCCCTCTAATTATTGCTATTACTTCATCAATGTTGTCTAATGCTATTTTTAAACCTTCTAATATATGTGCTCTTGCTAGGGCTTTGTCTAGTTCAAATTGTGTTCTTCTTAAAACCACTTCTTTTCTGTGGTCTATGTAGTGATTCAAGCATTCCCTAAGTGTTAGTATTTTTGGTTCTCCATTTACAAGTGCAAGCATTATTATTCCAAATGTGTCTTGTAATTGGCTGTTTTTGTATAGTTGATTTAGAATTACTTGTGGATTTGCATCTCTTTTTAATTCTATTACTATTCTTACAGCTTCTTTTCTATCTGATTCGTCTCTTAATCCAGAGATTCCGTCCATTCTTTTATCTTTAACTAAATCTGCAATATGTTCTATTAGTCTTGCTTTGTTTACTTGGTATGGCAGTGAAGTAACGATTATTCTTTGTTTTCCACCACTCATTTCTTCTATTTCTGTTTCTGCTCTTAATATTACTTTTCCTCTTCCAGTTGTATAAGCTTTTTTTATTCCTTCCATCCCTATTATTGTTGCACCTGTTGGGAAATCTGGACCTTTTACAACAGATAGTAGGTCTTCGTCTGTTACTTCGTCTTCATCAATTATTTTTATAACTCCATCTATTATTTCATTTAGATTGTGTGGAGGTATGTTTGTAGCCATACCAACAGCAATACCTGAAGACCCATTAATTAAAAGGGCTGGTACTCTTGCTGGCAATACTTTTGGCTCTTGTAATCTATCATCATAGTTTGGTGCAAAATCTACTGTGTTTTTCTCAATATTTTCCATCATATGCATAGCTATTTTAGACATTCTTGCTTCTGTATACCTCATTGCTGCTGCTCCATCGCCATCAATAGAACCAAAGTTTCCATGTCCGTCTACTAACATATATCTAAGTGAGAAGTTTTGTGCCATTCTAACCATAGCATCATATACTGCTATATCACCATGTGGATGGTATCTACCTAGAACAGACCCTACTGTGTTAGCACACTTTCTGTATGGCTTGTCTGAAGTAATTCCATCTTCATACATTGAATATAGGATTCTTCTATGTACTGGTTTTAGTCCATCTCTAACATCTGGAAGTGCACGTGCAACTATTACACTCATTGCGTAGTCTATGTATGCTGTTTGCATCTCTTTTTCGATATTTCTTTGTATTATGTTTTCTTGTTTTGTTTTTTCCATTATCCTTTGTTCCCTCTCTTTTTTTGCTATTTTAATTTTGTATCAATCAATTATACTAAACAAGAAAGGCTTTTGCAAGGAAAATATTGCAAAAGCCTACGGAAGTTTATGCTTGCAAAAAGACTATTGAAAAATAGCCTTTTTTATATGCAATATTTTAATACTAATTCTTGTATTTCTTTATTAGAAATATTCTCTTTATACTTTTTAGAATAAATTGTTATCAAATAAATAATCTTATCATCTCTTCGTGCATAATAAATTAATCTGTATCCACCCGATTTTCCTGATTTAGTATCTCTATTTGCAATTCTTACTTTTGAAATAGTTATAGTTCTTCCGAAATTATCAAGCATTTGTATGTTTGGAATTACATTGCCTTCTAATTCGCCTTTTTCTAGCTTTTCTAAAATTGATTCAATATCTTTTCTAATATTTTTATACCTTTTTTGATATTCTTTTATGTCTTTTTCAAATTTGCTTGTTGGGATTATTTTGTATTGCATATTACTCCTCTAAGGCTTTTAATTCTTTCATGAGTTCTCTCCATGGTTTTGGCTGAATCTTTCCTTCTTCTATTAATTTTATTTCTTTTAAGCTTTGTTCAAAAGACTCTTGCACACTGCAATATCTTTCATTTTTTTTGTTTTTTTTGCTATTGTCTGTTAATCGAATTGCTGTGCTCATTTTTATTCCCCCTATCTTTCTCATATCAATACATTGCCTCCCTAAATATATTTTAGCATATATTTAGGGAAAAATCATGTAATATTTTGCTGTTCTTATGCTAATAGTTCTGCTGTTTTTCTTTCATATTCTGAAATTTTGAAATTATTTCCATTATTTTTAATTAAATTATGTAGGTTTGTAATTCTTCCTATTCCTCTTAACGAAGGGTCTCCTGGCATTATATTGTTTATTTCTTTTTGAATATTTGCATATTCACTTTCCATTTGATTAAAGTTTTCTTTGTTATATGCAATATTCCAACTTTCGCTATGCTTATTTAAGTTTTCTACTGATTTTATTTGTTCTTGCATACCTGTTTGCAGGCTTTGGTTAATTTGTTCTAAAACTGTTGCTTTTCCGAGCAAGTAATGCTCTTCCTACTTCTTCGTTTATATTGTTGCTTGTACATGCTTTTGTGATTACTTCATCTACTGCTTTAGCTACATTTTCTGTTAGTCCTCCACTATCCATTATCTGCATTGCTTCTGGTGTGCTTCTGAAACCTCTTGTTATAAAGTTTAATGCTTGTCTTCCTAAATTTATTGTTTCATCAATTGCTGTTCTTACTGCTGAACCTAATCCTTCATTAAATAATGCGTCTTTTACTTCTATTATTCCATCTTCTAAGAAACTCGGAAATATCATTCTTATTCCTATGTCTAATCCTCTGTTTATTATATTTCCTATTCTTGTTTCAAAAAATCGATTTTGTTCATTTGCTAATGTTAAACTAGTTTCTCTTTCTATATTTTGATTTAAATTATTTGTCATGTCTAACATATTAATGTCCATAATTAAATTCCTCCTTTATTAAAATTTATTTAAATTAATTTATTAGTAATATTTAAATATTCTTTTTTTATTTTCTTATTTAATATATATTTATTTTTATTTATTATTAAATCGTATTTATTATTTAATTTAATTTTGCCTAATATATTAAATTCAGAAAATAAATTATTTAATATTAAATCGTCTATTGAGTTTACAGTATTCTTGTTAAGTAAAACATTTATCCTGTTTTTGGGAATTTTCCACTTGTGCACGAATTTTTCTAACAATTTTTGCGATTCTTTTATCCCTAATATATTTGGTATAATTGTGAGTATATTTTTATCGCTAATTTCCATAATTAGTTTTAAATATGTATTATTGGGGTCTGACGGAGTATCTATAATTATTAAATCGTATTTTGGAATTAATTCATTAATTATATTTTTAATTTGATTTTTATTTATTTTTTCTTTAATTAATAAATTAAATTCACTAATTAAATCTAAATTATTATTTTTATTAATAATTAAATCATTAATATTTAATTTATTTGTATTTATTTCCACTTTTTTATTAATTTCGAATATTGTAGCAATATTATTATTTAAAAAATCGAAATCAATTAATAATATTTTTTTATTTTTAATTATATTTGCTAATAAATATGAAATAATTGTTTTTCCTGTGCCATGTGCTCCAATAATACTAATTATTTTATCCCCAGTAATACCAACGGTTTGATTTTTTCTAATTAATTTATTTTTAATTAATAAAATATTATTTAAATTAATTAATTTAATTGTTTTTTTAATATTATTAATTAATTTATTTTTGTTATTACGCGAAATTGCTCCTTGCTTTTCTCCAGTAACAAGCTTTGAGGATTCTCCAAAGAATTTTCTACGCTTATTTTTATTATTTAATATCATTTCTTTTAGTAATTTTATTTCTTCATTTATTTCATTTGGTATTTTATTATTATTTTCTTTAATTAAAAATATTATTTCTTGTATTGTTATTTCATTATCATAAAATATATTAAATATACCTTTGGAAATTAAAAAATTCTTTTTTCTGCACTTTCTTTTTCTAAAATAATTATTATTTCTATTTTTAAATTAATTTCTTGTATTTTATTAATAAATTCTTCTAAGTTTTTTTCACCTGGTAGTATGCTATTTAATATTAATATATTTATATTTGAATTTTTTTCCAGTATTTCTATGACACCATCTTGGTATTGAATATCTGGTACTAGTATGTTACAGGTGTTTTCTTTTTTTAATTCTTCGTTTATTTTTGGATTTCCCATTGCGGTGATTATGTTTTTCATTTTTTCCTCCATTTTGTTACGATGGATTTGACGAATTGCGTTGTTAAACAAATTATAAAAAATCCTCAACGTATTTTTATACGCCTCCGGTATTTTTAAATTCGTTTGCCTAGCACTTCATTCAATTTCATCGCAACATGTTTTCTGCTAATTTTGATATTTTATTTATGAAATTGCTTCTTTTTCAAAGTCTGCTACGTCAATTCTGGTAAGAATGTGGTCATTGCTTACAAACATTAAACATTCTCCTCTTTTTAATGATTTTACTTCTATTTTTTCTTTTTCTGATAAATTAGTGTGTTCACTTAACAAATTAATATTTTCTTCTTCTAATGCGAAAAATATTTTATTGCTGGAATTGTTTATTATACTTTTTCCATATGCACCTCCATCTAGGCTAAATAAATCGGATATATCTTGTGTTATTGCTACACTGCTTCCTCCATATTTTCTTATTGTTTTAAATATTTTATATATAAAGCTTGCAACATCTTTATTTGATGTGACTCCAATTAATCTCCATATTTCATCTAAATAAATAGCTTTTTTAACTTTTCTGTCTTTTTTTATTTTGTCCCAGAATAAATCAGTAAATAAATACATTCCATATTTTAAATTTTCTTCACCTAAATCATATATATCTGCAATTATTAATTTATTTTTAATATTACTGTTAGTATGGTTATTGAAGAATTTTAATGAGCCTTTAATAAATGGTAATAATTTTATTTGCATTATTTTTGTTTTTTTATCTTTGCCTAATATATTATATAAGTCCTCTAAAATAGGCATGTCTTGACTTTCTTTAAATATTGGTTTTATATTTATTTTTTCATCATTATTTTTGTATAGAGACGCATCATTAAATGTAATTCCTTTTTCTTTATATGTTTCAATTATTTTTTCTTCTAATATTGCTTTTTCTTCTTCATCTAAATTACCGAAAATTAATTTAAAAAATCCTATTAATCTGCTAATCTTAGTTGCCAAGTAACCTTGCTCGTCTTCAATGCTTTCTTGTCTAATGTCTAAAACATTAATATATGTGTCAGATGATGGTCCGATTTTCAAAATTATTCCATCAACTGAATTTGCTAATTTTGTGTATTCCCTGTCTGGGTCTATTACATATTGTTCTATTCCTAATAATCTGTACCTGAGAATTAATAATTTTGTATAAAATGATTTTCCAGAGCCACTTGTCCCAAAAATGCACATATTTGCATTTTTATATTTAGATTCGCAATATCTATCTATGAATACTAATGAATTGTTATATATGTTTGTGCCACAGAATATCCCCTCTTCGTCGAAAATGGATGAAGATATGAAAGGATATGTTGAGACTAGTCCGCTCGTTAATACGTTCCTTCTGGAGGACGATTTAATATATTCATTATTATTAAATATGGGTAAACAAGATAAAAAGGTTTGCTCTTGCCTAAAATTAGCTCTTCTTGTTTGTATTCCGGGATGATTGTAGTATTCCTTCGATTTTATTTAATAAATATTCTTGCTCTTTTTGGTTATTTGAGAAAACATTTAGATAAATGTATAGAAAATAAATATCTTCATTATTTATTTGTAGTTCTTTTCTTATGTATTTAGCATCATTATATGTAAATGCTGCTAAATCTATGTCTTGCCTGTTTTGATTTCCTTCTTTTAAGTCTACTCCTACGTTTGCAATATGGTATGTTAGGTCTCTTATTGTTTTATATCCGTCTTGTTTTTCGTAAAATATGCTGATATTCATATTAATATTGGTGTCAATTATTTTTTTTAGAATTAAATCGTCATATTCGCGATAATAATTTGTAATTATTATTCCAGAATAATAAATGTTGTCTATTTCAATGTGTCTGGGGCTTATTGTATTTATATATGCCGGAGAAATTACATCTTTATTTTGGATAATTCCATTGAAGAATGGTATTTTATTCAATTTTTCTTTGATTTTTTCGTTTTTCATTAGGTTTATATTGATACCTCCTTTTTTTGCCTCTGTAGAACTGGTCTGTGTGGGGACACACCTTACCCCTTAGTATTCCTAGATTTGCTAAGGAATGTCCCCATCTTTTGCAATAATTTTATAGACATTTTCTCCTACTAAAGTGATAGTAGATCCTTTCTTGTGTTTAAAAAAGAATATATTATTTCATTTGTCATTATATTTGTATTGCTGTCTGTTACTGTGTTTCCACATCTAGCTAAACATTCTTTTATTTTAAAGTAATTATCATTTAATTTTTCGCATAATATTTCTTCCTCTTTAGTATCTAAGTTTTGCTTGTTTTTTTCATTTTTTTCTTGGATAATTATATAGAAATCTTTACATGATGATTTTCGTTCTTTATTAATATTTTGAATAAAATTAATATAATTCCCGCGATAATTTAATTAAATTATTTGTTTTATTTAATTCTTCTACTCTGAAAAGATGTTTAGAAAGGTCTTCTTTGTTACTGTGAATTAATATTTGAAAATTGAAATTACAGGTTTTAAGAAATATTTTATATGAATTTAATATTGATTCTTTTTCTAGATTTGATTTAAGATTAAAATTAATTGGTGAAATAATTAATATTTTTATTAAGGAGTTATCTTTTAATTTAATAATTCCATTTGGCAAGACTTCTTGAAATGGTAGCCATTCTTGCACAGTATATTGTTTTTGTTTAATGTTCTATCTCCTCCTTTTTTAATTTATTTGGAATTATTTTACAACACGTCCCACTATTTGTCAACACCTTTCCTTTTTTTTCTTCGTTTTTTTTATTTTTTTTTGCAGATAATATTTATATAAGGTTTATATTTGTTGATTTAAGAGTAATTTAGGGTGTTTTGATGGCTCTATGTTATTCGAGCAAAGATGTATTGTTGCTCTTTTGTGGGTGATAATATTTCGGAGCCGTAGACTGTAATATGTGTATGTAGGCTGTATTTTTTATTTATATATATGACTCAAATATATGTGTTATGGTTGGAATAAGATTATATTAATATCTAAAGATTGATTTTTTTGAATTAATGCGAGTACTGTTATTAGTCCTATATGGATGAATATGGTTTTCTAGGGTGTTTTTATAGTCGAGCGACTGATTGAAATGTGTGGTTTATTGCTTATTTATATAGTAATGTGTATTAGGTGAAACAATTATGTGTTTTGGTCTTAGCTGAAGATGAATATGGGCTTTGTGCGTAAGAGTTTGGGAATACCCAAACTCTTAGTTATGTCTTGAACAAATTGAAAACGGCAATCTACGTCGTTAAATGAATTACAAAAAATCCTCAGCGTATCTCTATACGCCTCCGGTATTTTTGAATTCATTTGCCTAGTATCTTACCATTTTGAATTTGTTCTAATTAATTTTCTTAATTTTTCTTACTGTTTTCGCTTCCAGAGGGTTAATATATTGATTTTTTCCTATACGTCTAGGTTTTTTACGTATTTTGCGTTTGTTGCTATGAATTCTCTTCTTGGTTCTATTTCATCTCCCATTAGTACTGTGAAGATTTCGTCTGCTTTTATTGCATCATCTAGTGTTATTTGTACTAGGGTTCTTGTTTCTGGGTTCATTGTTGTGTCCCAAAGTTGTTCTGGGTTCATTTCTCCTAACCCTTTATATCTTTGTATTGAGATTCCATCTTTTCCTATCTCTTCTAGTTTTTCTTCTCTTTCTTCTTCTGTATAGCAGTATATGTCTTTCATTCCTTTTTTGTATAACTTGTATAATGGTGGTTGTGCTAAGAAAATGTTCCCATTTTCTACTAACGGTCTCATGTATCTAAAGAAGAATGTTAGTAGTAGTGTTCTGATGTGAGCCCCGTCTACGTCTGCGTCTGCCATTATTATTACTTTTCCATACCTTATTTTTGTTACATCAAAATCGCTTCCTATTCCTGCTCCTACTGCTAATATAACTGGCATTAGCTTTTCGTTGTTATATATTTTGTCTGCTCTTGCTTTTTCTACATTTAGCATTTTACCCCACAATGGTAGTATTGCTTGGAAGTTCCTGTCTCTTCCCTGTTTTGCACTTCCTCCTGCTGAATCTCCCTCTACTATGTATACTTCGCATAATTCTGCATTTTTTTCAGTACAGTCTGCTAATTTTCCTGGTAGGGTTGTGCTTTCTAAAGCATTTTTTCTTCTTACTAGTTCTCTTGCTTTTCTTGCTGCTTCCCTTGCTCTTGAAGCACTTATACATTTTTCTAGTATTTTTTTTGCAACTTGTGGATTTTCTTCTAAAAATGCTGATAATTCTTCATTCATTGCACTTAATACTATTCCTGTTACTTCACTATTTCCTAGTTTTGATTTTGTTTGTCCTTCAAATTGTGGATCTTTTAATTTTACTGATATTATTGCTGTTGCACCTTCTCTAATGTCTTCTCCTTGTAAGTTTGTGTCTTTTTCTTTTAGTATGTTGTGTTTTCTTGCATAGTCGTTAAACACCTTTGTTAAGGCTCTTTTGAAACCTTCTAAGTGTGTTCCACCTTCTATTGTGTTTATATTGTTAACAAAAGAGTATAGGTTGTCCGAATAGCTTGAAGTGTATTGGATTGCTATTTCTACCGGGATTTCTCCACCTTTTTCTATGTAAATTGGTGGTTTATGTAATATATCTTTTTTTCTGTTTAAATATTCAACAAAAGATACTATTCCTCCTTCAAAGTGGAATTCTAGTAGTTTTGGCTCTTCTTCTCTTTTATCTTCTAATGTTATTCTAAGTCCTTTTGTTAGGAACGCCATTTCTCTAAATCTATTTTCTAGTACTGCTTGCTCATATTCTAGTGTTTCAAATATAGTGTCATCAGCTAGAAATCTTACTTTTGTACCTGTTTTGTCTGAGTCCCCTATTCTTGTTAGTTTCCCGCGTGGTTACTCCTCTTTCGAATCTCATTTGATAAATTCCACCATCTCTTTCAATGGTTACTTCCATCCATTCAGATAGTGCATTAACTACTGAAGAACCTACTCCGTGTAGTCCTCCAGATACTTTGTATCCACTGTCTCCACCAAATTTCCCTCCTGCATGTAATACAGTATATACTGTTTCTGCTGCAGAAAGTCCTGTTTTTTCGTGTGTGTCTATTGGTACTCCTCTTCCGTCGTCTGTTACACTTATTATATTTCCTTCTTCTATTTCTACATTTATGTTTTTACAGTATCCTGCTAGTGCTTCGTCTACTGAATTGTCTACTATTTCGTATACTAAGTGATGAAGTCCTCTTGCTGATACACTTCCTATGTACATTCCTGGTCTTTTTCTTACGGCTTCTAGTCCTTCTAATACTTGTATTTGGTCTGCGCCGTAGTCGTTTTCTACTTTATCCATGTTTAATTGATTCTCCTTTTTTCTACTTCTGTATTCGCTTCCAGAGAAGTTAAATATTAATTTTCTCCGTGTCCTCGGACAAGGCTAACGTGGGTCATCCTGCAGCCAGCAGGGCTGACCTGTGGTACTCAAAAATGAATATTTGACTTCTCTTCGCGCTCTGGGTGCACTTTTTGTTCCTCTTCATGCACTTTGTATTGGAAGTGTTATGCACACCCCTATGTTTATATCTCTTTTTAAGTGATATGTCAATGTTATACTTTGTAGAAGGGCGCACAGTGTATTCCTGATGGGTCTGTCTTCTCTGAACGCCCCTACGTTGCATTTGATTTTTCTATTTTTCAGGTTCTTGAAATTCTCTAATGGCTTGTTCATATGCTCTATGTGCTGTTTCTATAAAGTTCTGCTCTTTTTGTATAAATTCTGGATGGTAACTGTATATAACTTCTATTTCACCGTCTTCTCCTCTTTTATAATCATATTTTTCTTCTTTTTTTACTTGTTTCCAATTTCTTAATGGGTCTTTCTTTTCTGCTTTTCTTAACTTTCTTCCATGCTCTCTTCTAAATCTATTAAACTTTCTTCTTTGCCTTCCTACACTTGGTTTTTTATCACCTGGTCTGCTTAAAATTGTATATCCTTGCCTACTGTTTCTTTTTGGTTTAAAACTTTTTAATGGCTT
>Ga0123355_10020351_pt1 | contig 10594 bp, 6 predicted proteins | sample TergutEmb28metaG_3_FD_89872 | JGI IMG/M metagenome (GOLD analysis project Ga0123355, IMG submission 89872) | Embiratermes neotenicus P1 segment gut microbial communities from Petit-Saut dam, French Guiana - Emb289 P1 | ecosystem: Host-associated > Arthropoda: Insects > Digestive system > Gut ... | reverse complement strand
TAGACATCCCACCAAACTTAGCTTAACAAAAGCACGTAAAATGATGATGAGATCTCAACATCACCACGCGGTTTAGGCATATTATATAAAACTCTTTTAGCAAAAAAGTTGTCAAAACCTAAATATGACCACTATAGGCTGAAACATGCAGTAGTTTTTCCATTGCTAATAAACACCATCATTTAGCCATATATTTATAGTTGTGTTTTTGACTGAATTTACCTCACCATATCAGTATTGGTTCGTACGGCGCAGTGAACACAATACCTTCTCATTGCAAAAATCAGTCGGTTAGTGCTTTGTTCTGAGAAGGACAAGCAACCCATAAATGCAATTTTGATTAGAGCATAGAGTTCTTGAATGTAGAACCTTGTGGTAGGGAAAGACAGTGCGACGTCAGCATGCGAGGCAAGTTTGTCGCCATTATCCTACAGGCTAGAAAGACGAGAGGTTATGTCTGCAGTCATTTAGAGATACAGAACGCTCTCGTATATTTACTGTGTTCCGAGAAAGTCGCTCTTCCCTGTTATAACGTTGTTACTTTTATACTTGTGTAAAGAATATCAGATCTTGGTGCTAAAGGCAGCCACACTGAAGGAGATAATTAAAATCTTCGATGTTTCACGATTCGTCTACATGCTACTAAAGACCTCATAAAGGCTCATATTTCATAATTATCATCGTTTCATGTGGGAAAAACACGGCAACACCGCCACAACGTAGTACGTATTCTGTTATCAATCGTACAGTTATCTTCAGACGCAGCCACTGCCATTAGATAGTTAGGGCCAAAGCATACCTCTAATCTCTCTACAACAAAATTCTAAATGTAGTGCAAATCTTGTATGGTCTTCTCGTTCTAGTGCTGTGTTGTTGAAGTATTTATGATTGTGGCTTGGATGTAGCTGTGACTCTGAGATGAGAGGAAATGCAAAAGGCAAATGACAAAAATATGGCGCCATGCCTTCTAAATCTCGGTGCTGCATGAAGGCGACAAATCTGCTTCAAAGGATGCACACTTCTTGCGATGGTAAAAAGGCTAACGGAAAAGTATTTGTCAGACATTTGAGGTTCTCACAGCGGTACTCTTTATAACTCAGTTCTGCTCGGACATTAGGCTGTGTCGCCTGGACTGTTTGATGCTTCACGACGGTGACACCACGTGTCCTCCGGACGTCGGCACTGACACATCGTCAAAACACCTAAACACTTAAGGATATTTTCAGCATCACCTAACTCGAAATATCGATAAAACGAAAATGTTCGGATCTTTAACTTCGTACTACCTGAGAACTAGCAACATAAAAATAACTGTAGACACTCTTAATCTTACATAACCATGATAACTTAGGGACAGGCAAACACACACTATAGCACTGCAAAACCAACACGACTTGCATTATCTGCCAACAATTGTTAACCTAAACCCAGGTACTCTTTTCCGTGTAATTTGAAAGCGATCTAAGAGTGAACTAAATTTGTGCGCGTACTGGCATAGCACTGAATCCTGCATCTAGGAAACGCTAAACACGTTTTGTAGAGCGCACAGAGATGTTATTAATTTGTGAAACATCGAGAACAGAAATGGACTAAATGAAACATTTGATCCAGCCGGAATTTATCTTTCAGTGGACGTGTATAGTCGTCACAGCAAAAATTCGAACGCGCCGAGCACAAAGGGAATAGGATTGAGCAGGCAGTTCAATAGGAGGAGGCAGGTAAAGCAGAAAGGGTTTCACTTAATGAGAAACGAGGACAATGGGCCCTCCTAACAATGCCAAGGGTTTAGACAATAATTGGTAGAAAAAAATGGGACAAATCAAGATTGCACCAACCAAAAGAATATGAATTTTTTATATTTGCAAAGCGCAGAATGTCATATTAATCGATAATCCACATCGCAAAACAAATGGCCGCATTACAAAAGGCAGAAATTTATCGATTCTTTTGTGTTTGCGATAAAAAAAAAGCACAACGCTACTGGCATAAAGACAGGGAAATGGAAAACCATGAGCTTTGTACTGCTCTGTCTTACGGTGAGACCCGTCCACAGCGTGACAGTCTGCGCCAAAAACTGGACCCTCCTGAATAAAATGTCGAATCCCAGGACAACTAGTGTTGGGTTAAGAGCCATAGCGAGACTGAAGAATTTAAAGCTAACTGCACTCCACTAATTCACTGACTCCCTGCAGCGAAGCTCCCTTTCACAAGCAAATATTCGGTCAAATGGTAGAACATTTCCTTCTTTTACGACAGCTCAGTCGGTAACATGACTAAGCTACCCCTTCGACATCCGAAGAATAATGGTCCGGTTTCTGGACCATACAAGATTTTCTCTTTCCCAAAGCGTCCAGACCGGCTCTGGGGTCCACCTGGCTCCGGCTCCCTATTTACGTGGCAACTCCGGCTCTTTCCGTAGGGGTAGAGCGGCTAGACATCCAATCTAGTGTCAAGGTTAAGAACGAGTGGAGCCACATCATTACCCCACAAACGCCTTCATGACGTGCAAAGGGAAAATTTTCCAGTCACATTTATGACAACAGAGAGGGTTTGTGTTATTCATTCCCGAGCATTCATCAAAAGGTGTATAAAATATAACCAACAAAATGCAAAAATATTGTAATATACAATACTAATGCTTTTCAATTTTGTTTTTGAGTACGCCAATGGAAGGGTTCAGGTAAACCAGGATGGCTTGAAATTAAATGGTACCCAACAGCTTGTGGTTTATGCTGATAATATTAATATATTGGGAGTAAGCATACATATTGTAAAGAAACACAGAGAAGCTTTAGTAGTTGATGGTAAAGAGATTGGACTGGAAGTAAATGCTGATAAAACTAAGTACATGGTCATGTCTCGAGATCAGAATGTGGGAAGAAGTTACAGTATGAAAATGGATAATAGTTTCTTTGAAAGGGTGGAAGAGTTCATATTTTAGGCAACAAACTTGACAGATCAAAATTTTATTTAGGAAGAAATTAAGAGCGGATTGAAGTCAGGGACTGCTTGCTACTATTCGGTGCAGAATCTTTTATCTTCCAGTTTGCTACCCAAAAATATAAAGATTAAGATATACAGAACTGTAATTTTTTCCGTTGTTTTGTGTGAGTGTAAAATTGGGTCGCTCACATTCAGGGAAGAAAGTAGGCTGAAGGTATTCGAGAACATGGTGTTGAGAATATTTGGACCTAAGAGGAAGGAGGTAACAGGGGAGTGGAGAAAACTACATAATGAGGAGCTTAATGATCTGTACTGCTCACCCAGTAGTGTTTGGGTGACAAAATCGAGAAGAATGAGGCAGGTGGGGAATGTAACACGCATGGGGGAGAGTAGAGATGTATACAGGGTTTTTGGTGGGGACATCTGAGGGAAAGAGACCACTTGGGAGACCCAGGCGTAGTTGGGATGATAATATTAGGATGGATCTTCAGGAAGTGGGATGTGGGGTGGATCAAGCTGGCTCAGGATAGGTACAGGTGGCCGGCACTTGTGAATGCGGTAATGAACTTTCGGGTTCCATAAAATGCGGGGAATTTCTTGACTAGCTGAGAACCGTTAGTTTCTCAAGAAAGACTCTGTTCCATGGAGTAAGTAAGTAGTACGTAAGTAAGTACACAGTACTATATTTAAAATATTATGCCTCAATTATATTTCGATCTGTTATGGATAATCTTCAGGGCGTAACCACATCAATTAATTAGGTACAAACCAAGAATTATTAACATGCTCAGAGGGCCAGCCGCCGGACTCTCTTTCGTGAGAGTTCATACAATTTTATGCGCTATTTCAGTAACACCAGTTCATTAATTGACTCTATTCGGATTATTATTGGTTCGCTTATTTCCGTCACGCCCCGTTTCTCCAGCAGTTCCAATATTTCAGACGGCAGATTGTGGCCGTTGACCGAAAAAACGGAGATAAGAGTTCAATCTGAGAGAAAACAGGAGAAGTTCCGAGAGATGAAATATTGAATGAGCCGTAGGCAGTCAAGATCAGCGAAGGAATACAGAAGGCTTCGCTGACCGAACAAAAATTCAGCACAATACGGCAGGCTACATACCCAGCGGCACGGGGAGAGTAATAGGAAATCCGGATTGCTTCATAAATAGCTTCCTTAAACCTCTGTCAACAAAAGGTGGTGTTGGACAATAAACAAGTTGCGTATGACGCCAGAGAATTCTAAAATAGATATGAGATAACAGCACTGTACGCACAATGGTGAGGTCATTCCTTTGCATAAAGTTCTCATGCATTATCAGCTTATAAGGAAAACATGGGTAGCTCAGTTCTGTTCGTAGCAATTTTCCCGAATATAAAAATATAAGTACGGTCCGAACAATGCTTAGTAATAAATATCGGACATGATAAGTTTCGTCTTGAGTTTACAGTTTCCAAACTGGACAAGAAATTCACTAGGATTTATAGAAGGAGGAGATTTATTACAAAAATGATCGGCTGTTTTGCCATGTATTTGAATAAAGAAACAAAGGGAATGTCAGTTCTTTGAACCGAATATATTCCATTGAATTTCTTTCAATTTTTCTCCTACGGTTACCTCAATAGGTACAAGAAGGCACGGGAAATTACATTTGTGAATTTCAATGTAACTAATTAACTAATGAGCAGATTAATTTCCTTTGTCCACCATTAGAAATATATGCAAAAGATGCAGCAGTAAATCGTAGACTAATGGACTTCAAGCCGATGTATGTTTCGAGTCAGAGACTGAATGAGTTCCGCATACCCATAAAACTAGGGTTAAATAAACTTTTTAAAGTGAAATGTGTAGTAATGGCTGTAGAGGCAAACACCTTACTAGTAAGATCTCCATTAAGAATGGTTGGAAACGAGCTGCTAATATTTTCTGAAATGTTGTTAAGGACACTAATAAATTAAATTAAAATTCGTAGATAAATTAAAAGCTACGTAATTAAATTAAGAGAGTAGCTGCTAACATTGCGTTCAAAATATTTTGTCTTCTCGTGTTCGCCCAAAAATTTTATAAATGTGGTGTCGCGATAACCAAACTGCCTTTCTTCACCTACTCTTTCTGTCGGCAGCACACGTGTTTCGCCTTTTCCTAGGCCATCTTCAGTGCCCTCAGTTCTTCGTCGAAAATGTGTTTTGCCGTGCTGGCCGTAGTTTTGTTCACTGCCTACTGGAAGGCGTACAACATAAGACCATAAAAAATAAAACATAAAACCGGAGTTTTACTATTAGTTTGAACGGAGACACACACGGCAGGTTAGATGAAGATAAACGCGCTTATGGGCAGTGTTTCAGGAAAATGGTGGTGAGAAGAGTACATGAACTTGAAACGGAGGAAGTATCTCGAGGCTAGAGAAAATTTAATGATAAAGACTTATAAACTGCACTCATCAAATAGCATCAGCTTTATCAAATAGCGGGGGATGAGATCTGGGAAACATGTAGTAGATATGGAGGGAAGAGGAGCGCATATAGGAATTTGTTGGGAAAGACGAAGAAAGGAAAAGGCTTGAAGATTATCAGGACGGAAAGTATGGGAACAAAATAACGGTCTAATGAAATACGTTAAGGGGGTGAAAATGAATTAATGTAGCTCAGGATAGGGGTCAGGAATGACTGTTATAAATATGGCAGTGACTAGTGGGGCCACACACACACACACACACACACACACACACACACTATAGCTAACTTCATTAATGGCTGAGAATCAGTTCGCGGCTAAATAGGCGACTCTAAACCACGAAGTTACTTCGCAGGAGTTAAAGAGTAATTGCTGCGTACCAACAACAGAACGGCACAAAGTAATCAGTCTTTGCTACGTACCGCTAACAGAAATCACAAAATAATCAGTCAATGCTGCGTACCGGTAACAGAAGATCACGAAGTAACCAGTAATGTAGCCATTTATCTGGTCGAGATTCAAGAAAGCGGTTTTCTGAATACCAAGAAGCAGTTTTACCATCTTGTTGCGTAGCCTGATTTAACCGTTTCAAGCCTACCGGTTACGTCATGAACCAATAGGATTAACATTCAAGAATTTTACATTCTGCCACACTGTAGTTATGTGTTTTGTATTTATCTCAGAACAAATAGCGGTTTCTTCCCCATACAACATGAACTGATTGGCTGTTCATAACCGAGATGAATAAATTTACTGCGAGGTACGGACTGGGCCTTTAAATAAAGAAGACTGCGGTGCGTCAATTAGAATGAATGGGGCAGAAGTACCTACCATTCGAATTAAAACTTCACAATATCCGAAAGTGAATTACGTTTTTGGAAGGCTCCCAGAGTTAGTCCTTTTGTCCTCCTGTCATCTTAAAAAGAGCAATGGTGGAATAATACTGACAGGGTAAACTGAAGTACTTGGACAACGACCTGCCCGAAAGATACACTGTGGACCGTCATAGCCCAACGAAATGATCCGGGACGAAGCCTGAGTCTTGTGTTCAGAGGCAATTCAACATGAATTATATTGAAATGTTTAGGCCGTACCTCTAATTAAATACTGTGTCTTGCCCATAAAAAGGAATCAGTTACTGCAGTAAACAAAAATAATCGGCAACGTTCTGAGATACACTTAACAGGTGCATTGAATACAGCCGGCGTGAATCTTAAACCTTGAGGTACGTGTAAACCTAACCACTAAGTGCTAGAGGGCTTATTTGCGTGCTTTAACAACGAATATTTGGGACAATATCAGTTTTATGAGCTTATATTTCATTACATGACAACGAATGGATGCTTGAATGCACTGTTGGTGCCTCCATTTTGGGCAAATATATCAGTTTAATTTCATTGTGTTCCCCGTATATGCGTGACCTTCCAGAAAGAGAACGGAACGCCGAATCGATCTTATTGCTATTCAGCTAGGTCAACAGGAAATTTACCCTTTGAATTTCAATCACCGGCTTGCTGGACATCAAAACAGAACCACCAATATTCAGGGCGTCTAAAGAAACTTGACCGAAAACAAAGGGAAGGGGGGGGGGGGAGAAGAATTGTGTGGGGTTCAGAAATACCAGACACGAGATTAAACTTCGCTACCTCAGCGCTATTGAACAAAAGGACACATCAGTTTTGGTTGAGAACACAACATAAGAGGTGATATTGAAGAGGCAGCAACGCGTAAGTTCATGGTACATCAGCTGAGAATTTGGACTGTTCTCTTCTGGGGTATGACACAGAGCGTGTTACATGGCAGTAACGAAATATTAGACCGAAATTTATATTGCCAATTTCTGTATAAAGATAAGCCTGTATAAATACCTACACAAAGATGTGGGTGAAACCTACAAGTGGCTTTGAAACGTACTGCTGATGTACACACAGCAGTGTCACCTACAGCATACCAGCTCCGTAATGATGTACAGTTTTCTTGTAAATTATACGGCAGGGCCTTTTTTAAAACCAGTAACTTCCACTCGGATAATAAATTCCCAACCTTGTATCGACCCGTGTTGTTCACTAACACTTTCAAAAAGGCAGGACACTAAAACGTATCTTCAGCTCAGTGAATCAAGTTTAAGTCTCAAAATATAAGATTCTTTTAAATTTTACCTAGGCCCGTAGCCAGCCCATTAACATGGTGTTTACAGCATCTTAAATTGCGGGCGCATATATATATATATATATATCGCTCACTGAATGCAACTGTGGCACAATTAAAAGAACCCGTAATTTTAGAAATGAGTAAAAGAAAATATGCCTTCATCTTAATCTTTTGGAAATGCCTTGGAAGTAACGAATTTGTCTTTTGTTTTTTGTCGTCTACAGTTGACATTTGTATGGTTTGCTTGTGTTTAACAACCCCCTGGTAAGATTTTAGCCAAATTTACCTGTTTTGAGTTGTACCACTATTGTTCACATAATTACTTATAAGTCTAGGTTCTCACTTGTGACTTAAGTGAAGATTCTTAAAAATAAAACCCCCTTTTTAAAGAAAATTTTTTATTAAAAATCAAATAAGCTTTTTACTGTCAAACAAACATGGAAACATAAACGTTTGTTAAGAATGTAACTAAACTAAGGCCAATGACTTGAAATCATTCTGTTCAAATTCAAAGTCCGTTGCAAAAACTTGAATGGCGTGTGGTAGATTTTAATGTTTATTAAGGACTGACGAGGATCATCATATTTTCGTGTGGAAATGGTAAAGAATGAAAATAAGCCTTTTTTAGTTGCAAATTCTGAAACAGCTTCAAAGACTTTCTAGTCTTCCTTGATGTGGCACTGGCACATTTAAACTCAAAATTCTTTGGGCATTGCTATCTCCCAGAGACCAATATCTTTGGAAAATATCAACTCTTTCCTGTTCGGAGAACTGACAAAAACTTTTCAGTCCACAAGTAGCCCCACAAGAGGGACGTATCTTCCGTTCAGGTATTTCACTACCCTATTTAAAGGTTCTGAATGCGTGCTGTGTTTTTAGTGGCCATTTAGTTTTATTTCTTACCCATTCGGATGTCACGGCTTTGTTTGTTTTTTTATTTTTGTTTGTTTGTTTTGCTCTTCGGCTTCCTGTTTTCTTTCTCTGTGGTCAAATCTCTCAACCTGTGCACCGGACGGCCACCTACACGTGTGATGATACCAGATGTTAAATAATACAATTTTGACCTCCTGATGATGAGCACATAATGCTCGAAACACGTAGAGGCATATAATAAACTTATTATAAAACAAGATTTTGTGCATTACTTCGGTTAATTAATAAGATCACACTGAGATGCACGGTCAGCAAAACATCAAAAGCTATACTTTGTTGATCTCATCAAATGAAGAGCTTTTGTTGTCTGGATAACAATCGTCACTTAATGAATAATTCGGGTCGGCATCTGCGTCACCAGTTTTCTGATGGTGATTCATTCTTTGGTTGGGCAGTAGTATCACATTCCTCCGTTTGTTCATTCTCAGCAAAAGCAAGCACAGATGATGAAGCCTCTGAAACAACACAGTAAATTACTTGCGTAGTCGTATCAATTTGCTCTAAGGCCTATTTTCCTAATCAGGTTAACTTGGCTTTGAGTGGGAGTTTCATTTCCCACAGAAACATGAAGAAAAGTAACAGAAATCTCTTTGGTTGAAAGACTTCAAATCGAAGTCGAAATATTAAATTGGGCAAAAATAAAATAATGCGTAGACAATAATAAACGATGTTAAAAATAGTTTTCACTATCTCGATCAAAACTTTCTTTTCGAGGTTCGGCGTTCAGCGTGAGATTCATCTTTAACATCTTTGGTACATTTCTTGTTGGACTTTGAAGCATCACAAACTACCCAATGTTCAGTCCCGACTTTTTTGTAGCCTAAAAAAATCGAAATTTCAGCAATTAGTTCCGTGAAATGTAACTGCGAAAAGAGAAACATTAGTTCCCAATGTTAGTTCCTAAGCATCGGAATTACCACAAAATAGCGACATGTGGCGGCTTGTGTTTGAAATTTTTTAAAATGTGCAAGCTAAGCGGTTATATTTTCCATCTAAATTTAATGACTGAAGGTGACAATGTCGGAAGTTCTATTGTTTTATAAGACACTAATGGTAAATATTTTAACTAAAAATGCTAACCAATGGCACGCTTGTGAGCGATAAATCTATAAACAACCGTAAATCAAGCAATGAGTATTCAAATAATTGAAATCGAAACCTGCACATAGTATTCTGTACGTAATAATTTTATAACCCCGGTAGTCATTTCCAGCATTCAAATCTGTACCGTGCATGTGTTAAAAGTACCAAGAGAGAAAGAAGACGAAAAATCGGATCAACTTACCGTATTGCAACTTGTGGCAGCGTTTCTTCTTCTCCACTTGCTGCCTTCGTATTCCAGTCCATAATGAAAGTCAACTAATTGTTTGAGAACGATAGCACAGCTTAAATAGTGTAATCAACCATTACTAATTGCATACTCGGAATATTACAGAAGTAATGATTAAAAGTGTCCTAAAATCAAACAGTGCCAGCATTACTACACACAGCACACCTCTTCACTTTCACTGTCGGAGGCACACTCCACAGATGTATTGTTGACGAACGAACCAACAATATATCTCAACGTACGATAACAGCATTGTCGTCTAGCGGGTTGTGTTCCAACTAAGAGGTGTGCCGGTAATGTCGGATGTAATTGTCATATTTTTTAGCTCAATCGTAGTATGAACTCCAAATGGGCAATTTTTGAGTTGTGCCACTATTGCAGTGAGTGAGTGATATGTCCGTACGTTTATATACGTATATAATGTTCTATTATACACACACACTCTCTCTCTCTCTACATGTATCTATATATATATATATATATATATATATGTGTGTGTGTGTGTGTGTGTGTGTGTGTGTGTAAAAATCGTCTTTGTCTGCACCACAAACGCAAAACTTTAATTACGCAATGCGCCCTAAAGCCCGGCACAAATAATCGTCCATGTACATACAAGTTTGAGAATGGGCAGGCTTACGTATCACTGTAGCATGCTTTGCGAATGATATCAAGTGACGTCAGCTGTCCAACCTGTAGCCGAAGATGCCAGACGCACGCCACAGTGTGTAGAACAGTCAGGGTTCCCGGAAGTGGAACGCACTGTGACACTGACCAACGTAACACTT
>Ga0123355_10020349_pt1 | contig 10594 bp, 5 predicted proteins | sample TergutEmb28metaG_3_FD_89872 | JGI IMG/M metagenome (GOLD analysis project Ga0123355, IMG submission 89872) | Embiratermes neotenicus P1 segment gut microbial communities from Petit-Saut dam, French Guiana - Emb289 P1 | ecosystem: Host-associated > Arthropoda: Insects > Digestive system > Gut ... | reverse complement strand
TAGCCACCTGAAACTGATACAGTAACCTCACAATAGGTGGCTCTATATATCCCTCAGAGCATTTTGCATTTGGCGCGGTCTTTGTATGTCAGGCCGGAAACTTATGGACCCACCTACGTATATGTGATTTCACAATGGAAAAGTCATTCTAAGCAATTCTATGATTAATCATATTAATCCGCAATTCTTTATTTAATTATCATATTAGTTTCTCAGTTTTTGCACAGAGATCATGTCCATCCAACTATCAGTCTGCATTTCAATATAAGAACTACAGAAATTTTATATTACAGATCCTTACAAAACAATGTGGGGCCACACTTAAATTGTCATATAACTGACGTCATATAAGTCGGATCTATTTTGTAATGAACAAATGTGAATTTGCACAACATGACATCTATTCAACAAGAGTTAAAATTAAAACCTTTTGTCTAATTATGATAACAAATGGAAAAAAAATGTGATATAATTTGATACTGGAGCCCCCAAGAGAATACTACAAAAAATGCCTGGAGGATATCCATATTCTGGTATTGTAATTTATATCTGGAATCTTGTTTTGAATTCACAGTGATTAAATCTGGTGACATGGAAGACTCATGAAGCTTCTGATAAACTTGTATGAAAATAAATTTCAGCAGTTGGTAAAGAGATACCAGTACGTCACAATAGAACTTGAGCTTTAAACAAAAGCAATATCAGAATCAACCTGCCAAGACAAAGTATTTAGGATACCCTCATATAAGGAAAAATGACAATTAGGAAACTAATTATTCCTGTAATGTATAGTATCCATAATACACAAGACAAGAAAATATGCAATGAAACCCAACTTACTGGAGAAAGATGAATGAAAATTATTAACAGTTACAGTCAAAATGGAATAAACAGGTGTCTCAAGGTCTCGTACTGACACTAGTGTCACAATTTTGTTTTAGGAAAATTGTGTATGTGTTCAGGATTAGATGGACATAGATTGTCCTGTATGAGCATGATACCTGGATCCACAGACAAGCATCAAATGAATTTACATCATAAAGAAGTATATCTGGTAAAACATAGCAGTGTTCCAAAATTTATAATGTAAAATGATGCTGTCTCTGTTGCACACAAACCACACCCAAGGCAAAATCTCGCATGTTCATGAAAATATCACGGCAAAAGTAAATGGCAATCCTACAAAAAGCAGCATGTATACAAACAGAAATTAACAATACAACATATCTCCAGGACTGAACTGAAGAAATCTACAAAAGAATAAGGAATGATTCAAAGGAACATTCTGCTTCATCCACAAACATGCCTTCTGGAAACATGTAGTGAGAATATTACTTAGTAGTATTTTATTTCTCACTTAAATTATTGGCATTAATATTCTGTACCTAGTTGTTTACTGACTATTTTTCCATATACGTTGCAACCCTTTTAAAACATTTTTGGAAAAATTCAACAAATTTGGCTTCCAAGTAGAAAGACATCTTAAAAGATTAACCCTAAGAACAAGTTGTTATTCTGCAATTCTGTAGTAAAACTGACAATTCATTTTACTAGAATATTATCCCATGAAAATTCTGCACTAAATGACTTATTTTTAACAACAAATCAGATTTTCAGTTTTACTTTCTTCAGACATTTGCAATGAGAAGTAAGTACAAAAGGTGTGCATATATAAATTTCACACACAGAATACTTCAAATTATTTAAAATCAAGTGGTAACCCAATCACAACACTATCTGTTAAACCCACCCTTCTTCACCTTGTAAATTGCCTGTGAGTCACGAAATTTCATACCTCAAATTTTGGGTTTTCTTAAAATCCATTAACAATGACGTGCATTAATATTTTTACTCAATAGTGTCAACAAAATACGCAAACTTCAAGAAAGATTGTTAAGTAAAATCATTCAGCTAGAATAATTAACAACCTTAGGTTTTGTGAGACATACTCATGATCAAATTGAATGATAAGACAGATGTCCTGGGAAAAGAGTTAAGATGTACAGTACTGAAGGTTTTATTTGACAGTATAGTAACCTTTTGACGCCGGAATTTAGTGGCCATTCGGCTATTTAAAGGGCCCATTGCGCGGCCACTTTAGTTGACATTCGGCGCTAAAAGGTTAAACAACCAATTGGACTACATATGTAATAGGATGTAATACGCACCTGTAGAAAACTGCATGATGAGAAGCTTCAAACGTGTGATCTTCATCAAATATACCTATTATTAGGGTGATCAGACCACAGACAAGATAAACAGGACATTAAATAAATGACTACTGCATACCACACTTAGGTTAGAAAACATGAAGAGAAGGTATCACTTGGAAGATATAAACATAGATGGGAGGATAGTATAAAATGGATCTGAAATAAGTGGGATAGCAGGCTGTGGAAAAGATTTATCTGGCTCAGGATTAGGACAAGAAATGAGCTCTTGTGCAAGAACTGTTTGGTCCCATAAAATGCAGAGCATTTATAGACTAGATAGTGATTACTACAGTTAACAATAACACTAACAGTAATACTGTAGTAACAATCATTATAGATTCTTATTAAAACCTGCATGTTACATAATTCCAGATATTTGCATCATGTAAAACTACAGTTACTCTCAGGATTTTATTCTTACTTTATTTATTACAAACCTCTCTTAATTCTTACTGCCTGATGGCGCAATTGATTATCACATAATTTGTCATTCCCCTGTAGACTCCATCAAGCAAGACATGCAGTTGCTCCACACCCAAATGGATCCTCAAGTACCATGGTCTTGATCAAAAGAAATCTTTCTTTGGTGGTTAGGTTATTACCCACACCCTTTCAGATCTGCTTTCACAGATGACAATGTTTATAACTTGGCACAAATTGCAACCTGTATAATTTATACAGGATGACACAAAAAAAACGGGAACTTTTGAAATGCGTAGTGGCAGCCATGTACAGTTGGCAGCACTGTGGAACAGGGACCTTGAGCTACAGACAACCTCGCCATTTTAGTAATCATGAATCAGTGGAACGGTCAACAGTGTGCTTTCGCCATAAAAATGTTTTACAAAAACAATGATAGTTTGGAAGGTTTTTCAAAAGTTCCCGTTTTTTGTGTCACCTGTATTATACATCACAGATTTAAACTTCATGAATACTATAGGTACACCCAATGTCAGCTAACAGGAAAAATATTTTCTGTCATACTGAAATGTGTGTGTTCATTCCAACAGTAAAAAATCAAGCTCCTGTAACCTTCATGTTTAACATTCATGATGACACCATGTTGCATACGCATTAAACTATGCACTTTTTCTGTTATTTTAAATTATAATAGTTATTCCATATACACATACTTTTAAATAATGTACCCATCACAACTGCACTCCTTGCAGGAAATCCACCTTCCTCAGTTTCCTTGCTGCAAACTCACCTGTGAAGCCACTGCAATCAAAGTTGGATGCTACTCCTTTTCAATGGACAAAAGGGCCAGCCACCCATTCACTCTTGAGCCATGGTTGTCCTCAGATAATTCTTAATAATTCTCCATCTTGAAAAACTTCACTCTCCTGTCACCACCGTAACGTGGGCTCTTAACACTATCCTACATAGTATATCAGTGTTTGGAAGGAGCTTTCTAATGATTTTATAAACTGAAGGGCTGTACCATCATCTTCAGAGATGACTTCCTGCAAAACCCATGCTTAGAGAGAAGGTCCACACTGTTACTGTAACAAGAACCCTCATCAAACAAGGCAAGGTACAGTAGCATACGCTGCACTTCCAGTCTACTGAGAATAGAAAATTATTATTTCCAAACCAATCTGCACTTCTCTCACAAAAAGGGTCAGGCAAGGAAGTGTGAACTGTCAGGTCCCTTAGGTTTGTATCAGTGATATTCAAATACAAGCACTTCGATAAATCTGTCCTCAGTGGAACTCACAATAAGAGAGGCATAATTATAATGGAGCTGGCGTAGGAACACTCATAAGTGGAGAATCGAAATGGTCCATATTTGCTGGGAAATGGGGTACATCTTGCTGGCTTCCAATTCTTTCTTGTAAGGAATCATACAACCTGTGTATTGCTTCATTATGCTGAAAAAGAAAAATATAAAACCATAAACTTGAAGTATATTGTTTCCTCAATACTACAAGTAAGCAAATAGTGGAGTTGCATAAACCGACACACTAAACTACAGTTCAACATATCATTGCACACCAAAGCAACAATTATTGAAAAGTTTATGTAACTGTAAACATGCATGCATAAAATTCATTCATACTTCTATATGGTACGTATTCGGTGTAAATGGCCATATGTACTACAATTCATACCAGAATAGTAACATTTCTGAAACACATACAATGAGACTTTGTCCTAACACAACTCTTCTAGAGAAGTGCAAAAATATAACAACATATGAAAAACATCTACACAACAACTATTTAACCTTGAAATGTCAGTACAGATCAATAAGCCAGAAATCAAAACTGAAAAAGAAATTAGTTAAAATCACACTTTGTGAACTATAGTTATATGCAATGAAACACATCTGAATTCAAAATGTCACACCCTTTCAATAAATTATACAATTTACTTCCTTCTTCTTTAACTCAAATTCGTTTAACATATCAATTTTTGAGATTAGTACAGAGTTTTGTTTTCATATGTATTTCCATTTCTTCGCAAAAAACAACTACTCTTGGTTGATTAACAGGCCTGACCATTTTAGTGTAACTTTGTAGCATGTAATCATGCTAACATCCCACAAACTTTTGCCAAAGAAGCAGTAATTTATTCTAACTGTCAGACAGGGCACATTAGCCCATGCTTATTTCATCTTTACCTGGCTGGTTGGCTGCAAAGCCTTCACAAGTGTCTGAAGCCGGACTGTTGGAAGTTTTGGGTAAATATACCACAGCAGCTTAAGTAAGTGTTTAGGCACATTATCCCGCGCCAAACCCGCAAAAAAGAACTCGTCAAAAATTACAGTACAAAAATCTTCTGTTGAAAATTCATCATTCACATGTATAAGCAAAGACACCTGCAAAGAGAAAACAGAACATACCCAACTAACTACCATTTTTTTTAAAAAAAAAAGACCTTGCCCTCCTATCTCCGTGGAATCAGAAACAAATTTACTCATGTAGATTCAAGTTTTCTGGGATGTTATATTATGCTGATTAACCCTTTGACGCCTAAAGACCCCTATAGTGGTTGTACTGCACCGCTAACCTCTAAATGTTGCATTTTGTATATTTATTCAACAAATACAGGTACTGAATATTTTAAACATGGTATATATTGTCCATTTTTCCCCCTTCAAAATGCAGTTGTTTCATAATTCTAATATATTTGGTTCCTGTTTTATTCACATTTTATATACCGAGTGTGCTAAAATTTAAAAAAATAATTCTGGCGCCAAAAGGTTAACATCGCAGAAGACCTGCATCTACCACAACAGCACTGTTAGCAACTCAAATCTTGCAAAACTATTTATGGTATTTTATTTATTTGTAGTTTATATACTTATACTATGCATAACTCAGGCTGTATAGTGTTGAATGATTTAATGAAAATAAATAATGATTTGTGCAGGCTGTGGAGGGAAGCAGTCAAACCTAATTTAAGGTACTATCCTCCCATTTGCTTAAAGGGATTGAGGAAAACCACACAAAACAAGAGGCAGTGCCACAGCCAGAATTCAAACCAAGTACATCCCAGTACAACACACAAGCATTACTACTGAAGCCAAATGGCTCAGTCCCTACACCTAACTGCTTGTTCTGTAATAGGAGTTAGGATGTGTGCAGATAAAATGTTTTCTGGACGTTCTGGAATTCCTGTACAACTATAAAAGACAAATGTGAGCCATTTTCACCAACAGCTTAGTATGACATGAAGTTAGTGAGCTCTCAAATACTCCTGCTGCTTTTACCACACTAGTAACTCACTAAACATGGAATCAAACTGAACAACAATTTGTGGTAATACAACTAAAAATATGTGACAACACCTCAGGCTTTCCTTTTATTAAGCACTACTGAGTATTGTCATTATTTTCAAAGATGTGCTACATACATTTATGTGTACCTACTCTTAAAACCTTCATTTCTGGTACTGTTGATATCTAGGAATGGACTTACTACTTTATAAGTTCCACATCCATACATTAAAGGAATATTTACACTTATGTAGTGAACCAACCTATGCACACTGGTTAAATTGAAACTACCATGATGCCATTACAATAGGTACAAAAAGGCAGATGTACAAATGTTTTAGAAAACAACTTTATTCAGTTTTTCCAGCATAATAATATGATTGTAGTGAACAAAAAAGTACAAAAAGAAAGAACTGACTTTTCTAATTGATTTATGATCTGCAGCTACACCAAGCATGTGTGTGCGTAGAAACATCCTGAACACTTTACTCCCTAACTTCTACCAATGCTACACAATAGTCTTAAGTGATCTCCCCTGAGACACACATCTCTACTCATTTAACAGGTACGTTAAGTATAATGACAACCATTTTACCAAACATGCAACTGTTCATACCTTACAATGATAGATTTACATCTACAGCTATGTTGTTTTCATTACAGGGAGTATATCAACTATATGTAATTAACAAACAACATAAACACACCCAGTTTTATCTGTTTTTAACAACATGTAATCTGATATTTTATAACTACAGGAGCACTTAAGATAAGCACTGTAACATTAATTGGTTTAACACAATTTAGCAATTTGTGATATATTTTATTAGTACTTCTGTAACAGCAACCTGATAATGGTTGCAAAAACAACTTTAACATGTAATTAATAATATATGTTAAAGCATATTTAACCAGTGTGCATTTGTTGGTTCACTACATAAGTGTAAATATGCTCTTAACTACCTTTATCATTCTTTCCAGTTCAGCTATCATAATAAATATGGATACAAAGTTTTCAAACTTAAGGCCTTTGCTTCCAATGCCTGACAACTGAGATGTGACCAAGATTGTCTTCTTAGTCATATGTGGCGATGACTGGCATAAACAGGCTCCAAGATCCCTTCACAATGTTCATTCAGTTTTCTGAAATGATTGCTGAACATCTGTGCAGGACACCTACAAACACTGTTCTATCAAATTCCACATAAGAGTAAATAGTATAGCTGTCTTTCTGCCCTAAGCTTTGGGCTTTCTTGGCATGGGAAACAATCATTTCTTGAATCTTACACCAGTGTTTTATCTCAGGGCCATAATGATGAACCCAAGATTTGTCACCATGCATGGACATTTTTTTCCCAATTCATAATGCTGGAGTTCCGCATAAATTTATTTCCTCTCTGCAATGCGAACGTGTAAGCACATGTGGTGGGTATGCACAAAGCACAAATCCTCTGCTTGTTGTGATCAAACGCTTTTATTAGATGCCTGTTTTAAAGACTGTCAGTCAAAACTTTGTCACCATTTCTGAACACGCTATCCCACCTTTCCACTATGTACACATTAATTGTATCTTTTCCATATTAATTGATCACCACCTGCACATCTCCATACAATGTCAAAAATCTTCCACAGCTCTCTGATATTTGCTAGTCTGAGCTGTAAGAAAACTAAAAGACTTGGCCAGTAAATAGTAGAAATCATCACAATAGTTTTTTTTTTGGGGGGGGGGGAGACACAGAGAGAAAAAACTTATCCCATATCTGTATTTACCAGTGAATGGAGAAATGGATCTTCAAATGCTCTGTCATTTTTACAGTTAGCCAGTGTGCCTAAAACTCTCATGAGACCAACACGATCTTTTTGTCTCGCAGTGTGTAATGTGTAGTACATGGCAAGTATGCTAGCCACACTGCTTTCTTGAACGTATGCTTGACATGCATCTGGAGGTGGACCTGAAGTACAAGCAGTTTTAACTACAGAAATACCGACACTAAGATGACCTCCATCACATGCCAGTTTCAGAAGACAGAGAGACGAGTAATTTCATTTTTAATTTTCTTTAACAGTTTTTAAGCACATTTGCAATACCACAAAAATCAACTATTAGCTTTGTCATGCCTGCCTGTTCATCTGCACAAAACAATTCCTCTCCCAATGGACACATTTTCATGAAATTTGACATCTGAGTATTTTTCAAAAATCTGTCAGAAAACTTAAGTTTCATTAAAGTCTGACAGAAATGATGGGTAATTTACATGAAAACCAATCTACATTTTTGCTTGTATCTAGCTCTGTTCTTTTTAAAATAAGAAATATTTCACACAGAAGTTGTAGAAAAAAACAAAACACTCATTCTAACACGTATATTCATGAACTTTTTTCCAAAATCATCCATTTATGGTTTATGAGATAATAAGGACAAATACTGTAGGACCGGACAGAAAACAGATGCCAACATGGCACACATGCACTGCATGCTGGATACCTAAGGCTACAAACACACACCCATAATATGTACAGGGGTGCTGATAAGTCCTTAGCCCAACCAGGAAGGAGACAAGCCAATGTTTCTGTCAGAATGGCGTGAATTTCCTTCGGTGCCTTGCCTTGCAGGAAAAAACACTTGATGACAGCTCGCATCTTGATGCTGTTGAAATCGGACGTGTCCCTGACATGCTTCAGAGCTTGTTTCCTTCCTGGTCGGGCTAAGGACTTATCAGCATCCCGGTAATTATTGCTTTTCCATGGCCACAATGGTTACATGAATGTGCCTCAATGTTACATTATATGTACACTGCCTGTCTTGTTTTTTTCTCCATATGAAGACTACATTTGTAACACAAGACAATTTTCTGCCAGCATAAAACAGAACCATACTGTTAATGGCATTTTCATTTATAGAAAAGACTGAACTGTAAATATAATATAGAATATAGGCTAACTTTCAGCAGACTGACAACCAGGAACAGTTACAATTCATTCTGAATTCACCAGACAAAAGCACAGCATGGAGTAAACAGGCTATCCTCTTATATGAAATTCATTCATTTCACATACTATATACGTAACAACTCAAATGTTAATCTGGGAATACATAAGTTTCAGGGTTAACCAGTCTCAGACCAACATTTCTCAGACAAGATAAATTATATGATGAAAAGCCTTTTCCAGGCACACAAAACATTAAAGGCAGTATGAATACGTCATTTTACCAGAATGTTCAATAATGGTGATAGCAGATTCTCTTTCATCTGGCGGCAGTTTGCTGTTCAGCATCCGAACCTGATCATCAACCATAAGAGACATAAGAGCTGGCAGAAACTTGGTGACTATCTGACTGTCCAACTTCGGTTCTCGAAACTCCTGTAAAAAAATCAAATGACAAATTTATTACTTCTACAGTCTCATAAATTTGGGAGAATGGCTCAAAAATACTTTACTCCAAGCCCTATGGCAACAGAAACAGTGACTGTAAATAAAAATTAACAATGTACAGTGCTGTTTGCAGAGGTGGTCATGACCAACTTCATTATACTTTTCCTAGTACTCAAAGTTAAAAGTAGCAATCTACTTATAATGGACATTTTCAGTGAATGGCTTAAATAAAAAAATATAAATTCTGTAAACAAAAGTAACAGTAATCATAGAATGAAGAGTGGTTAATGAAAAACTGCTACAGTTACTGATCTCAAGCAGTACAGGCTCTGGCAAATGGTCACAGACTTTCAACACAACATTTTGTCAAGTATTTCTTGTTTCAACATTTGTGTGATATTGTGAGAAAAGCAATCTGGACACTCCTATAGTTACAGTAATGCCTAGTTTCAGTATGAGTCGTGTTTATTATGGTGTCAAAAACCAAATGACACATTATTCTAACGATTTATTACGCTGTAAGTCGTATGAAGTCATAACACTTAACAACAGAAATGCACAGCCTGTGAAAAACTGATTCATGGAGTAAATGATCCAGCATCACAGGTCTATGGACACATTCATTCTTTGTCTCCTGAATTATGCTCAGGCCTTTATATTGTAAATATTACACCTGAAGCACCAGGGAAATGCACAAGCACACAAATTATATGCCCCTGTAAAGTAAACTTGATGCTATTTGGTCACTGTGTGACAGAAGAATGTATGCCAGTCAGCAACAATATCTGTGCATTATTTTGAATTGTGATGGAATGAAGGAAGAGAAAAGATCATATATGCAAGATCTGAGGATGTATCTTCTCCGATGATGGGGAGAGGCAGCAGTTTCCTCTGCAACATCAATACACAACCCAGAAGACAGTAATCTGCAGGCTGTACACAGAACAAATATTATGGTCACATTCGACACCTAAAACCAAGCCAAAAACTTCCTACAAACAAGATACTTCAACTGCTTCGTTAGCAAGGTAATATGACACTGGCTGCCTTACTGGTAAATGTAGCACTATCAATACAAATTAAAAAAAAAAGGTAAAGCAGTCCCGTTACAGGCCTGGATTGGCCCAGAGGGTTCCAGAAAGTTAAGGTTCCCAGATTTCATGACAATGGCACAGGATGGTTGTAAGGTTGTCAGCCTTAGGCACCGGCTGCCTTTACCCCCAGGAAATGCTCCTGGTACTCATTTCTGTTAGAGGCTGAGTTGACCCCAGGGCCATAGTGC
>Ga0123355_10020348_pt1 | contig 10594 bp, 7 predicted proteins | sample TergutEmb28metaG_3_FD_89872 | JGI IMG/M metagenome (GOLD analysis project Ga0123355, IMG submission 89872) | Embiratermes neotenicus P1 segment gut microbial communities from Petit-Saut dam, French Guiana - Emb289 P1 | ecosystem: Host-associated > Arthropoda: Insects > Digestive system > Gut ... | reverse complement strand
GGTTGAACGGGTAGGTGCAGAATTGTGTAAGCAAGTAGACAGATATGACAAACCGCGATACATGAGTCTTTGTGCCCAAGACAGTAAAAATTAACCTGTAATTAAAATAGCAATCTAAAAATTTCTCATACTAGGGTATCTGTAGTAGTGATGTCTTTCTTGGCTGGCTGTAGTGCATACCCTCGACGTTAAGCTTATGTGTAAATGGTGTCTAACTATATTCTGTTGCTTATTACCAGTTTGGTAAACTTGTCCATCGATGACCATTTGTAGATTTGGCGTTGATGGACGTTAGTTAAGTGGATTAGTTATATTAACCCCATTACGACGCTGCGGCACTGTGTCCTAAATCAGCAGAGATAGCAGCTCGTCCAGGCCCAAATACAAGCGTGTATAAACTATGTGAGAGATTGCAAGTGGCGAAGGAGAACGGCAAATAATAAACACAGTGGGAGAGAAATATGATAACCAGACATTATGCTGAGAGTATAACAGGCGAAGTTTATGGAATACATGGTGTTATCTTTACACAGCGAGTGAAACACACCGGAAGAGGACGGAGCAGCCGTGAACAGTCCGGTTCACAAATAACAGTTCTCGGGATCGAGCCCGAGGGAAGAATATTCCTGAGTTGCTTGTGGTATTTCCCGGTAAATTTAAAGTTTCCCTTGTGGTTCGTTGGAAATACGCCATAAACATTTATAGGGTTTTTTTTTATTATTCTCTCCGTGCACTGTGAATCAATACAATCTCTTAGTACCAAAATATGCACATATTATATTCACAGCAATAAATTAATTTATAGCTGTTAGTTTTAAGGTATGTGGTTGTGAGCTCCCTGGGGACGGTGACAAGCCGAAACATGTAGAAACCATATATGGTGAAATACATATTAGTATAATGTGTACACCTGTTAATACTAAGAGACTGTAACGTATAGGGATGTTCGTGTATAGCTCCACACAATCTTAATGTCGATATTAAACGGAGCATGATCTCAGATTCACGTCTCGACTGCTGTATCACAAGAGACAGCCCCGACGCCTGCTGTACATGAGGCTAGTGCATCCCAGAGGCGGTCTGGACGACGTGGTTAAGACATAAATCTATGTCCCTGTCAGAAGTCGAACCCCAAACATCCGGTCGTCCAGCCGATAACCTAATCGATATTTCAAGTAAACTAGCACGGCTTTGTACTCACGTTACAAAGTTGCGAGACAGTAATGTGAAAAAGATCGCTAACACTAAGTCACAACTCATACTGCACTCTTATGCTAAAGCAGGAAAGAAATGTTGAAAAGTGTACAAAATTGGACAGTACTGGTAAGAAAACATATTATAACAACAAGAAAGATGGAGAAGCCACGAGTGAAGAGGGTACAGATGAAAATCATTTCCCACATATACTAACATCATACATATATAATCATTATCTACATCAAGGTAGCAGAATCCGTACTTGATTTTAAGTGTCGTTCAGCTAGTCAAGAAATTCATTGCACTTCTTGGTACCCTAAGCGTCTTAAAAACAATATCTCGAGACTGTTTCAGCATGGAGGTACTGCGACTGTGCATGTACTTAATTAATTATCGGCCTATTCATCTACTTATCTCTTCTCTCACTCTCTCTCTCTCTCTCTCTCTCTCTCTATATATATATATATATATATATATATATATAAAAGTGAGTGCGCTTCCTTGTTTCGTTCGTTGCGTGCGTGGTTGGTTTCTTGGTTAGTCTGGTGGTTGCTCGCTTTGTTTTGCACGTATTTTTTTCCTCAAGATTGCGGTAGACGTAGAACGCCGTCGCGTTGAGGGCTCTGCCGTCACTACATTAACTGGTAGTTTACGTATTTCCCGCAATAGATAAATATGTATTTCCTTTATATGCCATAAGTGAAAATTTTGTTTAATAATTCCCATTGTTATGTGCTATAAAACAATTCGGCATAAAACAATCATTCTTTATTAATATATGCATTAATTTCGTTTAGCCTTTAGATTATCAGTCTGGTTCCTCAATGGTTCAAGTTTTTCTCGTAAAAGCGCCGTATCTTTTTATTTGAGTGTCTTATACTTCTTTATTGTTGCACCGTGCATTTCGTAGAATCACTTTAATTATCAACCAACAAATGCACTTACATAAAATTCCACATCAAAACACTTAAAATCGCTCCGACATGTTTCGATCCTAAGATCATCCTCAGGGAGCTAAGTTGTTCCTTGTTAAAGTCATTTTAACATCCAAAAAGACCGTAATCTCTACAGCCATCATCGTGAAAAACTAAAAATCTGATACCTTTTACGATATCAACCTTCGGAAAGTTTAAGTCCTCTTGGATATAAAGTGCTGACGTCACATCCTTGAAGAGTTGAACCTCTGTAAATACCGCTGTGAAAACCTCTCATCTAACATTGATAACAACATTTGTCACAAGCGTTTACTTCCAATACAATATTCTTTATTGGCATGCCATTAGCAAAAAGTAGTGCCAGCCAGTTTTTTATGGGACGTGACATCATTTAACCTAGTAGGAAGCTAACCAGGTTTTGGAGAAAAGAGCTGCCTTCGCCTTCTTCTAGGTACAGCAAATTTCTACCCTGGAGATTCTCCAAAAATGTTAAAGTTCAAGCGGACTTCAAGCATCACCACCCAGAAGACAGTAATTTTCATATTCCCAGCCAAAGGATCTTCAAACATCAAACGGCGCTCACCGTTTCAGCACACAGTTCATACGCCTTATCCTACAAGCTGAGAGTCTGCGTACTGTCAAGAAACTCCCAAAGTTTTCATCATCATTTAATCTTGTTTTGTGGCTGACAGCTCAGGGAACGGAAGGCATGCAACAACTCTCAAAACTCTGCGGTTCTTGAGACGGAACACTGGCGAGATTGATGAGCTGAGTTTAAGGGTGGAAAGAAAACATCGCTCTTTTTTCTAGCATTAGTCTGCAGTATAGTAGCTGAGTTTCCGATGATTCTAGTTCGATTATCTGTCACAGCTTCAGCTATCGCGGCTGATAGTCATCGAGACTAGGTTCTTCTGCGATGCAGCATCACGTAGCTTTGTTGGTTGATACTGAGAGTTCGACGGAACCTTCTGCTTCCACTCTCAGAGTAAAATAAATATCTGTTCTAGAGATGAGTGTAGCAAGTATCACCAAACCGCCGGTACCTAATTAACTCCACACTGGTCAGTCCTTCTTGAAAAAGAAAGATTTGATTAGTCGTTGGCCAGACTCCCCGACTATTATAGAACACGCAGATTTACAACCGTTTTGAATAAAAGTCGCCGTTTTCAGCATCAGAACTATTTATTCCACTGCCTCCCATGCTGTTTCTTAAGAATCCACTTTAATACCACCCATCATCTACGCCTTCATCTTTCCCTTCAAGTTTTCCTACTAAACCCTGCAGGCATTTCTCACTTCTCCAACACGCGTCAGATGATTCGTCCGGCTCATCTTATTTAATCCGAACACAGTAATAATATATATTGAGACACACTGTATATCCATCAGTCTACAGAGAGTCCAATCCCAAAGAAACGTGACCTTTAATATTTACAGACTTTAAAACCACAAAGCCCGTGAAAATATTTGTGGTTCTTCTCATTCTCGCCATTCACATGTAGAGAGAGTGCCTTCAAATAAATTACAACCAATTTTTCCCTGAATCCTTCCAAGCTTAATGTCCCAAATCTCCTAAAATCCTTCACTCCATAAGCCTATATTACGAACAGCACGTAAAATATATTGTATATGCAATATTTGAATTCTCACGGCGGTGACCATAAACACATCTTTTTTTTTTTCGAGGAGGTGACGTCATCAGAAGTTCACCACTGTTTTGGAAGATTTTACTGCCTCCAACTTCAGGGTGCAATAGTAGACTTTTCTACGACTCTTTCACTTAAACGGAAGTGTGTTATTGCATGAAGTTGCCAATAGCTAAAATTATAAATTGTCTATCCACTTTAAATATGGAGGCAGTAGTACAATTCCCAAAACTTTCTGTAAATCTCTGCTAAATAATATAGCACCACGTCCTAAAAACAATAATCTGCACTGTTTTATGGTTCCTACATATTACCCACGTAGTTCCTTCCGTATAAACCTTTTCTACTCTTTTCTGTTCCTATTCTTCTTACTCCAGTATTCGTTAAAATAAACAGTCAATGCCAGCACGATTTCATAGTCGTTACATTTGTGGGACTTTATTTTTCTCTATTTGCGATATCAATGTCTCTACTGAGGTACGTTACAGGAAAACTGAGTTGACAGATTCACTAGGCATCAGAACAGATCAATTCCTTTTAAATTTCAAGTCATTTCTTTCTACTCCTCTCATACATCGTTTACGTTTATTTCAGGCAATTTCACAGAATTTGTTACTATACATCCTCGGTACAAGAGAGACATTAGCCGGTAAAAGTAAACTCCAGCTTCATTTTTAGAGATGTTTCAGATCAGTTTAAGCTTTCTGTCTGATGTACGTACCGCTTAACTTGACCCTTAAAAACACTATGATTAATTATGTAACACCTACTACAACATTTACAAGTACTGCATTTTTGGCACACCGTATATTTGTTTCTCACAATTCAACAGTAATTATCAACCTAAACGACGTTAATCGGTTCGTATTTGTAATGTTTATGTACGTACTTTCCGCAAAGTAGGAACTAAATGTTAAAATAATACCAATGTATGTATGCTTGTAAGGGTTTATTGTAGTTTGTATTACTCCTGTGTGACCCATCTGTAATAAATAAAAATAAATCCCTAAATGACACGGACAGCTGTTTCTGTCATATTGATCGCAGTACATAAACAAAGAACAGTCTCATCATCAATAACACTGTCGATAATGGTTTACATTTGTCAGTTCTCGGTCAAACATCCTACAGTGCTGTGTCACACAGTACAGTAAAGCTAAACAATATTATCAATTTTCTATTATAATAGGACCTAAACGCCAAACCGTTTTTATTTTTTAGTTAGATATCCGAACCAGTTATTTCACCAGCATTCACATGAAACACTTCCACAACAATTCTATAATCCATTCCATTCCTCCCCTCCCCGTCATCATAACGTCCCTTTAGTGCCCATCAATTCCGATCTATAAGCACAAAATGTACTTTCCATCGCTTAAATTGGATTCCAACACAGTGCCATGAAAATAATGCGTAGTTCATAATATGATTTGGTACACAGTGTAATGCAGAAATTAGAGACCAGCCCAAATAGTCGAGTCACATGAACAATGGACGGCTTTCAATTGTTGATATTTCAGATTGCTACATGAAGCGCCATCCTGTCGCTTTGCTGTTGGAATCGGAGGGTTGTTCTGTTACAGATTGTAGGGGTTTAGCTGCGACTGAAGGGAGGACAAAAAGCGATGCGACAACATGCTTACATCACAGCACTGTCGAGAATTTGTTGTTGTTTTGTTTCAATCCGACGTACTTGTTTCTGGTGTTCGTTATACAGTTATCACATGATCGAGCGTTCCTGCAGAAGGCACAAAGGAAAACGAAGGCACTACAGTAAGAAACTCATGTTAGCTCTTGGCTCTAACGTAGGAACACAAGGCAACCAATATCTGTCGTAAGGATTACACAAACGCCTTGATTTACGCCCGGTTTTTAAGCATTTATGCCTCGATGCCCCTTACCAATATACGTCATTTCCCATTTATCTCAGTAATTAACCAACTTGATGCAAAAAAATTTTTGTTTTACAATAAGTTTATTTCATGCTTCTACATGTTTCGAGCACATGTGCCCATCATCAGGAGGTCAAAATTGCATTACACAGCCTCTGGTATTATCACACCTATAGGTGTGATGATACCAGAGGCTGTGTAATGCAATTTTGACCTCCTGATGATGGGCACATGTGCTCGAAACATGTAGAGGCATGAAATAAACTTATTGTAAAACAAAACTTTTTTGCATAAAGTTGGTTAATTACTGAGATAAATATACTGAGATGCACGGTTAGCAAAACGTCAAAATCATTTCCTAATTTACGTCCTCTCATTTTCGGTTCAACCCTCTTTGGCTGGCTGCTTTCTATTACGCTAACGCCCTTTTTTCTCACAAGATTATCATTTCTTATTTAGCCTCTTTTACTTACGTCCTATATTTTCAGGCACTCAACTAGTGCCTAAGACAAAGCCTTGATGTACTGTTTTCTCAGACTCTACGTCATGTAAATATTCATTTATTCATGGTTTATTTAAGGACGCCTCCAAGAATTCAAATATAGAGCGTCTAAAGAAACTATGATAAGCGAATAATAAATTGGTTACGGCACAAAACGAACAAGTCGTGGCTTAATTTGAGGCACCATACCGTCATTTGTCTGGAAGAAATGTGGAAAACCACGAAGTCAGGACAGACATTCTCGACGTCACGATTCTAATACGTGACGTCCCTAACACAAAGCAAGAGTGCAATTCAACGTACAAAGTGTAATTCACCACTCAACGGCGACCTTCGGTAAGCAATTTAATTTACAGCGCTGGTGTACAACGGCTATATCAGAGACTGGATATAACTGTCAGATACTGTTTGGCGGTATCAAGATTACGGTCTTTTGCGACTTGACGCCGTGGAGTCTGGTAAACAGATATCTCCACCTGTAAATAAAAAGCTGAATATGAAACAGACAACTTCCCCACGAAAATTTTATACATTTCTAATGCAGTACAAGGCATCACCTTCCAGGAGACTTGCCTTTATAAAAGGTGGGTTTATGCTGGGAAACAGAGGGAATTTATACAGAAATAACCGAAATAGAATATAGACGAGCCATAGTCGATGATACTGCATTTCAAAGTACTTAAATTTATGTCAGCATTTTTTTCTTGGAAGCCCTGTAGTACGCAATGTGTTTTGATGTTTTGCTGACCGTGCATCTCAGTACAATCTTAGTAATTAACCAATTTAATGCACAAATTTTGTTTTATAATACGTTTATTATATGCCTGTACATGTTTCGAGCACTATGTGCTCATCATATACAGCATCTGGTATCATCACGCCTATAGGTGGCCGTCCCGTGTACAGGTGTGCTCGAAACATGTACAAGCATATAATAAACGTATTATAAAACAAAAATTTGTACATTAAATTGGTTAATTACTAAGATCACGCAATGTGTGTCCGGTTTGAGGATCAAAATGGTGGAAGCGGATTTTTAAATTTGTTAGCACACATCATGCAAAGCCTCCTAGAATGTCCAGCTAATAGATTCGGTCCAATTAAGTTGTAGTCCACATTAAGAACACAAAACCATGTGAACAAACCAGATATCAAAGCAAAACGACGGTGCTCATCGGTGTCAGGATCACAGTAACATGGTAGAAAAACTGTTGTGCGCAAAGTTAGCGTACAGATATCTGGCGGATATCAGGCCCTGTAAGCTTAATTATAGAGATCAAGCGATTTACTCATTGTCGTATGGTAGCATACAGGAGTCTACATTTCATTTTGGTGCAAGTCTTTAGTTTTATACGTTCCATGTTCCCTACATTAATCAGAGAGATAACTTTAACCACAAATTATATGATACTACAAAGTATCATACACTTCGCAGCCTAGTACTAACAGTCCGGTGATGGCCGAACACGAAACATGCAACTTTACCAAAACAAAGTAGAGTAGTTGTGTTCGGCTGACAGTAAGCGATGTGTTTCTGAATGATCCTTAACCCAGCGGGATGTACCACATTCAATTGAACATTATATGACTTTTTAACTGTGGATTAATTCCAAACCTTCAGCTGCAATTGTATTCTTGATCTCACCGTCCTGAAGATGGCCACATGAGTGACCGAAATATGTCTGTGATCACTACATAATGTAATTACATTCATACAGTCAAGTGCATTGGTTGGTTAAAATACTTATATGCAAGTCCTTGTTTATTGTCACGTAAATTTTCGTTCGGCCGTTCCCAGTGGCCACGCGGTCTAAGGCGTAGGTCTGTGGCCGCTCGCTTGCTGGGATTGTGGGTTCAAATCCCACCGGGGGCATGGATGTCTCTCTGTTGTGAGTGTTGCGTGTTGTCAGGTAGAGGTCTCTGCGACGAGCTGATCACTCGTCCAGCCAAGAGTCCTACCGACTGTGGTGCGTCGTTGTGTGTGATCTAGAAACCTTGTGAATGAGGAGGTCATGGCCTATCGGGGGCTCTCGCGCCAAAAACAAACAAACAAACAAGTTTTCTTTCAAAAAATAAAGAGACCATAAGGCAGTGTAGAGAGGAAAAAACAGTTCTTTGACATATTCAAGAAACAAAGGACGTTCGCCCATTCAACCGACAGTTGCTATATTAACCCTTTGAAGTATGAAATTTGTGTGAATGCTAAACAATTCTGTTCCAGCTTCACTATAAACACAATCTCTGTTCTAAAATCCAAACGGCGAGTCAAGTACGCGTATACTCTGTTGAATCCCGAGCTTTGCGGTGATGTGGTTACAGACTGCGTTATGCTGGGAAATAACGCCACGTCACTGGGTGATCGGTACGGACACATCGGAAGATCTTACTGTTACCGACTGTAGAGTTTCCATTTGACCTTGGCAGTAGTTCGCGCTGCGAAAAGCCGACCTCCCCATATTCTAATTAAAAATACATTGGGCCGTATTTTGTGTGGAAAGGTAATACAGTTATATTCTGTAGTATTGTCTATGTGTTTAGAGCTGTTCATAAATTTGACTTCAGACTTGTTACAAAAGGAACGCATAACAAATGGCGACTGGTATTTGTTAAGAAACTACATCACGCAGTGAGAGACTCATGTTTTTGACAGGATCTGTATATTTTCCCCCGACCGACGTCACGAGTATTAAGGGACTCTACCCACGCTGTGCAGGTCAACTGCATTCTCTTGGGTAAGAGACAGTAGTGTCTTCATCTTCAAAGGTCAACTGTCCGAGAAGAATGACAGCTGTTTACTCCTAAAATCATATAAAAAGCGAGACTACGTAATGTGGACAGGACTGCATTTCTGAAAGTCAATACACGTGCTGCTGACAGTAAAGAAGCGTGGAATAGAGAGCCAGTTGCTGCCGGACGTCACAAAATAAATGTCATTTTTTTTTGTTCTCAATTAAAAGTACACATACACCCAAAACAAAAATGTTGTAGTAGATCGTTTTAAGGCTTTTGTTATTATTTCATTCTATAAACTTGTTTCATCACACCCAATCACATGTACGGTAAACGAAAATTGGAATTACTTGTGTTAGGAAGAAAAAACTTGAATATTCGTTTCTACCCAGATATCTCTCTGTTCTTTTGTTTTGTTTTTTTGTATTAGATCGTTGACTAGGCTATGGACTTGTCTATAGGGTAATCGGAGTTCGGTTCCAAGGAGCATAATTCTCCTCTTGTCCAATGTATCGAGGACAAATCTGTGGCTCATCCAGTCTCCTATCTAATACGCGAGGTAGCACTTTCCCCTGGGGTACAGCGGAAGCGTCATGAACATCACTACTCCCCGCCACCTACAGTCGAAGTTTATAATTCGTACAGGTATAGGACTACCACCACTCACCCCTTCTAGTGCCGCTGTCATGGAAGAGTAGAGCTATACCTCTACCAACCCTCTGGGCCACACCGGGCCTGTAACAGGATCAATTTACCTTTATAGGACTACCACCCCTCTCCAACAAGCTTTCAATGAGTGGTGCTTAAACAAGCAAACGTGTGATTTTGACTCACATTTTTAAAGACTTCACTTCTTACAAATATTGTACCTATATTATCTATGAAAAGTAAACAATTCATGTAGAGTAGTACTGTTAATGTCTGAATTTCTGGGCTACATGTATTTACAAACCCTATTTTCAATTGTCACTTGGTAGAGTTGGTACTCGACACATGTGCACTCAGATTGCGAACCAGAAGCATAAACATTGAGAGAGGGGGAAGAGACATCAATGGGGTTCACAACGGGTGGAATTTAACATAACCTGCATGATGGGTTACTACATCGCACATTAAAACACAACTATGGAAAGCCTCTCCAGGCAACCTGTAGAGCAGCACCCATAAAAGTGGATTGTCAATGAATAATTTGTAAAATTTCAGTATAAACTCTCGTGGCTTTCAATATCCGGCTACAAATAACACAACTCAATGTTAGCGCAGCGCGAAACTGACTGGAGTATCGAAGTCGAGAGTTTGTTCTCGACCTGCAGTTAGTGCAATTGTAAAAACAGGACACAAGTTCAGTACTGTCCGGGAACAAAGATTTGTAATGGCAAAGAATCCCAACAGACATCGGATTTATACCGATCTACGTGCAGTGGACAAATCCTTTTCTTTTTCCAAATGTTACATTTAAAAATGGTTGAATATATTACACAAAACCATAAGAAATATAGGTTCTTCTACCAGGAAATGTTTGCTTTTCTTGCAAGAGATGGTGTCAAGAAAGACCAATTAAATTAAGGCCTTACTTACTTACTCCATGGTGCAGGGTCCTTCTTGAGAAGCTAACTGGTTTGCAGCTAGTCAAGAAATTCCCCGCATTTCACGGAACCCGAAGGTTCATTACCGCACTCACAAGCGTCCGCC
>Ga0123355_10020346_pt1 | contig 10595 bp, 8 predicted proteins | sample TergutEmb28metaG_3_FD_89872 | JGI IMG/M metagenome (GOLD analysis project Ga0123355, IMG submission 89872) | Embiratermes neotenicus P1 segment gut microbial communities from Petit-Saut dam, French Guiana - Emb289 P1 | ecosystem: Host-associated > Arthropoda: Insects > Digestive system > Gut ... | reverse complement strand
TACATAATTATAACTACTGGCTTATTAACATGAATACAAAGACAGCTGCCTAAAGTATGATCTTAACAGAAGTGGAAATATGTACTGCAGTGGTGTTACCTCATTGCGTACAGTCAGAAATAAGTTTTCTTTATATTTCATTAAGTACTTATTAAGTACATACTACATTAAAATTTTTCAATAAAAATTTATATATCATAATGAAATACATATTTTACACAATGTGCCAGTGCCTTTTTTTGATAATACAGATAAGTTTTGTTGGAACTCTGTGTATATGGGGACAGTATTAAACTGGTATGAACCAAACTGAAATTCATGCTAGAGCCAAATTTTGTCAAAATCTGTACATTTGTTTCCGAGGTGGAACATGAAGGGAGAGACAGCTGTATGCAGTACTCTTTTATTGTGTATACTCTGTGCAGGGAACATAAACAAGGAAGGAAAAGTGTTTTACAGAGTTGTAAGATTTTGTATTGCCTAGGGCATTGTGGTTAGACTCAGTACACATTTCATGATTCCTTGTGCATTATTTATCATCACTTTAAAAATGGTGTTGTCTTGTGTGAAGATCCAAGTCCTCTGAGATATGATGTTTCAGTTGGTAAATAGTGCAAACATTTTGGAAGAGCCTAATGCCTCCATATTCAGGATGTAATTAGTATTTAGTGACCTTGAAGATGGAGGCATCAAATTCCTCTGAAACGTAGATGACAGTTTACCAACACATCATCATATCCCAGAAGACTTGTACTTTCATCAGTATCCTGTGAGAACCTCAGATTTGGCTTTGTTTTTGATGTGTTTGCAACAGAATCCAGAAATGTCACATTTACCCAAATATGAAATGACCCCCTTCACATTTTCAGTTTTCATGAAAATACCGATACAGAACTTGTTTAACCAAATGAGCAAGTATCAGGTGACCCCAATTTTTATTTCATAAATGGATGATACAGTATGCACATTAACCTTGCACTGTCATTCTATGCAGCAGTCTCAGAACTGCTGAATGAATTTTCTTGGTATTAGATTTTGGGGCATTTCACTGCCATGTGTTGACACATTCAATATTTTTGTTAAAATTCTACAACAGTTACAGACACATTGCCTGAAAATGCAGATGCATCTAATGTAACTCACTGAGTGGTTACTACAGTGAAAAATGTTTTGAGCAGCATTTTATGCCCAATACTTTTTCCATAATTCATGCATTTTTTAAAATATATATATATATAAAATAAGCTAGAGAAAGTGAGCATGCCAGCCTCCCATAAATCCAACCCCTCATCTGTACCTTGGGGTATCATAGATTTGTACTCTACTCTACCCTGGGTCATGTGGGAGGCAGTAACATATGTGGAGGGTATACCCTGATGGGGGTTGCTGTGACACAAGCTGGCCAATGGGGCTCTGGTCTACCCAAGCCAAGGTGGAAGGTATTGTGCCGAAGGTTGCATGGCACTGGGGTAGAAATAGCAGTGTCGTTAATGATCCCCTTGGGAAACCAGACTGCGCCCCATTGTATGTAGGCCTTCATCTGCGTAGGGCTCCAAGGACAGTGACCTTATGTTTTTCCCCATATGAAGGAGGGCTCCTTTTTGGGGACTCTGCCAGACATACATGAATGAATGAATGCATAAATAGACCAGTGGCTCTGGTGACGGAGTATCCCTGTCCGTTGAGACCCTGTTAGGGAACGTGGAGGGGGCTCCATTACCGGGGACTCTGAGGGAAAGATAAAAAGAGATACATTAAGAGAGATGTAAAAATGCCCTGTAAGTGGGTATCTCCCTCCATAGGGGCCCTGTTGGGGAACCTGGAGGGGATTCGCTTGCCAGGACTTTTTGAGTGAAAAGGACAGTATATCTGGGTTCCTTTCTTGGACCCAGAGGACATTAAGATTTTAAATCTGGGGGCCATCTGCAACTCTGGTAAAGGGACAGGGCTGTCCTGAGCTGATACCAGATTATGGGGCACAAAGGGCCATAAGGCCTAGGTGCATCGGGACCATAGGGGCTCAAACCCAATGCAAATCTATCTATCTGTCCGTCTGAGTTATTACACTTAGCATACATTTCTAACTTGTTATGGCTGTTGTACCTGGTAGGTAGCTCGCTTGCATGTTGCATTACATTGTACAGTCATTTTGATCACAGACTTTCATAAGTCTGATTTATTTCTACTCTCATCTAATAATGTCTTGAGTTTTGTAAGCAGAAATTCTGTGCTCTGTTAGTTATGTAGTTTAACTTTAACTTTACACAATACCAGGCATGAACTGATGTAGTTAGTCAGTAGCAGAAACTTGTCTGCTGTTGTGCATTATACTTTGACCTTAAACTGTTACACATTTAATGAGTCGTGACAACATTGGCCCAAATGCACGGACTAGTATTGTTGGTAGAGTAGATACATTGATCTTCCAAAAGTATTTTCTCTGTACATAGATTTGAGGCAACCTTTGGCTTTTTCAGATAGCAGATTAGGAAGACCTACCATAAATACATGTAATAAGTGAGAATGATTTGTTGGTCTGAATGTGAGGCCCAGTTTTTTTTATATTTAGTGTCATAATTTGATGAAACATGAAGTAACTTGTCTAATTTACTGAATAAGTACACGTATTACAATATCAGCTTGTTGTGATTAAATGTACAGTTTGAGTCACAGGTTATGAAAATTAGTGTGATAATTGAATTTTTTTGTGCTTTAAGGTGAAATTACTTCAGCATCGCTGGCGATTTCCATCATTGTCAATTCATGGTATTGAGGGAGCATTTAGCCAACCAGGCTGCAAAACTGTGATACCAAGAAAGGTCATTGGCAAGTTTTCAATCCGCATTGTTCCACATCAGACACCAAATAAAGTGGAACAAGTGGTTGTGGCCTATTTGAAAAAGCAGTGGGAAGTCAGGGGCAGCACAAACAAAATGAAGGTATATAGTACATTGCTTTGTCATAATGTACATACTAGTTCTGTGTGAAACACTTGTAAGAATTACAATTGCAGTGAAAGTCTATTAAGAATAATGACTACAACAAGAGATATAATGTGACAAGAATTGTTTTGTAATATTTCTATAGAGCTGAATTCTGCATGAGAAGTTGTCACTCTTTTCCCTTGTGTTGTAAAACACTAGGATTCATTGCAATGGTCAGAAGAGCATGTCATTGGACCCTGTCCTGAGCCAGATGAATCTGTTCAACAGCCTCATTCCTTGTTTCTTTCAGTTCCATGTAAGATGTCGGAGAATTTTATGCACTAATTTCAAAGGAAAAACATGTCATATTGTTCAGAAAGTATTGTATCTACCCAAACATAAGTTCCACCCCTCCTAATTTATCGTCTGACAAATGGAGTATTGTGGAGTGTTGCCTTGTAATCATACATAAAGTTAAACAAATTCTTTGAGAAGGGTACATATTTCTGTGTCTGCCGTGCAGAATTGTTTAAAGACAGTAGCAAATCTGTGTAACGTTGTTTACTGTTATGCTAGCAGTTCATTTAAAACCACATTTTTGAAGTGAGAATTTGTTAAAGATGAGTTAAAGTATGCTCTGTAAAACATGGCTAACTGTATTGAATGGAAATGTACACCAGTATCTAGAGTACCAAAATCAGTGTGTCATTTTTATGATGATAATTTTAAATTAATGGTAATTAAACATGTCCAAGAAACTAACATCTTTGCCACAGCATGGAAATACTGTGTCACAGAATGGAATGTGTGATGCTGGAGAAAGACTATTTGTAAAGGAGAAAATTCAACCTGAAATGCACTTCATGTTCCAAAGCAGGTAATTTCAGTGCCATTGAAAAAAGTTGTGGAGTTTGTACTAATAGTAGGATGTAAAAATGACGTTCCTATTCAGATGAAGACACTGGAAGTTCCCACATTCTTGAAGATTCCATGGCATGATTTCAAACCCAGTAATGGTTGGGTATTAAAATTTTTATGTCTTGAAGGGTTGGTTCTTGGTCAGAGAACTACATTTGTGTAAAAACTTCCCAGAGACGACCTTGAAATATTAATGGCATACCAACACCATACAATTAATCTGCAGTAGAATGTTGATTACCACATAGGACAAAGTGGTAAAACAGCTGAAACCTCAGTCTTTCAGGAAATGCAAATCAACGCTATTAGATGCAACAGTACTGAAACCAGTACATGCCAAAATAACAGAATATGAAAAGCTGAGAATAACCTTGATACTTTCATATCTGATTGATGAAGAGCGCTAATACCATTTGTGATTCTGAAGGGGAAGAATCTTTCAAGAGAAAACTTCCTTGAATTATATTTAAACATAATGAGAAGGGGTAAATCATGTTTGAATAACTGAGACAAGTCTGGAACAGAAGACCAGGTGCTCTTCTAAACAAACTAATAATGGTTTAGATCATTTCAAGGTTCACATAACAAGAGAAGGTTAAAACCTTCTAGATTCTAATCCAAACACCAATCTAATGATCATACCAGCAGATATGACCTGTCACTTACAGGTTCCTGATGTGGTATTTAACAAACCGTTCATATACATACTCTGTCACCTTTATGGGGATTGGCTGCTACCTGAGAACTGTGTACTACTACCAGCAAGAAACATACGGGGACTGTCTGGAATAAGACTGTGTAGAATGACATTTCACCAGAATCAATTGTCAGGTGGTTTAAAGTGTGATGTGTGCTGAACAATATGAATGGAACAGATGATGGTGTCCTGTGGGAGGAAAATCACGAAGAAAGTTCTTTGTCTAGTGATGAATGTGTTGGCCATCGCTAGTTAATGCAGTGAGGTGTTTGTTAACTCTTGCTACAAGAATATAATATTTTAACACTGTGAATTAGTTAGTTGCAGAATATTAAGCTTGCAAACACTAAGTGATGTACAAGCATGGCTGATTTGAATACAGGTAGTTTCCTGAAAACTGAAGAGTGTATCGCATTTGGGTAAATATGGTGTGTAGTTTCTGTATCATAAAATACTCAGTTTTTGGTGTCGTCGGTCACTTGTTTGTATGTGACACTATTTCTAGGCGAGTTTTATCTGTAGAGAGAGAGAGAGCGAGAGAGAGGGGGTGTGTGTGTGTGTGTGCACACGTGCACGCGCATGGGTATGCATGCATTCGCCCACTTGCTTGTTTGCATTACAGAAGGTGGTGCTGACATGATTGCTGGTAACTGTTGCAGGCATACATGTATCATGGAGGCCGTGCCTGGCTGTCAGATCCTGATGATCCCAACTATTTGGCAGGTCGCAAAGCAACAAAACATGTATATGGAGTAGATCCAGACCTTACCAGAGAAGGTGGCTCAATTCCAATCACCCTTACTCTTCAGGTAGCGTTGTTATATTTAGTAAGTCTCTTGTGTCCTCAGTCATTGTACTTAAATTGACAGTATTTGTTTCTTTGTTGCAGGAAATGACTGGAAAGTGTGTAATCCTGTTGCCTGTAGGTGCTGGCGATGATGGTGCTCATTCTCAGAATGAGAAAATTGATATTCGAAACTACATTGAAGGGGTAATGATATAGCTTCTTAACTTTTATTTGCTTTCTGTTGCACTTCTGCAACATATGTAATCCAGGTGTCTGTGTTATTGTGGTTTCCTGTCAAGTAGGTTTTGGCCTTCTCTGTATAGTGCTTGGAAAGTCATTCCTGTTGCACCAAAGATATAAATGCAGCTACTGTTATTCCTTTGTACGCAACAACTAGTCATAAGTGGCTGTCATGTTTCAGTCTGTTTTTTTAATGAGTGTGCTAATGAGACTTTTCTAGGAGTATAGATACTAGATGGTGTCAGTAGCTGGATCTTCGATGGGTCTACTGTCTGATAATAAAGGAATTTTTTGTCCCTAAACTTTCTGCAGACATCATTCTGCACGAGTAATTTGTGCTTGGTTATAAAATCCTTGTGTCTGCCTTGAACACTGTTCTCTTGCTACCTTTTTTGGGATGTGACTGATACCCTGTAATAAAAGTATAAACTTGTTTTATGACTTGGTAGTTTTTAATTATTTCTTTGCTGACATGCTCAGCAGGCAGACATTTTTTGTTTCATATTTTCATGACAGCTTAACAAAATTCCTTGGTGAGCTGCAGCTGCAGAAAGTGGTTGTTTCATGGGTTTTGCAGATGACAAAGCAAGTGTTTATTTTGTTTGTAACATGGAAAGTGTTAACATATTTTGTGTTTCATGTGTAATTGTAAAGGAAGGGAAATAAATACCATGTAAACTATTGTTTGTTGCAGACAAAATTGCTTGGAGCTTATCTGTATGAAGTGGCCCAACTGGAGAAATGAAGTTTCTGATGCATGTGTGCATGTATTCCTTGGTAAAATCAACATGGTGCTCTGACGGTGGTGCTTTGACTAATGGAATATTTTAAGAAACAGATTTCAAGTAATAAATAATAAATGTTTTATTCTTTGGACAGTTCTTCACCTCATTGGAATTTATCACAGCTGCGATTTGGAAACCTGCCCCCCTTCCCACTCTAAAACAGATTGAAGAAACTAGTTTATGGCATTTGCCTGTTGTATGAATGATAAAAGATAATTTCAGAATGTTGTTTAAACCATATATGGGGAGCTGTTATGCCTTCATAAAAACAACTGTTGGTCTTTGAATATATTTTATGCTTAAAAAGTGTTCTTATGTGTGACATCCTGTTGTGTGTCAGTGAGGTGAATAAGTGAAGTCAGTCTCAACACAGCTATCTGTATTAAACAGTATCTTTGTTAAACAGTAAAAGTAGTTGTGTTGAGATTGTTACTGATTTTATGTATGCATTTCCAAAATGTTCATTTAGTTTCTTGTGCCTTCTTTTCAAATGTTTATGTGTTCATTGATGTATCCAGGGTTCAAATTATTAAAAAAAATGCAATCTTTACCTGATGCAAATGATTCCAAGTTACATATTGTCCATTTAGTATGAGAAGAACTAGTTTTTACTGTGCGTGATGGTTATCTGTTACATGTAATGACATAAAGAACAAGTACTTTTAATTGAATACTTCATAACAGCTATTCGACGAGTATGCAGGTTGTTCAGTAAAAAGGTTTCCTAGGTCACAAACATGGGTTTTCACGAATGGTTGTGAATGCAAGAGACCGATTTCTACTGTCATGGAGTTTTGAAGCTTGTGCCAAGGTAGAACAAATGGATCAGTGTATTTGGGGTTATGTTGAAAAATAGTAAAGTACTTCATTGGAATATTTGTGCTGTATTAAATGTTGCAACGTCTTTTCATTTTATTTCATTGATGTTGGGAACCTTGTTGAACATGCCCATAAATTGTATTCTGGATTGTTTAGCTACTACACTGCGTTACCTTAGAAATGAAAGTGTTTCAGAAGCATGGTCAGCTCTGGGCATGGTAAATGTAATGCTTTGTGAATGCTGTCAAATGTTTGAGAGCAAAAGTATTGGGTCTCACTGTTCTTTTTTGTGCAAGACATTTGGTGCTTTTTCAGGCTTTCAGTTTCTGTAGCTGAACCACAAGCTGTTCTTCAGTGTTGTTATGAAACAAGTACCACTTGTCACTCACATCACAGGAGCCATCATATTTGAATAGTTTTTATATGTGAAAGTGGATATCAGTTCTGTTCTAAGGGTTTGATGTTTCTCTCTGATTTTTAATATCTTATGATAGCTGCCTCTCAGTGGGGTCTGTAAGTGCTCTAGATTTTTCTTACCATCAGTGTTTAGCAGGCTTGTGCTTTCAGAAACTGATGGATCATTTCAAGTGTTACTACAATAGTAATTATTCATGGAAATAGAAGTAGCTGGTAATGTTGACAGGTAAGTAATATGTGCTGTAGCATGTCAGTCACTTACATAAAAAGCCAAGAATTCGTGGATGTCAAAGATTTCTGATTTAGTGGGACAGGGTAAGTCACTCAAGAAACATATGTTGTAGAATCAAGCAGTAGATAGTGAAGAGCCTTTCTGGTTAATGCTGCAACATCACAAATAGTAATGAGGTTTGCTGCATTGTTGTATGAGCAATCATGTTAGCCGTAGCTTTGTTGTGCTTACCTACCAGGGGGCTGAAATGTCATGGTCCTAATGTTGCATTTGATGCAAGTTTGAGAGTGAAAAATCGTTATACTTAGTCTAGGTAGGTATCTCAGCATTTTTGCACCTGGTTAAATCACATAAGATTTCAGTCAGCACATAGTTATAGTATAATTTCATAAGTTGTGACTTATGAGTAAATATGTCTATCATGAAGCACCAGCACCCATGATATTATGAAAAGTTGTAGTGTTGCTGAATCTGAAGTAGATGTAGACTTGGAAAAGTAAGAAATAAGTGTAACAAATCATGAAAACTTATTTTTGAAACATGAGAATGAATTGTTAACAGTGAAATTTACAGACTGTAAATAGCAGATCAAAGCCAGCAACACAACAAAACAGATTTCTCATTCCTTTCACTCTCCTCCAATAATGGCCAGGTTCCTACATTCAGCAGCACCCCTTAGATATAGTAAGATTATACAAGATATTTAATCTGAGAAGAGCAAGCAGTGTACAATAATGACGTGTGCCAAGCATAAAGAAGAAGTGTCAAAATTTTGACTGTTACTCATTAGGTTTCTGTGTATATCAGAATGGTAATCCATCTCATTCCAAACGGTAATCCCCAAATCAGAGTCAATTTTACATACATTTCTCTTGCTTGCTGTGTGTTCAGGAGACTGTCCACAGCACCCCCTTTCCCTATAACCCACTCCAGTGTCTCAATATCTTAACAAACTAGAAGTTTACATTTGACGCTTTTGTGAATCAGTTTACCTCTTTCCATGGCTATATGATTATTTTCTGCCATTGCATGCTTGTGTGTTTATATCTATTTAACTAATACAAAGTAATAACTGATTACATTTGTAGAAAATGTGTGACAAATCTGAGCCATTTCATTTTGCCCCTTGCAGTGGAACAGTGAGAATAAGAATTATGTTGACAGATGATTATTTATAATTACAGAAGATAAACTTAGCTTGTTTGTTGGTAATGATGGTAAACTGTTATTGCTTTTATAAAATGCTGTTTATCAAGAAATGCTACACAATATTTTAGTTACCAGCGGACTGGACAATAACACGTGTACTATGCTTCAAAAAGTATTTGATAATAAGAGACAGAACATTTACTACAATACAAGGTAAAATAATTTTATATAGTTTTTGTTCCTTCTAGTCAGTGTCTTGAATCTACTGTAAGCTCATATCTTATACATGAAAGGTACATGAGATCACTGCAGGACGAACACTGTCAATGTAGTGGAGTTAGATAATCATTTTACTGACTTGTGTCTGAGGTTGCATTAACCTTTTAAGTTTCGGATTTGTGGTCTGCTGTTTGTGGCCTCCTCAAATGCACAGCTTCAGTTTGTCACTTTGGTCATCCTGAGTGCCCAAGCCCATTCACTTGCAACATTGGCTTTGTTTGGGAACTCTATCTCAAGAGTGCCTTCGGCTGTCCACTGTAAAGGATGTTAATACCATGTACACTAAATACAACAGTTTATCAGTAATTACAGAGAGTGTAGCAGAATACACTAAAGTACAATAATCGTATGTAGTTATTAGTGGGTATGGAAATTTTGCTTTATGGTGAGCATGTTCTATTGGATAACCAGTATTCACTGATATATAGGTTAACAATACAAAGAAAGCATTGTCATGCAATTTGGTATCACTGCCTGCTTCTCACCCTCTGGTGCATAATATTTTGTAACTGTCTGCACATTAGTATCATAATATTAGCACAGTGCTCAGAAAATGTATGTTGTTACATAATGAAGACATTTGTAATATGATCTGTTCATTTCTGTACCTGCAGATCTGGACTATATCCCAGAAGTGTGACAGTGGATTCTGGTACCAGCTGTGGTGCTGCTAGTTTCAGGCGTTCATACTTCGGCCAGTTCAGTACAATGGCATAGACAACTCTATTACCAATACCACTGCTGCCACTCTTTGTGTACCTGTCAATGGAAAGCTTTGTTTATGTGTTTGAATGTGGTTGTTGAAGTGGTGACATTGATAAGACAAGTGTGATTATTCTGAGTGTTGACTGCTGTTTGGTATATAGCATTTAATATACACAGTTTTCCAGGATTTGGCTGTATGCCTGTTTTCATGTGATTAGTTGCATCATTTGCTGATACTTTTTATGACTCTTTTTATATTAGTGTCACTGCACAGGATCAGACATGAATCCCTTTGAAAGTTAAATATACATGCTAGCCACTTGACCACCTGTTATAAATGGTTGTCTGTCTGGCCTGTGAAAGAAATTTTGTGACAAACATTGAATTGAGGGCGAAGGAAATTGTTCTTGTAGAATAACTACAGTCTGAATTGTGTTGCAGATACACAAGGCCACCAGGAAGCAACTCCTTATATTCAAGATGCAGTTAAGTCATGAAATATTAAAAAGAAAAAAAAAGGGGGGGGGGGGGAAATGTTTTTTTCAGGGTTAAAGGAAATTTGAGAACTTTTTGTTTTCCATAATAAGTTTCAATTGGGTTTTTGTCTTTAGTCCGGTAGAGACACATTAGTTTTTTTTGTTTT
>Ga0123355_10020345_pt1 | contig 10595 bp, 4 predicted proteins | sample TergutEmb28metaG_3_FD_89872 | JGI IMG/M metagenome (GOLD analysis project Ga0123355, IMG submission 89872) | Embiratermes neotenicus P1 segment gut microbial communities from Petit-Saut dam, French Guiana - Emb289 P1 | ecosystem: Host-associated > Arthropoda: Insects > Digestive system > Gut ... | reverse complement strand
GGGCGCAAAATAAACAAAAAAACCACGAGAGAAAAGCCGACAAGGGTGGCCCCCCGCGCGGGGGGGGGGGGGGGTTGGGGGTTGGGCAAAGTGAACAAATCCTCACTGTAAAAAGATACTGTGTCACGAAATACTCACAAATGTCTTGGAATCGTTAATAGCCATGACAACTGTCATAGATAAGTAGGACACACTACACTTCCATTTTGAAAAATCTAGGTGCAAACCCTCTGGACTTTGTGCAAAGATATTTCGAAACTAGGGAGAAAAACAAACATATGTACGCCATACATCGATTAGAGCGCTCTGTTTGTTTTGCCTGTGAAAAGACTAAATGTAGTTTGTCTATCATTATTACTCAAAATCAGAACAAATTATTGGTACTCTTACGTGAGAGGCAATATATGCATTTGGACAACTAAGGATTCAACTGCAACCACGAACATTTGAACTGCGTAAGCATAAGACGCAATTATTCTTCACAAAGTAATTCGTCAAATGACACTTGGTTGACGATACTCCATGTAATAAAATGCCCATTTTTATTAGCTTTCCCAGACAAAAACATTAGTCTAAATGAGCCTACTCATCATAAACCCACGTACGAAGAATGAGGAACATAGGACAATATTAGAAGGCTAAACAATTGTAATAAAAATGAAATTACGATTATTAATAACACAGACGCAATGTTGACTAAAGGAGAAATAGCATTACTAAATAACAGGTATAAAAGAAGCGAAAACACAAACCCTAATAAGGAAAAAAGTAATAAAAATAACGTTATAATAGAAAATGTCGTTCGTATATTACCATAGACGGATGTATAGAATAAAGGATAATATTAATAAAATTAATGTCAATTCTCTTCTTTACTAAAAGGTTTGGTCAAAATCCAGGTGGCCATTGACAGAACTAACACAACTACAATCGCCAATAAAAAGGACGACTAAGCAAGACACATGCAACAAATATTGAAGTATTTACTTGCATAATTCATTAAGGCTCATTCCACAGAGACCGTCAACGCGACCAGCTGGCCGCATGCAAACCGCCAGACTGTGCTAGGCGGCCCGCGACCACATTTGCAAATTATATATATGTACATATACAGGAGTGCTGATAAGTCCTTAGCCCGAACAGGAAGGAAACAAGCTAACATTTCTGTCAGAATGGCGTGAATTTCCTTCGGTGCTTTGCCTTGTAGGAAAAGAAACTTGATGACAGCTCACATCTCGATTTTGTTGAAATCGTGTACGTCCCTGACATGCTTCCGAGCTTGTTTCCTTCCTGGTCGGACTAAGGACTTATCAGCACCCCGGTCTCCTATAAAAATTACATTACAATTTAGGAAGTTAGATAACTGACTCATTGTGCATCTTGCACATGCGGCCCGCAAGATAGTCCACAATAAAGTGGTGTGGCCTTTTGTTAAAAGAAGTTTGGCGTCTCTGTCTTAAGACATAAAACAAAAAATAACATCAAATCTGAGTGCGATAGTTTATTTATGAAAACAACAGAATGTCTTCAAGCAGAATTTGTCGCGGTGGCACAACTGGAGAAAATGTCGTTTGTATAGGTTGAGTTAAATACAACACATGAAGACCTTGAAGTTTCCAGGTGGAAACTCGTTGACCTGTAACTTCCACTGAAGATGGACATGGTTTAAAGCAAAGCAATAAAACAAATTGCGCCCATCATATCTCTTATCCTATCCAAAGTGCGTAAACTAAGAATCGGGAGTGGATTAGCTGAAATGTAGCCCTTACTGATTGGGGAAAAGTTACAACAGATATAATGATGAGGTCGGTCTTGACTGTATTTGTTAAAGGTATGTCACACACAGTTGCTTAACTTAGGGTATTCACTTTCACTCTGAATATCACAATTTCCACTGCGATTTATTACTAGTTGGGTCAAAATTTTCGTAATCAGTTACCAGGCAGCAAGTCGTTGTTACATAAAAATAACTTTTATGGCGAAGTTGAATGTGACCCGACAGCTTCAGCACTCCGTGTGCATTCATCAAACGTTCTTTCAAAACGCACGCTGAAGTTTAAATGCAAGCCTACATACATCACTGCTTGGTGCAGTTTTGTGCTGCTTATTTAAAGTACGTCTAACAGTAATTAAAATTCGATGCATTTATTTTCCTACTGCTTTTATTGGAATACGAGCAAATAATGTGCTCCGTATTAATCTGTGGAGTAATTGCCGTGATGAAGACATTTTATCGCTAGGTGCTCCAATTAATTGATACATTAATATTTAATGGGCGTAAATACTGAAAGTAGAAGAAATCAAACTTTTACAATTAGAACAAACAGGGACAGACTGACATATATTTGGATTTAGAAGTTCTTTAACAATAAAAATTAATAATTTTACAAACTTGCGAAAAAATAGTAGTAGAGTACTCCAAAAACTGAACAAATATCGTACCTGAATTCAGTATTCTGAAGTCAATAAATTTATCCCCCCTGCCTGTTAAATGATTGATCAAATGCAGAAAATAACTAATGTATAAAGTACTTAATGGAAAAAACTGATGGAAGTTTGACTAGTTCCAAATTCTAAGCGTAGATGAGAAAACTGTATTAAAGTATAGCCTGCTGAAACCGAGTGAATTGGCGTGGACTAGGATCTTTTTCTTCAAAATGCCTATCAGTTACTGACTATTGCGAAAGAAATTATACCCCTCGAATTTCCACAAATAGAACCGGAATTGTTTTGCCCGCCTACGACATTATCAAATTCTCGTGAAAGATTCCGTGCATGCATTTCTTCAATTACGACTATATCGATAAGGTTAGGAAAATAGCTGAAATTTGCATTGTCCTATAAGCAGTGATACTCTTCTAGTGAGAATCTTGAGCCAGTACGACCCTGAAATGTGCCAGCGTAGCGAAAGGACACAGAAAAAGTTCGACCCAAAAAGGAAATTGTTAAAGGGGATAGCACAGTATAGAGTCAATTGTAGCAAAAATAAAATGTAGCTCCAGTGCCAAAAAAGGATGTTTTCTACTCGCGAAAAAGATTGCGAAAAAGACGGATAAGAGAAAGAAAAATGGTCTGTATAAAGGAAGAAAATAAGTCACAGTTCGAGTATAAACATAAAGGTCAAAAGCGAAAGATGTGTACTCTCTTCTGGTCTAGAAGTTTGGAAAGGAACATGTTTTATGTACCACGGCTGTAGGAGGAAGCCACTTTGGAGTCATTACCGTAAAGTGACCTCTCTGACAAGTCTTCTTTCTCAAATGTTTCCCTGGACTGACAGTGCACTATTGGTTGCTGTGTTTTATACATCCAAATGCGTGCCCGTCCGTGTATATGTATTAAACAGAGAGCAGTGCAGGTTAATATTCAGATAAATAATGAAGTTATTTTGCGAATGTAAAAATGTTGGGAAATACACTGACAGCGTAACACAGTTTGAAGTAACACTTTTTAAAGCGCCATTTGAAAATCTTTAAAAACCTGTCCTGTCCAAACAAATTGTTAAGAGTAAAAGGCATAGTTGTGGAATAAAAGACAACTTGATGTCACTTGCTATTTTATTTCACTTCTTATGCATTCAACATGTTTCGGATATTAATATATCCATCATCAGAAGCTTGCGACTATTCTGTTAAATTACCACATTGGTCGTATTGTTCTTGGTTCGATATGTGTTGGAGTTTCGGTGTGGTTGGGTTGGAGTGGTACCCGTGGTGCAGGCTGAAGCCTGCAACACGGATACCACTCCAACCCAGCCACACCGAAACTCCAACACACATCGAACCAAGAACAATACGACCAATGTGGTAATTTAACAGAATAGTCGCAAGCTCCTGATGATGGATATATTAATGTCCGAAACATGTTGAGTACATAAGAAGTGAAAAAAATAGCAAGTGACATCAAGTTGGTCTTTTATTCTTCAACTATCACGATGATGCACGGTCCAACAAACATAAGTAAAAGGCATGTTTGTTCAAGTAAAATATATTTTAAAAAATTAAAAAAACCTCAATAAATTAACTCAGTAATAGTGTTAAAATATTATATTTAACTAATGGATCAACCATTTCAAGCAGATTGCCTTTGTTGTTTGCCTATGAAAATTACTTTAAGAAAGACATAATTAGTTTCTATTAATTGTAACTGAAATACGTGTGAAATAATTATTATTACAAAACAATACTTGAATATGAAAAATAAGTGGCTGTCGCGTCATGCGGCTCCGTATTTTTCTCACCCTTTCGACAGCAAAATATTAAAATTTTCACTGTAAGATGTTTTCATGCAATAGGCAAGAAGCCCTTTGCAACTTAAATGTTGTTTACAAATTTAATTCTGGGTGCGAAATTCACCACCCACTCAAAAAAGTCTTCCTCCGTTCTGGTGAGGAAGCAGAAGTCAAGGTTGTTGAAAAACACGCGGGGACCCAAGTCCGGCGGACTTCCGATCTCATAAACGGCCTAAGATTTCTGGTAGTTTCGCATCTGACAGTGACCACAGTCAGGTTTACAATTCCTGAATGCTGAATTTTGCGTTCATAAAATAAAATTCAAGATTCCAAGCAACACATTGATAAAGGATATCAAATGCCATATTGTACACAATCAAAGCATATAAATTCTACGGAAAGAATACATTTCGGTAATCTTCGTCTGCGCTTGATTGTTAAAAAGCAATTACAGAAAAGTAGACCGAATGCAGGAAATTGGTGCAGTGAAGTGCATCATCCCTCTCCTAGAGGTGTATAAATTTCGCCGTGTTCTACTTCCGCAAAACCGAGCTACTTGATCCAATTCTGAGTTACCTAAAACCATTCCATACTTTCACAACCTATTTCTTCGCACACCCCCTTTTCCGCTTTTTAAAATTAAGCATTTCACGTAGTCCTAATTTCTTCAGTGTTGAAATGAACCACTATTCATTATGTTTATACCGTTCATTTGCTGTGAGCCTAATGAGGCTGGGATAGTTTAGTCCGTATAGTGATTAGGTTACAGGCTAGAAAATCCGGAGTGTGAATCCCGACAGGGGATAAAGAATTTTCTCTAAGAGGACCAGACTGGTCCCAGAATCCACCCAAACTCCTATTCATTGGTTATCAGGCTCTTTATACCTGAGAGTAGGATGGCAAAGCCGCGAGACTTACCACTCACCATAATTCAGTACCGAGGTTAAGAATGTGTGGCACTATACCGTCTATCCCCTTAAATAAATTCATGGTATCTACATGGAAAACCTCACGTTTATGTTTTAACCTAATGATGTTAACCTGTCCAGGAGTTCTGGCAAACATAAATACGTACTACATAAACATTCAAGACAAACTAAGAATAAAAAATGAGTATTTTATCATCTAAAGTATTTTACAAATCTACACTTTTTGTAGGTCAATGTAATTCATAATTTTGCTCGTTCCTTCCTGCTGGAGGTGCTCACTTCTGTCAATGTTCTTAGAATGGCTCCTGACCGTTTATATGGACTCGCGTGTTAGCAGCTTTTTGTCACATTTAGAACAGTCCAGTCTGTTTCAGGTTGTGAGCTTAACTTGGATTTGTAATGCGAGAAATGTATCTCTACATATTATTATCTCTTCAGTGCCCCATGTGCTGTACCAAGGGAAATCTGTGGTACAGCCATAAAACCACTGAAATCTTGATGACGTATGGCACAAGATAACCGAGGAATTCTGAGGAATTTTGTTTTCCAGGCGAATGAAATATATATAAAACAGGGCGCATATTTGGAATTTCACAACCATCAGGGACCCACAGTGGTGATTCGAAGGACCCCTGAGCTAAGAAAACTGCAAAATGAGATGCAATTTTTTGTACATTTTTTCTTTGCTGGAATTCCACAGATAGTAACATAAGCTTGGAGATTTAAACTTAAGTTTAACACGAGTCATGCTGAAAGGCGGAGAAGTGTCCACGCCTTTCTGCTACCAACTGTTACGGCCTTCAGTTCAATGCTGTGAAGTATGAACCGTTGTCCCTTTGTTGTGCCTTATCTTTAATGCAGTATTCACAGATATATTCAGTGCTTTAGGTTTAGAAAACACCCAAGGAAGTCAACAAAGATCTAAAAGGCTTATGTGGTTACATAACCTTACTGTCAGCAAGCTAAGTAAATATTTAAGGGACCCAGAATTTGATTATTATGCCAACAAAAGCCAGACTTCTGTTCATATCAATACCAGGTTCTCACTCTATTTTCCTTTCCGCTAAAATAAATATTGTTACCCTACTTCCACCTACGCACATGACTCACAAGCAGTCATTTCACTATTTTTCTTAACCAGACTGTTTATGTGTTTACCACTTCCCAATACGTGCTACATATCCCGTCCATCCCTTCTTCGATTTCTTCACCCTAGTTCCTGCTACATGAAGGACACACGCTATCGGATCATTGTCACTTTTCCACCCGCCTGTTACCGCCTCTACTTAGGTCCGAATCGTCTCAGGGTTTCCAAAAAATCTGAGACTTTTCTTGTACTTTAGAGTAAGATAATTCTTTTTAGTTGCTTATAAACGAAAAAAATATTTAAGCGCTTAGGAAACGTAAGCAAACAAAAAACGTGAAGTTGAATTTGTTCCTTTAATGGGGATTTCTTAACTGTGTACGTTTTGTTCCAAAAGCACAGACAATTACGTATGTGCTGTGAATGACGTCAAAGAAACAACTGTAGTTATAGCAGCGGTGTAGAAGGACTCCGTGCAGAAATTTGAAACTCGGAGATATAAATGACGAACTCTCCTGCAAATTGCGGTGAAAATATTACGACGGGACAGAGTAATTGATCATATGTTTACCTCCCCACTATCCCAATTCACGCAGACTCAGAAAAGTTTCTACAGTGAATCCATTGATTTACTTAAAGACGTGGTGTCTAAATACCTTTCAAAATAAGGTTGATACTGGCCTGTTCTTAATCCTGTAACGAAAGTTACGAAGAAAATTAAATTCTGTACCAAAACGCTACTGCACTGCTTATGGCACAGTGCCACTGCAGCTCCACGCATTCTTAATAAGACATTAGAAGAACGCGGGGTTGTTAGCTTCATGTGCCAAACGCTTTGATGATGACACGTATTTTACAATGCAGAAGTTACGTCCCTGAAGACAAAAGTCCCTGCCCCTGTTAAGAGCTCTGTCTATGTTTTGTAGCAAATATTACTTACTGAACTCTCTCGATTATCAAAACAATTACAAAACCGCTTGCGGATAATTTATATGACGTCAAAAATATTGTAAAATCGGATTCACGTTCATCGACAGGACTTCGGTAACTTCACTGGAAATAAGTACCATTTCAGCAGCCCCTTCATTGCAAGCACACTGACGAAATATGTAAATATCTGTAGCAGTATCCAAAAGTTTAAATGTTAATGGAACAAAATGTATTGACTTTTTTTCTGAAATGTTAGTAAGTCCACAGATATGAGTGTACAGTTGTTTCTAAAATGTTAGTAGGTTTACAGATAGGTGCGTGCAGTCATTTATAGAATGTTTGTAGGTCAACAGGTATGTAGGCATAAAATGTTTGTTGGTTCACAGATTTCTAGATATCTTCTCATCCAGTGGCTCCCACAATGTGCTCCGCGGATAAAAACGAATCCGCGACCATTTCCCAAGGAATCCGTAGGTACATTTCTGTAATGGCTACTTTGAAGTTTACTTATTTCTTTAATTAAAGAAACGATGGTTTGTTAAAAACAATCGCAGAACTTCTTTAATCGTCTGTGTGTTTATTTCGTACAATTATTAAAACATCTAAATACGAAACTTCTGCATCCACAAAACGAGCGACAGTCATTATAATTAAGGTAAAACTATCATCATTATCATCATAAGCATCAGGGATTGGACCCTTTGATCCGTTCCGTCTCCAAAGCTACAAATGCTCTCTCTAAACTTTCTTTGGTCTTCCAATTGCTCTCCTTCCTTGAGGTCTGTAGTTGTATGATTTCAAAGGGATTCGGTTTTGTGGCATTCTTAGCAAATGTTGAAACCAGTTCCGTCTGTATTCATCTATCTTGTCTAGTACGCCTGTAATCTGTAGTTCGCGGCGTATGTAGTCGGGTCTTGTGGTCATAAAGGGCGTAGCCTGTCAGAGGTCTCAATAACTTCATTTCTGCCGCTTCAATTCTTCGTTTTTTTGAGGCTGTTAAGAGTCCAATTTTTTGACCCGTATAAAAATATAGGTAAGACTAAAGTGTTGTATATTTTCAAAATAGTTTTCGTTCTCACTTTCCCGAAAATACAGGATGCGGAAGAAAGAACTCCCCTATTTGAGAAGGGAATAAATTCAAAACCAAAGAAGATACGGCAAATGTTTTCTATTTCTGGACAGCAGACAGAATGCCGTTTTATATCAATGTGTTTTGAATGAATGATCACTCAAGTGGCGGCCTTGAATATTGATAAACTGATGTAGCCTCTCGGTAGTTGTCCATGATCTTGAGAACCATTTCAGGTGTAATGGCAGCAACTTCCTGTCGTATCGCCTACTTCAGAGCTTCCAAAGTTTGTCCTGTTTGTCTAAAGTTTGATACCAAAGGTAAATCATTTTCTTATCAGGAACAGCCTCCCGTCGACCAAGCGCAAAGCGGATGCGAAATGCACGCTGTGTTGCTACCGGCGACCATTTTTTATAAACTCCTCAACAATAAAGGCACAATGTTCTTCCAACCACACCATGGTGTACACTGAAAACGGCACATACACCGCTGTTCGGCGACTGCTCCCCACTACTGTACACGCTCCCCATCCGAAGCTATGACCCTCCCAAATTGGAGTGTTCTTTCTGCCGCACCCTGTAGTTCTCTTAATAGTAACTTTTAACTGTAAAACTTTTACCAATTTAGATTCTACATCATTGAAAAATTGGTAAAATATACTTACTTACTCCATGGTGCAAAGTCCTTTTTGAGAAGCTAACTGGTTTGCAGTTAGTCAAGAAATTCCCCGCATTTCACGGAACCCGAAGGTTCATTACCGCACTCACAAGCGTCCGCCACCTGTCTCTATCCTGGACCAGTCCAATCCAGTCTATATACCCACATCCCACCTCCTGGAGATCTATCCTAATATTATCCACCCATCTACTCCTAGGTCTCCCCAGTGGTCTTCTTCCCTCCGGTTTCCCCACCAAGACTCTATACACCCCCCTCTCCTCATCCACACGCGCCACATGTCCAGCCCATCTCATTCTTCTCGATTTTATCACTCGCACAATATTGGGTGAGGAGTACAAATCATTTAGCTCCTCGTTAAGCAATCTCCTCCATTCCCCCGTTACCTCGTCCCTCCTAGGTCCAAATATTCTCCTCAACACCCTGTTCTCAAACACCTACAGCTTCCTTATACTGCAACCTAAATAAGTACATTGGCTAAATTGTTCTAGTGTTTCATCGTTTATAATAATTTTTCTTGTTTTTGTCAAATCGTGCAATGCATTGTAACGTATGCTACTGGTAGGTATTACTATCTATTTAAAATCAGTTCTGAGATATAAATTTTTGGTTTTGGAAACCTATCATACGGGCACTCCATATTTATGTGAGCAAGGATGTGAGGATTCGTGGATATTTTTCGAAGTGAAAAGGGGTCTGCGAGCAAGAGAGTTTGGGAAACACTGTTCTAAACCACTGTTAACGAATAACGCGCTCCTGGTTTTTACTCCGGATGTCCGGTTCAAATATAATTATCCTTACAGAAGTTCTTTGTGGTTTCTCTCATTCGTTCATAACAAAGCCGGAGTAGTACTGCAGAGTAGAAAACGAAAGATTCTTTCCACGTTATTTGCAACGTAGTGTTTGATAGTCATCCTTATATTCTATGCTGTATAGTCTGGTCCACCGATAGTGTTGTTTATAAAATCATATGCAAAAAACTGATAAATAAATAGTGAAAAAATAATTAAATTTTGTAAATGCAAAGTCAATACCCCAGGAATACTATGGTTACATGACAATACGTACAGTATGAATTTTGTCTGTAGACGTAAAAGGAAAAATCAAAATTAAAAATTAAAAATACAATCACATACATTGCACTGGATTCTGTATGTTCCAAATTTCTATTATCTTAATTAATATAAAAGGAGGTACTTATAAGACTATAGTATAACTTTAGTCCTGTAAGTTTCTTTCTTATAATTCTGATCTACATCCACCTGTATTCAAAACTGCAGCACACTTGCAGATACACTGAGCTCGGTCATCTAACATTTAATAAGTGGCAACGCAAATCCGACTCCGAACCAAACCCCCGGTATCACGCGTTAAAATCCCTCTCGGGACAAGGACGTTTGGGCACATTTTTCTGTATTATCCTCTGCATAAGTCTCACATTTTTTGTCTTAAGGTTACTACCTTCTGTCAAGGTAGGATTTAGAAAAATACTACGATTAGGGAGTTCAAGTTCCAAATCGTGCTCCAACGTAAAGAATAAAGTAAAAGTAAAAAATAAATCGTACCTCTGTGTGTGTGGGGGGGGGGGGGCATCACTCCATAAAAATAACCTGGGGGAAAAGGGGTGAAAAGCCAAAGGAATATTTTACTTCGGAAGGGGAGGGGGGGGGGGGGGGTTTT
>Ga0123355_10020344_pt1 | contig 10595 bp, 9 predicted proteins | sample TergutEmb28metaG_3_FD_89872 | JGI IMG/M metagenome (GOLD analysis project Ga0123355, IMG submission 89872) | Embiratermes neotenicus P1 segment gut microbial communities from Petit-Saut dam, French Guiana - Emb289 P1 | ecosystem: Host-associated > Arthropoda: Insects > Digestive system > Gut ... | reverse complement strand
GACTTCAATCTGCTCTTAATTTCTTCCGCAATAGAATTTTGATTTGTTAAAGTTGTTCCCAAATATTTAAAATCCTCCACCCTGTCGAAGGTACTATTATCAATCCTCACACTGTGAATTCGAAGTCTACATTCTACATAAATACCTAACTAGGTAGCCATTAACAAAGTAAAATAATAGACCATCATTCACAACTGAAATTTCATAGTTAATTTCTTATTTAGTGCAACATGCCGTGGCCTGCATGGCCTTTACCAGGTACATCCTGATGATGGCTATGCAGGCCACAGTATTTTGCACTACATGATGATTGACTATGAAATTTGAGTTTGATTGATGTTCTGTATATTATTTTATTTCAGTATGTAAATTCACAGAAAGGTGTTTAAACTAAAGTAACTATTGCTGGAACTTGCAGACTCACCACAACTAGAATAAATAGCTTTTATTCAGTGAATGTGGTTCACAATGTCAGAACCTGCCTCCATCAGATACATTACAAGGTTATTGTTCTCATATTCCTGGCTGACTGTTAGGAAATACTTCATATATGTTCTATTATCCTGTTCTAACCATTGTATCCTCCTTGATTGAAGCATTGTTATGTTCCTTGTAGAGTAGTATAGTTAATGAAGTACCCCCATTATATAATTTTACCAACTGTACCAAAAATTGAAAAGCCTTCAGAAAGTTAGAGAAGGGTTGTGTATGTTTTTGTATTGTCATTACCTTTAAAAATTCTGGCTGAATAGTGATGTGTGTGATTCCTTGGTCGTGGAAGAACTCAGTCACATCCTTTGTAATTCTTATATAATCCTGCAAAAGTAATTATTTGTTAATATGCTTTTGACTAATCAGTGTGTTATGAATGCAATTCGACATACCTTTGTCTAGAGAGGCTTTCTTATCTTAACCCATTTCATTCCAGGCAGCCAGTTGAGCCAGTATGTCAGATTGTGGTGTGTTTCCATAATCAAGTCTGGCCAGTACTTAGCAGACTCATTTTCTGTTCTTTGTAGTTCCTCTTGTGTTCCAGTGTGAAACGTACACTCAACAATTAACCTTTTTCCTGTCTTGTATAAAGAGATCCCTGTTGTGTTCAGTTTTTGTAGACCGTCTGTGTCCTTGTTTTAGCAGTAAAAGGGTGAAAAAGGAGAGACATTCCCAAACATCCTGCTTAAAAGTGTGATTTAATTAATCCTGTGGGCATTGCTCTGGGCTGTATATTCAGGCTATGATCCCTAAATACCTAACGACAGCAATTCCAACATTCTACTGCTAGGTGTAGGTAGAGCAGAGTCTGCTGACCCATTTGCCTCTTGGAATAAGGCTGTAGCATGTGTCATTGTTTAGTGATGTCTTGTTAAATACAAGTGTGTGTTGTTCCATTTACAATTTTGGCATACCTTTTAAAGGGCAGACTTGAATGAACTGCATTTCTGAACCAAAACTTGCTTTAAAATGTTGTTCCATGTTACTTCTTTCATTTCCAAAATCTGAAGATGACACTACATGGAAGGAGACACAGTATCACCATAATGCAGGCAAAATTTCAAGATGTTCTTGCCGAATTTCAAACAATGCATTTCACAAGTTGCTTTGAGTGGTTGCTTGATGGACTTGCAGCATAAAGTTGCAAGGATACTACTTTGCAGGGGACAATGCTGATGAAAGATGTTATTATGGAGAAATAAATAAGGTTTTGGAAGTCAGTGACCACACCAAATATGTTGTAGTGAATAATGCTCGCAGCTGTTTGCACTTACTCTTGAATTCAGGAATATGATATGTGCTGTTGAGAACACTTTTGTACCAGTTAGTCTCCATACGTGAAGGTCATGGACATTGATGATATCTGGAAAAGCTGTTAGCAGTTCAGAGCGCAGGGATTCTATGTTGATTGAGTCTGGAATTGTTTGCAGTAGGATGGAACCAGACTCTTTCACTGAAAGTGAAATAGGAAGATACTCTTAGCTTAACATATAATCTCTATTATGTACAGACATGCATGCGATAGAATGAAGGAAAAGTCATAGAGTTCTTGAAATTAATTATTCTGAAATGTGTGATCAAGTTGTTTTAGTATGTACTAATAGAATGTACTCACTGTATGGATAACTGAGAATTAACAGCAGTACAGCAGAGATAATAGACAGCAGTGGATCAACAAATTTTGCTATCTTTTCATCCGTCAAATACACAATCAAGGAACAAGCTATCACAATCAGACAACCTGAAATTAGATTACACAAATAAAATTATGGTATGGTATTCTTCAGTTTTATAATATTGTCATTTGAGTGCAGCTGTGATCCTTGTATTTGCATGCATGCGTGTGTGTTCACTGGGTGTTTGTTTATTTGTAAGTTTGTCAATAAAATAGTGGACAATCAAAATAATCTGTCAGTATTTAGGAAAGACATCCTGCTCTGTTTTATAGAGTGAATAATAAAAGACAATTTTAGTCAACACACGTACATTTTATTATAAACCAATATTTGCCTTTATAAAATGCCACATGTTATGACCCTCAAGTGTCTTCATCAGGTGTGAATGAATAAGAAGAAAGGCAGTAAGGTACCAAGAATTGTCATTCCTGTGAAAGAAGTCTGTTTGTTATTCCCTTGTTTACTACAGTTACACTGTTGTGTAAAAATCAACTTGATGCACCTTAATTATATAATGTAAAAAGTGTTTTTTTATATTTGTTTTATTATGACAAAATGTATGTTGTAGCATTAAAAGTATATTAAAAATGCAGCATTAAGGATTGAATTATTGTATTTTTACTTTATTGTAATAAGAATTCATTTAATTTTTGGTTATATTATTTGTTTTGTTGCTGATGTCTAATAATTTGTTTTATGTTTAAAATGTGTGTGTTGACCTTGCACTAATATTCTATATGTAATTGTTGTTCACTGAATATATTTGTGTATTTTCTTCTCTAATTATGCCAAATATGTCTTGAGTATGGTATTTTTTTCTTACGTGGCTTTTGTGGGATGCTGTAGGATTGTTCAGGGAGACAACCGCAGTATCACACATATATAACAATATTTATTAATGTCAAGAGTTGGTTGTACAGTCTGGAGATAACTTAATATTCGTGATATAGTTCTGGTCTGCAGCTGGGCGTGTAGTGTGAAAAACCTCCTGCCGGATGCGAAGTGACTGGTCCACTCAGCCGAAGTCTCTGTGGTGTGATGTCGTGGAGAAGCATCCAGTCAGATGCAGGTGATGGTGTATCGCTCAATGCACGACAGGGCTTGACCTGAGGGCCACGGTGAAGCCATAATAGGGGGGTTCCCCACATCAGCTAACTTTGAGTCAAAGCTCTCGGTCAAGGCTCTGATGTGGTCGGTAAACAGTGGAATGCCCAGATCCTCATGTATCTACCTGTTAATTACGTACCAAGGGGCACCAGTAACAAGGCAAAGACACTTGGATTGTAACACCTGTAACCTCCGGACATGGGAGCGGGCAGCGGACCTCCACGTGGGGCATGCATAGTCTATCAGGGCCCGGATGAGCTGCTTATATAGCAGGACTTCGTTCCTGATGGATAGGTCACTTCCTCTTCAGGATGGGGCCAAGCATACCCATCCTTTGAGCAGTCCACTTCCTGACCCAGTCGATGTGAGGCGACCAGATGAGTCATGTATTTAGGTTCACCCCCAGATAACGAGTAGTGTCGATCCATTCGATTGGTTCCCTGAAGAGTGTTACTGGTCGGGGCTGGATAAAGCAACTTCTGGCACGCGTGAAGATTATCGCAGTGCTCTTAGAGACAATAATGGCGGTTCACCATTCACTCAACCACCGTTGAAGGTAGTTGAGGTATGACTCCAGGTAGCTGACAAGCAGCGTCGGCTAGCGGGACGTGGCTATGATGGCCGTGTCGTCCGCGGAGATGGCTAACTCGACGTGGTGCGAGGGTGGGGGTGTCGTTGACATACAGACTGAAGAGGACAGAGAAGATCAATACCCCCTGAAATACACCAGCCCTCCTGCCTCGACGAGATGACGTGGCCGTGTAGAAGGACGCTTCGAACGTCCGATTCCTGAGGTAGGATGAGATTTTATGGATTATCTAAGATGGGAATTTGAGGAGCGTTAGCTTGTAGAGGGACCTTCGATCCAGACGGTATCGAGGGCTTTGGCCACGTCGAAAACTGCGCCGGTTAGCCTCTTTCCGCCGGAGTTCTTGGTTATTCTTTCAACGAGGCGGGCCAGTTGTAAGGACATGCTATGTCTGGGTCTGAACCCAAACTGCTCCTCTCGCCTCAGTCCGCGTTCTTTCATTACATGTAAGATCCTACCTAGTAGGGTCTTTTCAAACAATTTACCAATCATGTACAAGAGACTAATGGGCCAATAGGAACAGGGCAGTGCTGGATCCTTCCCCGGTTTAAAGATATAGATCACTCGATCGTGCTTCCACATTTGGGGAAAGTGATGGGTGCGGAAACCCGCGTTGAATATACGGTCGAGGAGGGAAACCGCTCACTTGGGAAGATGCTTCAACGCCCTGTTCGGTATACCGTTCGGACCCGGAGCCTTGCTGACCTTGAGACCCCTGATGGCTTCGTGAACCTCGTCAGGGTTGGTTAACTGGGGTTCGCTGGCAGGGCTTAAGAAGTAAGACCTCAGTGCCACGCCAACCGTCTCAATAACTGCTGGGACCGAAGGATCGGTCACCGGCGGAAACTGAGCCTCCAGATTATCTGCAAGTTCATCGGCTTTCTCAGAGTCTGGAAGAGCGAATCCCTCTGGGGTGACCAGGGTGAGATGGAATAGGAATTCTTATCACCCGCTTGGTCATCCTTAACACCGATTGGTCTTCAGGATCGAGGGATTCGAATGTAGCGCTCCACTGGTCATTTTTCCACTCGTTGAGCCGGCGGGTACCGACCTCAGCCTTCAGAGCGGGGTCCCTGGTGAACTGCCACTCCCTCCGCAGCCGGTTTTCTGGCGTATCTCATCCTGAATTCCGGCCGGTATCGGAGGCCTATGTCGTTACGCGGGCGACGCTTGGGAGTTGACGCTGCCAGAGACTTCAGAACGACACCGGAGAAGTTTTTAACGCGTGTGGCGATTGCCATCTCGTTGTGCAATTCCGGATCGAACGGAATTAATTCTTCCAAGTGAGATTGAAAGTTGGCCCAGTCAGTGCGCCTGAAGTCAGGGCGATCCGGTGGGTGGTGAAAGGATGAGTGACACGCAGTATCAATGAGAACCGAGAGGTGGTCAGAGTTTAGTGCGGAGCATGAAGTCAGATACACCGGGAATGAGAGGTTCTTGGTTATCACGATGTCCAGGACATCGGCAGTAACCGAGGGGTTTTATAGGTTGGTGGTTGGGGAGTCCGGTCCAAAGATCAGACAGGAGTTATCTTCATCATAATCACTTAGGGGTTTCTCCAGTCTCGTGTTCAGCCGCGAGTTCCAATCCACGTGTTTGGCGTTGAGGTTTCCAGCCATCAAGACCTGCAATACCCCGCCGAAACAGACGGTCAGGTCCACTCCGATCAGTGGCCGGGAAGGCGAAAGGTAAGCCGCAAGGATTAACACCGGTTTGGCGGCCAATATCACTTGGATGGGCAGTAGCCACCAAGTGCTTCAGGCCCGGAACGGGCACTGAGTTGTGGACTATACCACGGCGGACCAAGATGGTTGTGCCGGCCCCAGCTGTCGGTCTATCTGTGCGGTGGCTGACATAGTTGACAAGCTGGAATGTTAAGGAATTTCTCGCTTAAGAGACAATATCGACACCGTGCTGGCTGAGAAAATGATCCAATTCAAGCTTCCTGCCGCGCACTCCATCCGCATTCCAGCAGGCGAGGCGCAGGGCTTTACCACGCGCTGTCCTCCTAGGGCGTGCTGCCATATTGAGCTACAAAACAATGACGGTCTTCAAGACCGCGCAAGGGCGAGCTGACCCTGTGGGGAGGGAAGAGATGGACGTGAGGAGCCGACAAGTCAGCTCCACACATGCATGGAGGGGAAGGTGATCGAGGAGATCTGAGATTTCCTCGTGTGGGGAGTTGGGAATTTAGGTGGGGTCCACCAGGCTGCGCGTTGTGGGTGTGGCGGCCGCGGTTTTGACAATCGCGGCTGCTTCCTTCTTAGACTTCCCAAAGGCCCTTTTAGTGCTACTGTGGATTTGAGCTGAGGTTTTGAGGCCTGGCCGTCTCCCTACTGACGATAGATTTCTCGGGTGACTCCGTGACCGATTGAGAGGAGGTATTAAGACGTGGGTTGGTGGGGGGTGTCGTGGTAGCCTGGACGACACGCCCCCTCGGACGACGTGATTCCACCCCTTGCGTAGGTACTTCTGCTCGGCAAAGGGACCAGCCCGCTGATCGTTAGGAGCGGCAGGTTGGCCTGTGGCGAGGCTCTTTCGGCTGCGTTCGGGCGCTTGCTTTGCAAGAGCCGCCTTCGCTTCCTTCCACTCCACACAGCCCCGGTAGTTCGCTGTGTGGTTTCCCGCGCAGCCACAACGCTGAGGTTGCTCCCGCGAGGTAGAGCATTCACCGGCGAGGGGGAGCTCCCACAAGCGACGCACCCGGGTGTGTATCCGCAGTTGCGTTACGTGTGGCAGATGCGCTGGCAGCGCTTGCATGGCAGCGGGTCTTTCGGGGCCACATACGACTCCACCGACACTCACAAGTCGTAGAGTTCCGTGAGAGATCGCACTTTTGACACCTCTGGCCCTCGCGCCACTCACACATTGAAGTGGGGGCGGGTGGGCTTTCCTTTGCTGGGTCCGGATCCAAACGGCCGGTTCGCAGCTGCTTGACTCCCTGAACGCGGATGATCAGGGACTCTAGCTCACTTATGACGATCTCAGGCATACCCCGAACCAGGTTCTTCACCAGAAGTCGCGCAGAGCGGTCCTCTGGGAGCGTGAAGATGTGGAAACTCACACTGTCTTTCCCATCAATGGACCGCAGCGCACTGACCGCGGCTCTGAACCCGCCGGCTGTTGATAAGACGGCAATCAAATTCTCGCCATTTAGTTGGGCCATCAGACTGTTAGGGCAGGACGCCCGCAACGAGGCCAGGAAGGAACGGGTGTTACTGACACTTGAAATAAAAATGGGTGTGTTATTAGGACGCTTTTCTGCTGGTAGGCAGGCGTTGGCCATTTGGGCGTTTGAAATTGTCCCACTGGCATGCCGCTCAAAGGCCCGGACATGTCGCTAGAAATTAGACTATTGGTTGTCTCCATTGAGACACCGGATTCGGATGGGTCCGAATCCATGGCTGTGGACTTGAGCGGCCCAATTGGCTGAGACGGGGCGACGGGCCCGTTCAATACAACCGCGTACGTTGCCCTCCCCGGATGGCCCGGGTTGCCGGCTGACGGCAGCAGCCTCTTCGCCCGTGATTGTTCAGTTCACGGGAAGAGGCACGGACCCACGCCAGGTGTTGGGCGCCTGTTGACGGGCTCGCTAGAGTAGCCCGAGCTTGCTAGCTCGTTGACTTTGCGCTTGCCCGAAAGCTGTTGGAAAGCTGTGGTCCCACTTCTTCATGTGGAGCTGCGTTTCCCAGCAGGCACCGCTAGCTTCTTTCTCCGCGCCATTGCCAGCTCAACTACTTGAGAAGGGCCGGCGAAACATGTAAAGTACAAATAGTCTTCATAAAAGCTAACTTGTCCTGCCTTAGCACACTCGAGTGATCTATATCTTTAAACTGGGGAAGGATCCAGCACTGCCCTCTTCCTATGGGCCCATTAGTCTCTTTACATGATTGGTAAATTGTTTGAAAGACCCTACTAGGTAGGATCTTACATGTAATGAACGAACGCGGACTGAGGGGAGAAGAGCAGTTTGGGTTCAGATCCATACATAGCACGTCCCTGCAGCTGGCCCGGCTCGTTGAAAGAATAACCAGGAACTTCGGCAAAAATTTGCTCACCGGCGCAGCTTTCCTTGACGCGGCCAAAGCCTTCGATACCGTCTGGATCGATGGCCTTCTCTCCAATCTATCGCCCCTCAAATTGCCGTCTTACATAGTCCAAACAATCTCATCCTACCTCAGGGATCGGACGTTCGAAGCGTCCTTCTACACGGCCACGTCATATCGTCGAGGCATGCGGGCTGGGGTAACCCATGGGGGATTCATCTCCCCTGTCCTCTTCAGTCTGTATGTCAACGACATTCCCCCACCCTCGCACCACGTCGAGTTAGCCCTCTACGTGGACGACACGGCCATCATAGCCACGTCCCGCTAGCCGACGCTACTTGTCAGCTACCTGGAGTCATACCTCAACAACCTTCAACGGTGGTTGAGTGAATGGAGAACCGCCATTAATATCTCCAAGAGCACCGCGATGATCTTCGCGCGTGCCGGAAGGGCTTCATCGATCCTCGTCTAGTAAGATTCCTCGGAGAACCAATCGAATGGGTCGACACTACTCGTTATGTAGTGGTGACCCTAGATACACGACCCACCTGATCGCCTCACATCGACCAGGTCAGGTAGAGGACTGCTCAAAGGATGGGTATGCTTGGCCCCATCCTGAAGAGGAAGAGTGATCTATCCATCAGGAACGGAATCGTGCCATATAAGCATCTCATCCGGCCCATGATGGACTATGCGTGCCACGCGTGGTGGTCCACTGCTGGCTCCAATGCCGGAGGTTACAGGTGTTACAATCCAAGTGTCTTCGCCTCGTTGCTGGTGCCCTTGGTACGTAAGGAACAGGCAGATACATGAGGATCTGGGCGTTCCGCTGTTTACCGACCACATCAAAGCCCTGACCAAAAGCTTTGACTCAAATTTAGCTGATGTGGGGTTCCCCTAGTACGGCAACTCGGCAGATACTTAAGCTGACCGAGGGTTGACCCCGTCGTCTGATGCGAAAGCCAAGGGCGGAAGTGGGCAGCAGGCCAGTCGAGGCCATCGCCCGCGATGGCCAAGTCGACAAAACGAATCGCGTTGAACAGGCGAGCGCCATTCGGTTACCGTGACTGAGGTTTTCATGATTTTAATCTGTTGTAAGGCAAATGCCAGGGTATTCGATGCAAAGTCGAGGCACGGCCCGCACTCCCCTCCCCCAGGCGCGGCGGCTTCACCTAAGCGCCTGACAAACGTATGCGACAGAGCCCGTCTGGGCTCGGAACCCAGACATCCAACCAACCAAAGTTTATTACTCCCATACTTAGTCCAGGGCAACCTAGGCTCTAGTCTTTGGCAAGATCAGTCAAGGCCCTCAGCCTGACTTCAAAATTGTTAGCATAAGCATATTTCCCTGTTAGAGTTTAGGTGTCCGTTACTGAGCTCAGCTTTCAAACGCAGGAATGGCTAACAGACAAGGGGATGTCAACTTGCGCACCGCGCAAATCTCTGCCCCCCAATTAACACTTTGGCTTGGCTTGGCCGTTTTCTTTGTTCATGGAAGTAGACAGAGAAGGAGGGAGTGAGAGAGTGGTTGGCTGTGTTGTTTAAGCTGCTTGACTAGGTCGGTGTGTTGATTGATATACGGACAAAGGATGGAGAGCTGTGAGTTGAAACGGGATTGAATAGGAGATGGAGTGACTTGTGAGTGTCCCCACACTTTCTTGTGTTCTTTGTGATGTGCTTAGTTGTCCTTCTTGAAGCTTGTTTCTACTTGTTATCTGTAGTTTTTTTTTTACAGTTTTCTGTTATAATCCTTGTTCATGTACTGTGAACAGCATTGCCCATTAAGTTGTGTAGATACTGTTGAATGACCACCATGTTTACCTGAACTGGTTTTCCTTAATTTCATTGAAGGGAAGATGTTACTTTTATCCATTCTGCCCAATCAAAAGCCTTAAGAGCCAGGAACAATATTTTAGTGGTGTGACTGCATAATGATGTTCTGTCAAAAGTATTCACAAATTGAGACCTCGTATCATCTTATAAAACTGCATTAAACGATGTGGAAAAATGTCTAAATTTTCAGAATTTGTTCTGATCTATTTGATAGATGCTTTTATGTTACAAGTTTTACTGTCAGGTAAATGTGACAGCCACATTTGAACTGTTTCTTGTCAGTTAATGTATGTAATAGCTTCCTTACCCGAAATATCACGACACATTTCACGTATCCCCTGACGTTTTGATACCAGAGGTTCTGTGGCAGGTTTACGGGTCTCGTCTGTCTGATTCTGCTCCCCTGTAGTTACTGTACTGTCCAAAACAAGGTCACCACTTGCAGTGACATGTAAGAAGCTTCCTTGATGGGAAGTGTATCCTGCAATGTTACACATATACCCTATTTAAGGTTCCCATGTTAAGATGGAACATTCCAGATTTCCAAGGCCAGTCTTTTATGAATAGTAATTTCAGTGCATAATATTTAAAGTTATTTTATTTTACAACACAGTTGCATTAGAAGATCCCCCTCTTTTCCAAAAAAAAAAAAAAAAGAAACCAAGGAAGGGGACAGGGGGATAAAGAATTGTAAATTTATTGTTTAAAAGAAAAAATCCAAATTTCCAAAGCCAGTTTTTTTTAAAAAAAAAATTTAGTTAAAAAAATTTAAAATTTTTTTTTTTTAAAAAAAAATTTAAATAAAAAAACCCCCCTTTTTCCAAAAAAAAAAAAAAAAGTAACCAATGTAGG
>Ga0123355_10020343_pt1 | contig 10596 bp, 7 predicted proteins | sample TergutEmb28metaG_3_FD_89872 | JGI IMG/M metagenome (GOLD analysis project Ga0123355, IMG submission 89872) | Embiratermes neotenicus P1 segment gut microbial communities from Petit-Saut dam, French Guiana - Emb289 P1 | ecosystem: Host-associated > Arthropoda: Insects > Digestive system > Gut ... | reverse complement strand
GGTATATGGACTGGATTGGGCTGGCCCAGGATAGAGACAAGTGGCGGACGCTTGTGAGTGCGGTAATGAACCTTCGGGTTCCGTGAAATGCGGGGAATTTCTTGACTAGCTGCAAACCAGTTATCTTCTCAAGAAGGACTCTGCACCATGGAGTAAATAAGTAAGTAAGTAAGTAAGTAAGTAAGTATACAGTCGTTGCGATTCATATTGAATAAGGAGAAGACGAAGGAGCCAGAGCCCAGTGCCAGAATTTCCCTCAGCATACTGTCGTTTGAGATGTGACAGCCTGCATTGTGGTTGAATGGTATACATTTCAGAAAAACCGCCACTATCTTAATCTTCACGCTTTATTACAGACGGAGGTAGCAGAATTATCCGAAACCTTTGCGTATTACTCGCTGCAGTTTTCACCAGATTTATAACTTCAGTTCTGCGGATTTATACCAGACTACGTTGGTTTTTAGTTGGCTAAGCAAATAAATACACTTGATAATGGGTCCTGCTAATATCGAATTTGTCTAATTGGTTTTTATTCACTGTTATTTTTCTCCTGTGTCGCTTCGACCCGATGTTAGGTCATGGCCTCCCCGTACGGGGCTGTGCCATCACATTCATTGAACTCACCACGCTCGGTAGGATCCCTCTGGATGAGTGATCGGCCCGATGTTAGGTCATGGCCTCCCCGTACGGGGCTGTGCCATCACATTCATTGAACTCACCACGCTCGGTAGGATCCCTCTGGATGAGTGATCGGCCCGATGCAGAGACCTCTACCAGACAACACACAACACACACAACAGACAGACATCCATACCCCCGGGGAGATTTGAACCCACAATCGCGGAAAGCGACCGGCCGCAGACCCACGCCTTAGAACGCGCGGTCACCGGGATCGGCTTTTGTTTACTTTCCAATTTAATTTACCTATTTAATGGAAATGAGTGATTCGCGTGGACGTGTGCATGTTTACTGACAACAGTGTCAGTATCCTAGACTACCCGCAAAAGGCTAAAGAATGAAGCCATTGCGATCTCATTAAGTGATATCCTTGAAGAGCCACAAGAAAATCGCCAAAAAAATTCAATAAGACGGTACAGCGGCCGAGAATCAAAACTGTCACCTCCGGCTAGCGTTAGAGTTTGGGAAGATTTTGCTGATTGGTTAATAGAATTTGCTTCAGCTTTAAAACTTCGGTTTCGTTGGTGCATATGTGTATGACAGGGGGACCGCGGTGGCACAGTGGTTCAGGTGCTGTGCTACAAATCGGAAGGTCGCTGGTTCGATCCCAGCTGGTGTCATTGGAATTCTTCATGGCACATAAAATCCTTCCGATCGCACTATGGCCCTGGGGTCGACTCAGCTTCTAACAGAAATGAGTACCAGGTAAAGGTAGCCGGTGCGTAAGGCTGACAATCATATCACCATCCTGTGCCGTTGTCATGAAATCTTGGAACCTTAACTTCCTGGAACCCTCTGGACCACTCCAGGCCTGTAATGGGACTGCTTTACCCTTATAATTTTTGTGACAAGAGGAGAACTCGATGTTTGGTAGTGTTTTGGCAAGCTTACTCGAAGGAAATCCGACGCAAAAAATATAGCTAAGAAAATATCAGTTTTACTTTACGGAAGGATTATGAGAAGCAATCAGTGCACTTCACTGTCGGTCTGGATATCAGTTGCTTGAGTCAAGCCGCCTTAATGAGATGTGAAACCGAAGACCCAAGCCATACCGTCTCAGTTCCCGCATTTCAGCGCCGGCACGGAACAATCTCACGTCACACTGTTACAGGCGTCGATGTGATGGATCAAGACAAATTAACTTCACCTGAGCTTCAGCAAGGAAGGATATCTTGTCGCACTGTAAGGTTGCGTCCACACTTGTAACGTGATCGCGTACCGTAACGCCGTAATGCTGCAAGTGACTGACACGATACGGAGTTACGTGTTGAATTTTCATCCCGTGCCTCACGGCGTAACATTTTCCTGAGAGCGTTACACCGTGGGGTTCACAGTTTGTTACGGGAGTCCGAGCGATGTCTTTGCAGCTAGCAGCGGCTTCGTACATTTGTATGCATTACGGTTTAAAGAAAAGAGAAAAGATCGGTGGTGGTGGCAAAAGCAACTGTACACAAGTAGGAAAGTGTACAGCGGTTAGAGTTTGCTGGCAGACTGGAATTTACAGTTGGTCAGTGGGTTATATAAGAATTTCACCAGAATGTCTCTAGTGAATTTGAGTTTTTAATTACAATTTAATTCATTAATTAATTGGAGAAAAAATCTCGAAAAAGACAGAGCGTTCAGGAAAGCCATTTCTGTTCAAGAAATGTTGGCACTGAAGCGGCGATTCTTGGCAAGTGTTGATTCGTACGTTAGCCTGCAGCACCTCTTCAAAATTTCCAAACAAGCAATCCGCTGCATCGTACCGGAAGTGTGTGAAGCTCTTGTTGAAAAGTTGAAGTATTACATACAGGGAAGATAAATATTATTATTTGTTTTTTGTGAAAGAATTTTAAAATTAGTTTGTAATCAAAACTTTTATTAAAATGCATTGGACACTTTGGGTCCCATGTTATTTCTTTTCTTTTATAAAGTTCCATTAATTCTGTGACACTTTCCTGAGTCCACTCCATTTCACAATTACTAAAACGCTCAAGAAACCGCACAGCACCACAAATTAGCACCACTCTCCAAGATATATGCAACAGGAAGTGAAAAGACGGGCAGAGGAGCGGACGGTGGTGACGTGTCACTTTGTACGTCCACACCTGCTCAGGCCGTAACTGTATCATACCTTTGATGCGATGGCCAAATATCGACAGCCCACCGAACAAGCTTGTAATGTTACCGCGTAGCCAACTTTTGATACGTTACGTGGTCACGAATCCCGTCCACACTCACAATACGGTGTTACGGTACGCGGTAAAGTTACAAGTGTGGACGCATCCTTAGAATGAAGTACAATGTGCCACGCACTGAAGGAGGAAAAAGTGCGTCCCTCACCGGGAAGGGATTGCGGGGCAGGACAGATCACGCGTTTAACTCACGCCAATGTAACGTGGCCGTAAAGGAACATCGAGAAACGTGACCAGAAGTTGCAAGGGAGATATTCCATCTTCTGAGATGTTACGCAGCATGGATAGGTAGTTAGGTACTGATGTTTCGGGACGATCTATCGAAACAATTTTCATGGGTCAAGGTAATGATTGACCTTTGCAGACAGGACCGATAGGTTGCCCTGAAATTTCCGTACCTGCCTACCAATCAGGGGACCGCGGTAGCACAGTGGTTAAGGTGCTGTGCTACAAATCGGAAGGTCGCTCTTACCGATCCCAGCTGGTGTCATTGGGATTTTTCATTGATATAAAATCCTTCCGATCGCACTGTGGCCCTGGGGTCGACTCAGCCTCTAACAGAAATGAGTACCAGGAGTATTTCCTGGGGGTAAAGGCAGCCGGTACGTAAGGCTGGCAACCTACCACCATCCTGTGCCGGTGTCATAAAATCTGCGAACCTTAACTTCCTGGAACCCTCTGGACCTGTCCAGGCCTGTAATGGGACTGCTTTACCTTTAATTTTTACCTACCAATCAACGCTCTGTAATTGCGCAGAGGCGCGAAGACCTCAATTACGCGACAGCGAAAGTCTGAAATCACAGACTGCAAGTGAATCGAAATTTAATCACGAGTCAACAAGTTTGCGCGGAAACAGACTGACATCAAAAGTTAGGTGTAAACAGGTTATGGACGCGAGTCTGCAAAGGTGTCAAAAGAAAGCTTAATACATAACACGTATAGCCGGAACACGCCTCGCGGTCATGTAAACCACAGAACATGAGGACACAAAGTTGCTTCTGAGTGTCGCGGGTTCCCTTCACCACTGACATCGCCACGTGTGTCAGAAGAAAAGAATATTCTGAAACACTGCATTGATCAAAAACGTTTCGAAGCAGTACCATCCATTACAAATGGACAGCCCTATTTTTATTACAGTAAAGCCATAAATCAATGACAGTAAGACGTGCACACAAGTATGAATGCAGGCAAATATTTTCTTTCGAAGTTTGTGTAAACTCTAACCTTTATTGGACCTGCTCTGAATACATACATGTCTAGCCGGCGTGTATCATGCTATGAATTTTCTCCTTTCTAGTTTATTATTCTGCCCTCACACCAGCGCTGAACAAACTGATGCAATATCGTCCTTGTACTTTCGATCGACTGTACAATTGTACGTTCCAGACTCCTTCAAAGTAAACATAACCAAAATGACAATAAAAATAGTGCTTCAGGCGCAATTTTATAAAATACGTCGAGTGGAGAGAAGTGAAAGTGCTTAAAAATGAGGATTAAACCTTGAAAGATTAGTGGTAAATATAATTACCGCACGCTTTAACATTATAGATATATTTTAACTTTTTAGACACAATTTGTATAATACATTTTACGAGACAAATGATCCAATTTTATGTATCCCACTGTTGTAAACACAATTTGCATGTCACGCCCTTGGAAACAAACGATTTAATTTGATGTATTCCATGGATGTAAACACGATGGGATCCCAAAGTGTGCATAGCATCTTGTGACTCAATTGACAAAAATAGGCCTAAGATGGCTAATCTATAGTCGAAATATGTAGTCTTATAATTACCTTGAGTAATAAAGTGGTTGTGCTGACGTGCACCATTTAATATTATATTAAATATATCAGCATTCTGCCATGCAACATATTCGTGTATTTCGCATGATTCATAATATAAACAGCGATTATTTTCCTAAATATTATCAACGTAATAAGCAAAGACTGTATTCTGTGTGAGGTAAGAAATATTTTTTTATAGATTATTCATACGAATTTCAGACCTTAACCTTTTGGCGCCGAAATTACCGCTAGACTGCACGCTGTACCACTGAATGCTGTCACAACCCTCATTCCATTTCTTTCCTTCGACCAATGCGGTTTTATTTATGGCCGCTAGCAAGTGACACCTTGCTTCTTTTCATCACTGCGCCGCACCTTCAACTTAACCTTTTGGCGCCGGAATTATTTTTTATTAAATTTTAGCACACCCTGTATATGAAATGTGAATAAAACAGGAACCAAATATGTTAGAATTACGAAACAAACTGCATTTTGAAGAGAAAAGAATGGAGAGTATATACCGTGTTTAAAATATTCAGTACCTGTATTTGTTGAATAAATATATAAAATGCAACGTTTAGAGGTTAGCGGTGCGGTACGACCACTATAGGTGTCGTTAGGCGTCAAAGTGTTAATTCAGCCAAACAGAAAACAACCCAGTGGGTTCACATTCAAGACGGGACAACCCAGCGGTCCACTTTTCTTATCCAAAGCCCTTCACAATTTTCATTCAAATATCCCGTTTATTCTCCACCGAAATGTGCAGGCGCTCCATCACGTTGCAACCATATTCGTCCTAGTATTGCTAGTAACACCCCCGGTAAATTGAGCCCCATCTGCGAACAAAATTCCAGGCAGAATCTGTAGTTATGGTCGTAGCCAATCACAAAAACCTACACGGCTGGCGTGACCTCCCGCTAGGAGACGTTTTAGTCTTCGAAGGTATTACGGACTGAAGACATCATGATGCAACATTCGCCATCCTTACGCATAGACTACGCCAGTCGTCCTGTAAATTCTGTGTACAGGTGAATTTGGTCTTCACTGCACTGCTGACAGCAGTAACCTTTTTCAGGTTGTTGTTTCGTTCTATTTTCTCCTGCGGGAAGGAAGCAGTCTCCTCCCAGACCTCCGTGAACGCTATCAAATGTTTTGTGATGTGGCATACAGTAAAGTGTTCACTACAGGCTGCATCCCAGCACAACAGCGGCAGTATTGCCATTGCAGATAACGTACGCGGAATTCCGATCGGCATATTGTTCATCTGAAAACGTGTTAGGCATTTTCACTACCCCAACGCACTGCAAGACAACACGGTCACTAGCCAGACAGTGTACAATCGGCAACGCGATCAAGATACAGCAGTGCTAACTCGTTTCACAGGTGCTTAACTAGATAACGGTATCGAATACAACAATGGTTTATTATGTATTTTTACTCCGAAGGACCATACAAGACGCCCCTAAATTTCGGTCTTTACGTTGCGTCTCTGTAAGCCTCCTGTAGAACTGTAGGTTAGGAACGACCGCTCGTAACCGCCAGAGGCATGAGCAATCCGCCTTTTCAGAAATGCGACAAATGTAAGAGACTTAAGCTGCAATTGCAGTACATGAAAACTTACTATAAATTACAATGCATTATACGACAAGGCGGAAGTCGTGCTTTTTCAGTTGAGTGTTCTGAACCAATATGTGGATTACTGTCCTAACCCCTCATTACAGTCTCCTAGCCTTGTTTTTGGTGCTAATGGATGGGTTCTCAAGGTCTTGGTAGGCGTGTTTCCTTTCACTTTGCTCTAGAGTGGAGTAAGTGGTTTGGTTTTTAGAATTACTTCCTAAAGCTAAGTGCCTTAAAATTAACATCTTCCGCATCCCAATCGAATAAGAAAAGCTCACGCTTTTCTGCGATTTTAGGTTCATAATTTATCTTCCACGGTAATTTTCATGAGAGTTTCTTGATATACTTACTTAGAAATACCTGCTTCTCCAACGAAGAATACTGTCAAGTCATCTATGATGCAGTAAAGTCTGGTACGAATTCACCAACATTTCTGGGAACCTACTGCCGTCATCTTCAGAATATCATCCTACTACCTTTTCACAATTCATAATAATATTAGCAATATTTGTAAGAAATCCTTCATGATTTTGGATTAACTAACGCCTAAGAATGTAAGGGAAGACTATACTTATGTACGTACTTTAGGGCGAAAGAAGAGAAAAATGTTGCGCCCTTCGTACGGTATTACGTACACTTGGACGTATTTCATTTGCTGTAAGTAGTGCATCGCTGAGCAATATTTTGGCCTACATAAGTGCCTGCACATACTTTTTGCGTATAATTTCTAAATATTATATCATGATTCTAGGCAAGTGACAAATTTCCTAATTTTTAAAAAAATAAATATTTATACACAATCAAATGTTTAAACTAACTGGTTAAATTAAAACTTGGTCCTGAAAAATGAAGCGAGTAGTAAACGGAATTCAACTACCCTCGACCTCATCCAGTACAGTCAAACCTCGGTTCACGAACTTAATTCCTTCCTGAAGGTCGTTCGTAAACCGAAATGTTCGTAAACCGAAACTATTTTCCCCATAAGAATTAATGTAAAATGGATTAATCCGTTCCTGGACCCCAGATGATTGCTTATTTTTACAACTTTTACAACTTTTACAACAGTACATTGTGCACAAGTTCTTAACACAAAATCAATCGAAACCATTAACGGGATGAATTCTATTAATATTAACGAAACCATTAAATCTATCACGAAAAAGATAAACACAACACTAAGCAGATTAAATATAGACGAAAACTTAATTTAGTTTTACCGTACCTGTATGGAGGAGAGTTGACGGCGTAAGTGGAAGGTGGTGAGGAAGCGAAATGTTATTGTTTGGAAGGGATTTCTTTTTCTTTTTTCTGTCCCTTGGCACCACTCGACTCTGCTTCAGACCCACTGGGCCTGTGTCTCACTAAAAAGTTGTCCAGTGTGATTTGTTTTTTTCTACGTTTTGACGGCTTGCGTGTTCGTAACTCGAGACACAGTACGTCATCCGAGACGCTTTGTGTTCGTAAACAGAATTTTTCGTGATCCGAGGCGTTCGTGAACCGAAGTTTGACTGTATACAGAAATACTGATTGAGTTCGTTCCACGTGCACAGCTGAACACGTGCAGTGCCTAACTAATAGTTATTTTTAGAAGTCTGAAATGAGAGTTGAATTAAAAATTTTTGTCTCTGGTTTTAGTGATTATGACATAAACATAAAATCACATTCAGATGATAGATCAATTTTAAAACAATTACAGACGGAAGAAGAGTAACATTGAAGGTGTGAGCTAATAAACTGTTCCTTCTTAGGCCAATATAGAATTCTGGTGTATATGTACACATTCAATTTCCTTTCTAAAATACGTTAAGTAAAAATTATAAAATTTTCTAACTTTTTCATATTACGGTTGATACAGCTAGCTCAAGAATATCAGGAGAGTGTACTATGGATGACTTACGAACAGACATCTGAGGTTTTGGAGTCAGTAATACTATGCAATAAAGAATAATGTCTTCTGGGATACGAAGCCTCTTCTTTTTCTGTACCTGCACTTCATACTGTTTATTTTTCCGAAAAGTAGGTAAATGTCCACAATGTCAGACGGCATCACAGACCTCTTCAACTTTTACCTCCCTGTGTTTGAAAAACAAATCAGTATTTTCCTACTTCTTTCATCCCACTCAAACTATTTGTTCATTTTTAAGTGCTAGTAATGCCTCGAAGTACCACAGGTACCTAAAAAGGAAGATATCTTCCTAAATAAAACTCAGCGTGGAATGTGAGAAAAGATCATTATGACAAGTTTCACTCCCAGCAGAATAAAGTATCTTGTCCAAGAATTAATCTTATATAATAAAAACATTTCAGAGTTTATCTGGGCATGAAACAATCAAATTACAATCAATCCATAAATCTTCCTCTTATTTTCTAGACACAGACGTGCAGTATATCAGTTAATTAAACTTTTAAAAACAAAACCCAATGTGTTTTATATAAGGAATCAGTCCGTACTGCGCAGTAAACACTTTCCACCACGGTTATAAAAATCAATCATTTAATGACGTACAAAGCAAAGGCCGCTGTCTGTTCTGAGATCCGTACAAAACACTCAATGCAAAGCGAGCACCATATAGAATTTTTTTTTATTTTTAAACCTGGTGGTACGTATAGAACCCGCTAGGCTTTAAAAGGTTAATACGTAAGATTACAAATGATATCAAATGTGTAAAACAATAACAATGCAATTGCCACTTCGAAGTTTGCAAGTGGGAAATTAAAAAAGTTCCGCTAAATTTTAATCATTTCGAGGTTTGGTGATTACATGATAAAAAGTGTAAGTAACCAAGGATTTCGCCTTGAATATGCAGACTATAAAGATTTCCGAAATGTTGGAAGCACAGCCTACCTCTAACATACATACAGCCTACCTCTAAACTATGTCACAGGACCACTATTAATACTGAAATACAGTGAAGGCCTAAGATCTTCAGATTTATTCCCAGTCACTTCTCACACGATTGGAAACTGGCAAACACCTTCCAAAACGAATCACATTCAAACAACGGCTTTTACCAAATAAAAAATACTACTGAATTTCTCAGCAACTGTCATATCGAGATGCTTGCGACAGTCTTCACACGTTACTCTGAAAGTAAAATGAAAAGCGCTTACAAAAGTTTTGAAGGAAAAATCATTTGAACGACAGACAGCGATATAAGAGAATGAAAATTAACTAACCTAAATTGGGCCGAATATTTGTTTTCGGAATTGTTTTAATTAGGGGAATTTATATTAATATTTTTATAACCACAAAGAAGAGAATTATACTGGTGCACTATCATTAACTAATTGTCTATTTGCATTTTATAAATTACTATTATCAACGTACATATGTGTATTTATTATCTGTTTTTCAAACGACTCACAATTCAAAAAAAGCAAAACATGGTTTACAGATCCGTACACTAAGAACCAACAGGATGCACTATTTGCTTTCAATTTATTTCAATAATTAACATCTATATGTTTCGAGCAAACTTACTGCTCATCATCAAGAGGTACCTTCTGATGATGAGCAGTAAGCCTGCTCGAAACATGTGGAGGTTAATTACTAAAATAAATTGAAAGTAAATAGTGCATCATGCTGGTTCTTACTGTAGGATATATCACGATGCACGGTTAGCAAAACGTTAAAAATGGTGTACAGAAAACGCGAATGTGTTTCATATTACAGACCTCGGGAAATATTATAGTCTCACAGGAAACACTATGAAATATGGAGCAACCATTCTTTGGAGGTAGAAGCAGCAGGTTCCTCCGACAAGCAGGTAACCGCCTGTCAGTCTAAACAGTACCATAAGCACACAACACGGCAGGCCACATCTGCACCGCCATGGAAACATCACACCGCATGCTGTCATTTCAGGCTGCCGGTAAGACAGCTACTTTACTGATACGTTGGACAGCGCTAAAGCGGCAGATGTGAAACGGTATATCGAGTCAGCAATGACAATACAAACACTTAACAAGACAGGTAACGTACGTATGACGTACTATGGAGGCGCGTTCGTGCAACCGTTGTTGCAGCGGAAAAGCGACAAGCATTATATGTAATGACTGGGTGTCTGTCTGTAGCCTTAGGTATTCAGCATGTAATGGGCATACGCCATATTGTCATCTGTGACCTACTCAGACCTACTCAGCTGTACAATATTATTGCAGCTATCTTATAAACGGCACGATTTTCGGGGGGGGGGGGGGGTTTTTAAACAAAAAATGTGGGTTTTGTGGGTCTTTAAAAATTGGTTTTTAAAATTTTGCCTTTTTAAGAATTTTTAAGCAAAATTTTTTTTAAACCCAATTTTGGTTTTCGTGAAAATCCCATTTTTATTGAAATTT
>Ga0123355_10020342_pt1 | contig 10596 bp, 11 predicted proteins | sample TergutEmb28metaG_3_FD_89872 | JGI IMG/M metagenome (GOLD analysis project Ga0123355, IMG submission 89872) | Embiratermes neotenicus P1 segment gut microbial communities from Petit-Saut dam, French Guiana - Emb289 P1 | ecosystem: Host-associated > Arthropoda: Insects > Digestive system > Gut ... | reverse complement strand
TAATGAAATGGTTATGGGTTTCATTCACAAGGCTGCCAGTCCCCGTGAGGTTCCGTCCAACATTTCCGCGAACAACTTCATCACCGTGATCTTGTCCAAAAAACTGTGCGAATCGCGTGGTTCGACCGGTGTCGTGCAATTTTGAAACAATGCTATCGACAATTTGTCTTTCTCTATATGTGGAGAAGTCTGGACGTTGGTCGCCCTCAAATGTTTCGACAGCTGAACCCCATCTTACCTCTATCGAATGAATATCGGCACGCAGGGGTCTGAATTGTGCACCAAAATCAAAATGTGTGGTCAGCATAATGACGGAAAAAATTGTGCATGTAACAATTATCACAACCAACATAGACGCAAGCCAAATCTTCGTCGCGGGCTTTTTCAAAAATTTCCAAATATCACTAAAGAACTTCTTCATCTTTCACTTCTTCCTGTACCATTGTAGCGTATTTGTCCAAATTGTCAAGTGTTGGTAAAACCTTGGGTCGTTTTCCGGCTTTTGTCATTTCGCGTGCCAACTTCATATTGGCCTCTAATCGCATCACCTTGTCAAGGTCAATCATCTTTGCATCCAACAACGTCACTGCGGTTTCATGGGTTGCACGCATCTCACGGTCAACCATGGCAATTTCGTTTTCTTCAAAATCTTTTTTGCGTTGTTTCTCGGCTTCTTTTTCACGCTTCTCCATTGCTGTGACAACCTGTTTCTCGGTCTTTCCATCCATGATAAGGTTGATGTCCTCGGCATATATTGTTTCGCGCTGCAACAACACATTCGCCATAACGTGAACCTTGGATTCATGCGTTTTCAATATTTCACGGGTTTTCTTTTCGGCTGCCAATATAAAGGCTTTGATTTCGTTGTCTATTAACGATTTCAAGTTTTCGCTTAAGTTTTTTTGGTTAGCCATACGCAATGCAACTTCTTCCTCTTGTCCGTAATACATCGGTCCCAATTTATCCGACATACCGAATGTTGTCACCATACGCTCGGCAAGGTTCGTCGCAACTTTCAAATCATTTGAGCTACCTGTACAGATATCACCAATAAACATCTGTTCGGCGCTTCGACCCGCCATAAAGACTGACAATTGCGTATTCAAAAAACTTCTGCTCTTATGCGTTCTTGATTCATCCTTATCATTGGTTAATGTATAACCTGCCGCCATACCGCGGGGGATAATAGACACTTCTTGCACTATCTGGTCGGTTTGCAATACCCGTGACACCACCGCGTGACCCGCTTCGTGATATGCAGTAATTTTCTTGTCGTCATCGGTTATGATGCGACTGCGTTTTTGTGGACCCAACAACACTTTATTGATACCTTCCTGAATGTCCACCATATTGATTTTGATTTTGTTTTTCTTTGCGGCAATAATTGCGGATTCGTTCATAAGGTTTTCAATATCGGCACCGCTAAATCCACTTATAATCTTTGCGACACGCTTAAGGTCGACATCTGTGCCCAATGGTTTGTAGCGTGAATGCACCTCCAATATTTTTTCGCGGCCTTTGACGTCTGGGATTTGTACCACAATTTGACGGTCAAAACGTCCCGGCCTTAAAAGAGCCTGATCCAATACATCTGGTCTGTTTGTCGCCGCCAATACGATAACGCCTTCACTCTTACTAAAACCGTCCATCTGCACAAGTAATTGATTAAGAGTTTGCTCATTCTCATCTGACACACCGGACACCCCAACACCACGCATACGGGCTATTGAATCAATCTCGTCAATGAATATAATACATGGGGCGTTTGCTTTGGCTTCTTCGAACAAGTTACGCATACGACTTGGACCCACACCCACCAACATCTCGGAAAAATCCGAACCACTTAACGAAAGGAACGGAACACCAGCCTCACCCGCGATTGCTTTTGCCAATAACGTTTTACCTGTACCCGGTGAACCCACCAACAAACAACCTTTAGGTATTCGCGCACCCATATCCAAGAATTTTCGGGGGTTACGGAGGAATTCAACAATTTCTTGTACCTCTTCCTTTTCTTCTTCGATACCTGCAACGTCACTAAAACGTGTCGACCCACCGAATATACGGGTCGCCCTGTGCGCCCCCATGTTGCCCAAGCCACCGCGGGATGACAAATTACGTAATATAAAGAACGCAATAAATATTATCAAGCCAATCCAAATAAAGGGGAATATGGTGTCAAGGAAACTTTGCGGTACCGAAAATTGATGAAAAACGATTTCCGGTCTTGTGTCGATTGCCTCTGATATCACCCAATGGTCTTGTGCATAGAAAAATAAATCGGCATGTCTGGACGGGTCTGAACGAAAATTGTTTCGTTCCTCGTTCGTTGCGGGGGCGTTAAGTATAAAGAATGTATTACCTTGTTGCACAATCATGGCAAACGGCATTTCGTCCACGGTATTGTTTATTGTAGTCATGAATTCGGAACGGGAAACTCTGTCTGGTCCGTCTGCTGCCATAATGCTGTTAAATAATAAGACCCCGATTATAACAAAAATCGCGATATAGAATATATTGATTCCCTTTTTACGGGGCATTTGTCGTTGCTCCAAGTTTTTACCTCTCTTTTAATTATTACCAATAAGTATATCAATATGGTTGTAAAAAAACAAGTTATTATATATAATAAACTATGCAAACATTCTTTACAATCTTGCCTTTTATACCAATCGCGTTGATTGTGTTTGGCGTTTTGTTTGGGCTTATGCGTGGCACAAAAAAGACCATCATTCGTATGGTCACCATTATGGTGACCACCACTGTATTGTTTTTTATTGCAATGCCACTAACAGGTGCAGTCGCAGGTTCCTTTTTAGGGGATATTGAAACCAGCCTGGTGACCGCCGGACTGGATATTGAGGTTGCCCAGGATTTCATCGCTGCATTATTGGCACCTGTGGTGTTCTTCGTTTTATTTATCGTGGTAAACATGGTTTCATGGATTTTCTTTGCAATTTTCACGCGTAAAGTCGAGAAAAAAGGTCGCCTTGGTGGTGCCATTGCAGGATTTGTTTCCGGTGTGTTTATAGCGGTTGCCTTTATGATGCCAATCAATGGTTATTTGAACTTTATTAACACAAAACATCAACAGATTACCGAAATCGCCGAAGTGTTGGAGTTGGATGAATTGACGGATGCACTTGAATCCCTTAACGATTGGATGCGTCCGCTAAATGATTATCAGCGTAATGCAATTACAAGGCTTTTCAATAATGTAAATATCCCGTTGTTCAATATGATGACAAATAATAGGTTTGAGGAAGTAAGTGACATCGTGGCGGAAATAAGTTCGGCACTTGTAACAATCAGGGAATTTATAAGTGCACTTGAACAAGGCAACTTTGATGGTTTATCAAGAGAACAGTTGGAGGAAGTCGGTGCGGTTCTAGACTTTTTGACCGGGACATTTCTATCGGGTATGAGTTTAAGCGATATATTTGGTGTTGTCGCTGAAGATTTCAATTTAGGTCAGTTTATACCTATTAACCAAATTGCATGGTTGAACCCATCACAGGTTGATCAGGCAGTCAATATGGTGTTAGAGGCACAAATAAGTGAAATGAGTTTTGAGGAACTCTTTGGTGCGGTATATGATGCACGACAAGATCCGGTTGACGCAATTGATGCAATGATTAACCAGTTGCCAAGCAGTGTTCGGGACTTTATAAATGGTTTCAGACCCTAATAAAATTCAAGAGAAATTAAAAATAACCCCGGACAAGTCAGGGGTTTATTTGATGCGGGACGAACGTAGTCACATTGTTTATATTGGAAAGGCAAAAAATCTTAACAAACGTGTCGCAAGTTACTTTCGCGGGTCGCACGACACCAAAACCACCGCGATGGTGCAAAAGGTCGTCGATTTTGATTTCTTTACCACCTTGTCGGAAAAGGACGCGCTGGGACTGGAAGCCAACCTTATCAAAAAGCACAAACCGCATTACAACATATTGCTAAAAGACAACAAACAATTTCCGTACATAAAGATAACAAACGAAAAATTTCCACGGTTGGAGGTAACCCGCAAAGTGAAAAAGGACGGCAAGTATTTCGGTCCTTATTTCGACGGGATTCGCGCAAACGATTTTTTGCGGACGATACACGACATTTTCCAAATACGGGATTGCACAACATTGGGCAAAACCCCATGTATAAATCACCAAATGGGGCGGTGTGTGGCATCATGCATGGGTAACCAAAGTAATGTCGCCGAAATTATCGCTTTCCTGCGGGGTGAAAAAGATTACCGCCATCTCCTTGAACAAAAAATGCAACAAGCCAGCGACATGCAACAATTCGAAATGGCTATACGATACCGCGAAGGGTTAAAATTTCTGGACAAGTTAAAAGAACGCACAATAACCCAAGTCCCGCGCGACCTTAATTGCGACGTATTCGGTAGTTATTCAAGCGGTGAGATTTTTGTGGTAAGTGTCCTTACCGTGCGCGCCGGGAAACTAATCGGTATACAAAATTTCACCGACCAGGGTATCAACCACGACATCGAAAGTTTTGTCGAACAATATTACTTGGAAAACCCGCGCGTCGAAACAATTATAACCGCGGAAAAAGGTGTCAAACGAAAATTACTGGACATGGCGAACGCCAACGCAAAAGAATATATGAACACCAGTATCGAAAAAATCAATTTCAAAAAACAGTTTAACGAGGGCGCATGTGAAGAGCTTGCAAAAGTGTTAGGTTTAGGAAATATTAAAAGAATAGAATGTTTCGATATTTCCCACAACTACGGCGACGATACAGTCGCATCCATGGTGGTGGCAATCGATGGACGGATGGAGAAAAAAGAATATCGGCGCTTTAAAATTAAATCGCATACCAGCATCGATGATTACGCATCCCACCGTGAAGTGTTGACGCGTCGCATTGCCCGCACCGACTGGGACAAGCCCGACCTTATCGTTATCGACGGCGGAAAGGGGCAATTATCGGCGGTGCGGGATTTGACCGACATTCCAATGGTTGCCTTTTCCGAAATTAATTACCTTTATACCCCCGACAAAATCACGTTACCACCACGCAGTTACGCATTGCGATTGTTACAACGCATCCGTGACGAAGCACACCGGTTTGCGGTGACGTATCACAAAAAGTTGCGGAAAACTTTCAAATAATGTAATCTTATAAAATACAAAAAGGAGAAAGTTAATATGACAACATTAAAAGGCGCGGCAATCGTCGCACAGGCCGGCGGACCAACATCGGTTATCAACGCATCAACATACGGGGTAATCAAAACCGCGATGGGGGCGGACGCAATCACAAAGGTATACGCCGCGGCAAACGGCATCAAAGGGGTCGTTGAAGGGCAGATTTACGATTTGTCCAAGGAAGACAAGGAGGAGTTGGAATTGTTATTGCAAACCCCGTCCAGCGCATTCGGGTCGTCCCGATACAAATTAAAAACCGACGAACAATACGCCGCGATTTTGGCGACATTCAAAAAGTACGATATTTGTTATTTCTTTTACAACGGTGGAAACGACAGTATGGATACATGCAACAAGGTATCAAAGTACCTGCAATCCGTCGGATACGACTGTCGCGTTATAGGTGTTCCGAAAACGATTGATAATGACCTTGCACTTACCGACCATTGTCCGGGGTTTGGCTCTGCGGCAAAATACGTCGCCACAACATGTAAAGAGATTTATCAGGATTTTGGTGTTTACGACACACCAATGATTGTAATCGTCGAAGTCATGGGTCGCCACGCCGGTTGGCTAACGGCGTCCAGTGTATTGGCATCAAAACAGGGCGCAGGTCCAGATTTGATTTATATCCCAGAGGCCGATTTCGATATGGACAGATTTTTGGCGGACATTGATGGTGTCCTTAAAAAACAAAAAGACTGCTTTATTGTGGTGTCAGAGGGCATCCACGACAAGGATGGAAAATTTATCACCGAATACGCGACCACCGTTGAACGCGATGGATTCGGTCACGCACGATTGGGCGGGTTGGCGCACTTTTTGGCGGAGCGGGTAAAATCCCATACAGGAATCCGCGTACGTCCAATTGAATTCAGTTTATTACAACGCTGTGCCGCACATGTCGCATCCAAAACCGACGTCAACGAAGCGTTCAACGCAGGTCGCGTCGCCGTCGAAGAAGCACTAAAAGGCACCACAGGCAAAATGATTGCCTTCAAATGCACGCGCGACAAAAACGGGTACAAATGCGAATACGTTGCCGTTGATGTCGACAACGTCGCCAATTTGGAACAAAAAGTTCCCACCGAATGGATTACAAAAGGCAAAAATTTTATCACCGACGATTTCGTAAAATATTGCGAACCCCTAATCGCCGGTGAAGTCACCCCAGTTATGGAAAATGGTCTCCCAAGACACGCCAACCTAAAAAAGATTTTAGCGAAATAAGCAGTCAAAACCAAAGAAAAGTGTCAGTATCCCGGCACTTTTTTTGAAATGGTGTGATAGAATTTGGCATTCTGGATAAAGGAGTGTAAAATGTAATGGGTGGTGGGGGTGATTTAAGTGGTACGTGGGGAAGAATATGGAGTTCGGATGCATCCTTGTGGAGACATTTTTATGACCATGTGGGCAACACAGGAGCAAGATCTCCAGAACACTATAGAAGAATGGCGAGATATGTAGCAAGAAGCAACGAGAGAGTAATAATGCAATATGCACGATCAGATGGAAGAGTGGTTAGATATAACCCAAGAACGAATGAATTTGTTGTAGTTGGTGGAAATGGAAGGATTGAAACATATTTTAGACCAACTGATGGAATAAGATACTATACAAGAGATAGAGAAAGAATAAGGTAAACAGGGAGGAAAAGTGAAATTACCAAAATTTTTAGAGGGCATAGAAGTGCTAACAGGAGAAATTGAAAAACTACCGTACGAATGTAAGATGTGCGAATTAGAGTTGCTGACTACAGGATGTGAAATTTGTAGAGTTTGCGGTTGGCAAGATGATGCTGTGCAAAATTACGATAGAGATTTTGAAGGTGGTCCAAGTGATTTAAGTTTTAATCAATATAGAAGTGTATGGTTAAACAATATGGAGAAAGTTAGAAACACAAACCCACGTTGGAAAAGGCAAGTTGTCGAAGAAGTTTTTGTCGAGCAGGGTGGTGTAGCACAGTATGTTAATGCCGAAACCATTAGGAAAAATCGCGAATGGCGAGAGAAATATACTAAATAACAAGGAGAAATGAAATGCAACACGAAACGCATCAAATAGAGGCTCTTTTTGAACCTGAGCCGACCGAATACGAACAGAAGAAATTATCAAAAAAACTTAAGATAATCCGCAACGAATTCCAAACAACCGGAAAATATGGGATGCCAGTTATTAAAAAACAAGAGATAGATTTGGACAAAATTGATTTGCTGTCCTACACAAAATTAAAAGACACGGAAAACAAAACGATTCACTTTTTCACATACGATTGGTTGTTTGAAAGCGTATACAACAAGCCCGAAGAAGCGGCAGAAAAATTAAAAAATCATTACGCAATACTTTCCCCAGACTTTAGTGTATACACAGACATGCCCATCGCCTTGCAAATATACAGCACTTTCAAAAATCGCCGGTGTGGTGCGTATTGGCAAAATTTAGGATTCAAGGTTATCCCAACAGTTGAATGGGGAGATGAGCGGTCTTTTGAATTTTGTTTTGACGGCGTGGAGCAGGGGTCGGTTGTCGCGGTGTCAACATATGGTCGTAAAAACCAAGAAGGATTTTTATTAGGTTACAACAAAATGTTGGGAGTAATTCAACCCAGTACAATAATTTGTTACGGTGAACCGTTCAAAGGCATGAAAGGAAATATTAAGGTTATAAGTCCATATGATTATAAAGAAATCGCGTCAAAAATTGGTACGGAGAAAACCCTTGAAAAATATTTGGAAGGGGATTTGTACCCATCATGAAATTGACAATTGATTTACTACCAAAGTGGAGAAATGGAAAATAAATGCATAATTTTCCCACCCCTGCACACAATAAGGTCAGGAGGAAATTATGGAAAAAAATGCAATAATGCAATGGACTAAATTTGTTTCATTTGTGATTTTGTTGATTGGTGGTTTGAACTATCTTTTGATGGGGTTATTGGAATTTAATTTGTTCGGCGAAATTTTTGGATACAGTTCACTTGCGGGACGTATTGTCTTTTCGGTAATTGGATTGGCAGCCGTGTTGTTGGTTTCAATTATTATTTGGAAAGCGTATTACAATCAGGAGTCAAAGCCGACTACTCGCCGCTCTCCAGCACAAACTGGTCAAAATTAATTTCTTCCAAAAAATCACGTTGTTTGAATTTCAAAATATTAAAATCAAGAAAAGTCCTTATGTAGGTTTCCAAAATAACCGGCGTGGGGATTTTTAATTGTTCGCAGATTTCGCGGACATTGTTGTAAAAATTGAACTCGTGAATTTTTTCACCACAATCATGTACAACACTTTTCCGCACACTGTGATTAATCACAATTTTTGCCCATATTTTTGTCATGTGAATATTATACAGTATGGTATTCGATTTACATAACGATAAACGCAGCAACAAAAATACGATACGCTCTATTTGGACAACTTACGGTGCGAAAATCCGCCCTTACAAAAACCTGTGGCACATCGAAGACATAGGCAACGTTGACATTGACGAAATAATACGACTTAAACCGTTTTCAGTAGGATTGACGTGGAATTATAAAAATAAAGTCGCATCCGGATGTTTATCACGTGGTGGATTGACCGCGTACGGGGCGGGGGTGGTTCGGCGATTGACCGAAGCGGGAATAATAATTGATTTGGCACACCTTAACAAACAAAGTTTCTGGGACGTGGTAAAAATCGTTCCACCACCCCTGTTTTGCTCCCATACCGGATTTGGTTCACATCCGCGGTGTCTGGATGACAAGCAAATTCAAGCAATCGTGGACTCAGGAGGATTGATAGGTCTAACCCCTGTTGAATCTTTTGTTCCGGATTTTAACACACAACTAAACTATTTTGTGGAAAGGTGGGGAGCTCGTAACATCGGTTACGCAAGCGACGAACCATATGGGTACACCGTCCACCCGCCCGAATATATGGACGACAACGCAAGGAGGTTTATCAATGATACAAAAAGTTATCGGTCATAGCGTCCTCGGTAACCCCATATACGCATTCGGCAACCCCGCCGAAAAAAATATAATCATTATGGGTGGAATTCACGCCCGCGAATGGATAACCACGTTGTTGATTATCGAGTTAATGGAAGAGTACGCTTGCACGCCGGGAATTTGGTGGATACCCCTTGCAAATCCCGACGGGGTGGAATACGCGTTAACACATGAACCATTGTGGAAAGCCAACATCCGTGGGGTCGACCTTAACGTCAATTTCGACGCCGATTGGGGGCAAGGAATTCAAAACGTCCAAAAAGCGGGGTCGGAAAACTACATCGGTCCATACCCAAACAGTGAACCGGAAACCACCGCACTCATTGACTTTACCCGCAGAATAAACCCCATCGCCACCGTCGCATACCACAGCAAAGGCGAAGTTATATATTACCCCGACGATGGACGACTTGCCCACGCGGTCGCAAAAACCACCGGCTATCAACCCATAAAAACTACCGGTTCAACCGGGGGATATTCGGATTGGGTGCATAAACACCTTAAAATCCCCGCGGTAACCATAGAGGTCGGCAACGATGAAAAAAGTCACCCCATTACCGAGGATGACCTTTGTGAGATTTTTGAACAAAACAAAGATGTGCCGTTAGTTACTCTCAATATCTAACCGCGGTGCGCCTTCGAACAAAATCGCCGCACCACCACCGCCCATGTGTGAACCAATGATAGGACCGACAATACCGGTTCTAACGTCAAGTTTTGGATATTTTTCTTTTACCGTTGCCAAAAAGTCGTCATAAAGTTTGCTTTCACTTGTACGCACGACGTACACCGTGGATGTTTCGAAATTCGGTTCTACTTTTGCACCCAGTTCATTCATTTTGGACAATATATAGTTTATCGCATTGTTTGCCCCTTTCATGCGGTTTTCAATGGCGAGTTTTCCCTTTTTGGTCAACACGATTATAGGTTTGATGTTAAGTATCGAACCGATAAGCGCCTTCATACCGCTGATACGACCACCACGTTTCAAATGAAACAAATCCGACATAATGACCCAACCTTGACTGTGGTCGCGAATATGTTTGATTTTTTCGATGGCGTCCTTTGTCGACAACCCATCATCACGAAGACCAATCAACCTGTTCACCAATAACGTCATGCCGTATGTCGCGATTAAACTGTCCACGATGTAAACTTTTCTGTCCTTAAATTCTTTGTTTATTGTTTCCGCTGCCTTTACACAATTGTCGTATGTTACACTTAATCCACTGGAAAGGCAAATATGAATTATATCGCCACTTTTTTCGGTTTCGAAAATTCTCCGGAAATGTTCTTCCAGTTCATGTGGGTTCAACGCCGTCGTTGTCGGTTTTGCACCGTTTTTCAAACTTGTATAAAAATCATCATATTCCTTTTCACTGTCGAAATGCTCCACAATTTCCGCACCATCCAACACACGACGCATCGTG
>Ga0123355_10020341_pt1 | contig 10596 bp, 8 predicted proteins | sample TergutEmb28metaG_3_FD_89872 | JGI IMG/M metagenome (GOLD analysis project Ga0123355, IMG submission 89872) | Embiratermes neotenicus P1 segment gut microbial communities from Petit-Saut dam, French Guiana - Emb289 P1 | ecosystem: Host-associated > Arthropoda: Insects > Digestive system > Gut ... | reverse complement strand
CTGGCTTTCACACTTGCAAAGAATGCCACAAAACCAAATCCCTTTGAAATCATACCACTACAGACCACAAGGAAGGAGAACAATTGGAAGACCGAAGAAGCGTTGGTGCGAGCAGCTGTAACTCTGGAGATGGAATGGATCAAACTGTCCAATCCTTGATGTTTATGAAGAAGTACTAAATTTAGAGAAGTGTTATTTTTCGTACAGAAGACAGTAAACTGAAGCAGTCAGCATGTTAGTTATGGCTCACTTTGAATATATTATCTACAGTGTTCTGTGAGTTTCACAGAGGTGTTCTCCAAAAGCAAGGTCATGTTCTTTGGAATGAATAACATATATTATTAGGACTGGTACATAACCATGACATACTGCGTCAAAATGTGATGGTGAGGTGTTATGTCTGCATTGCATTGAATCTCGTGTTTATAGAATCTTTAATGTCAAATGGGGCAAGCAACTGTTAAAAAGAAATGATGAAGAAATCAAAGAAAGTTTATGTAAAAAATTAAAATCATTTAACAATCCACAAAATGCAAGACATCAATTTATAAAAATTGTAACCAGTGTTGTTGTCTTAAGTTATCAATTTGCTAACATCATTGCCAAGCATCAGAAACCATTTTCTAAGGCAGACCACATACAGCAGACATCATGCAGGTTCTTTACTGGAAGACTTTAGTAATAAAGCAGGACTCTGAGCATTCAAAACCGCCATGCAGCAGAAATACAGTTGACAGAAGATTGTAAAATGAATGTGGCCACATACATTGAATACACAAAGTAAAATTAATTTCCTGTAAAGGTGAATACCTAAGGACAATACTGTGCCTCAGAATTTCCAAATGCACAGTGATTGACTAAATTCAGTCAACTCCCAGACAGATCATGCATCCTAGGATGGTCAATCTGAAAGTACTTAAACCTTTATGATAAGTGAGGCTAGAAGACAAGAGATGCCCAGAAGTAATACTTCTAACAGTGACTAAATATGAATAGCAAATAGGAAATAGCCAACATTTCTAAACTTAGGGTAAAAATTGATCTGCTTTCTGATAACGTTTCATGTTCAACTGAATTAAAAAAAAAAAAAAGTGATGGAACTGCTTTCAGAATCTCAATTATGCAACCATAACAATCTTAAATTCAGCCCATGGTACAGAGAGAACTCCTTGGTCCCATTTACAGTACAGGTTAAACCCTTTGTGTAACTGATGATTGACAGCAAAGTTTTATGAAAATAAGTTGCCTCTGAGGCAGTATTTGAGGTGTCACATCAAATCACAATGAAATGTATACATTAATAAATTACAGGTAACCTTAAATAATATCTTCTGTTCCAGTCTAAATTTTTCCATGGGTTCAACGGAAGAGAAGTTTATTTCTCGAGACACAGCTCGACATTTCAGCACCTTTTTCGGAACCCGTGCTTCATGCTCTATTTCTGGAACAGACCTAGAAAAATTTGTTAACATGTAGATAGACATCTTGCAATTCATGTATCTCGATACCACTAATGAAGATGCAATGGGCATAATAAGTAATTAGGCATGTACATGAATAACTAGTAAGTGCTTTTATAGCCGTTTTGTAAAATACTTACAGGTCTTCATTTAACTGCCATAAAATTTTCCCATTGTCGGCATCTCGCAAATTCATCCAGTTTCTGTATGTATGGTTAAGACTGATATCGTACACAAATGCGAAGACACTAACCTAACTTCCGACATGACCGGACATGTAAACATATACCAAACTACATACAATTTTATCCAGAACCTCACAGACACTACATTACGACAAAAGTCAGATACAACTACTGCGAAAAAAGGATACACTTGAAAACCTTTCAAAATATCCTCCCCTTTCGGTGCCATTTTAAACACCCACACTCGAATTCCAGCGCAACAATATCCCAACCCCTTTCTGCGTGTGCAAATGGCACTTCACAACTGTTGTCAAAAGGCTACCTGCAGTTTCGAGTTGGTGTGGAGTGCGATTTCATTTTTATTCCTCTCACAAAATTACAATTGCAGCAACATTCAATTAGAATTCCTAGGTATCACGAAAAAGCACAATAATATTCCAGCTTGTTTAACATATTCCCCATATCTCGAGTGATCGGATATTATCTATGACAATTATGTTATGACGTCAGTTTATGTCTGCTGTGCTGACAGGTGCATTGTTGGAAGTGGTGTAGACGCATTTGGGAACTTCACTGCTTAAAACAAGTAGCTTAGATAAGAAAAAAACACTCGCAGATCACATAATTAACTTACAATTATGGCCGCTACAGAAGTGGATGAGAAGACCAGTGATATAAAATTCAACATTCGTGTAGTACACGATGCCTTCACTGCATCTCTTCTAGAAGATGATGATGTAGGAATGGATAATTATTTAATAGCCTATAAAGAACTGTATAAGTGAGTGTAGAATTGTTTTTTTTTTAATGAATGTAATGTAATGAACATTTGTGACTACAGAATATGTCACACGGGAACACAGTGACAATTTTTTTTTGTTCCTGTAGTTATATAGAGGTAACGTCATGGAAGGGCGGATCGCATAGAAAAGCCATTTGTCACGGATTGATACATTTATTATGTAATCTATAGCCGCTGAAATCCATTGTGTTACTCCTGTCCTCCCCCACTATTAACACAAAGAAACATGTAATAATTTAGATTTGGTGTAGGTATCCCAACACAAAAAGAAGCGTCTTTTACGAATTCAGAAATTTAAAAACTAGAGATTTGTTTGTTATGTTAGACAGGTTACAATATATGACAGGGTGTTGAGTGTTGAACATGTAATGACAGACACCTGTAACAACACTAGTGTTAGCTGTCAGTAAATTTTTGGCTGCAATCTAGGTGAATTAGGCTCAGTTTCAGGATGGAGCATGAACTTCTTTCTTTGCCCTAATGTCCATACAACCTGTGAGGCCCACTCAGCCTTCTACTTAATAAGTAAACAAGTATAAAGCAAAGTTTGTTATTAATCTGTGTCCTGTGAAGAGGCCTTGAAAGTATAGCTCTCCATTTCTACACACTTATGCAGTGGTTCTAAACACTGAAACATCGTTACCTTCCTGCCTTATGCGTATAAATATTACTGATTATTTTAAGTGCACGGGTTATGTTAGTTTGTGTGCTTTCAGGCTTTTGCCATGCAGTAGATGAGAACTGCTTTCTTCTGGGTTATTTTGCAGTGAGCAGTGATAATTTGTTACCGATGTTTCAGGACATCCTATCTGCCCCATCTTCAAGGGTCTTACTGTTTATCACTAGCATGTTTAACTCTCCATCACAACCATCTTCAGGGTGACTTAAAAGAATATTAGGAATGCAAAGTGGTTCACTTAAATGTTTTGACTGATTGTTTGCATTCCTAATATTTCCATAAGTTACCCTGAAGGTGGTCGCAACAGCAATTTAAACATGTTGGTGATAAATAGTATGTAATAAACACAGTATATACATGGACATTTGTTGGTCATATTATGTAAATTGAGTTATGTTTAAGAGCCACTGTAATAGAATTCTCTCAATGCCTATTGTTCTCTAATGGTCTCTTCCCAACCAATTTTTAGACAAGTGTGTACAGAAAGTTAATATTCAGTACAAAACATTTTATTTTCATTTGACTAGTAACTCTGAAGAACAGCTAAACTGAAAGTTTCAATTCAGACATGCAATGGCATGACTCCAGTTTAGTGACTACCCTAAGAAAATATGAAGTAGTATGACTTTGCTTATGCCTGCTTCTGTATGATTATGTATATCTTTAATATAACTAAAACATATATTATTACTTCCAGCTTTTTTCAGCTTATGGGGAAAGTGTTTGGCTTTGTTGCCTCAGATGTTAAGAGCAAAATAGAAATTCTTGAAGAACTTCGTCGAGGGGAAAATGGTGAACATTTTTCAACTTTAAAGAAAATGATTAAATATGAAAGTGAGAATGGACTTTTAAGTAAGTCTGATTACACTTCTGGCAGTCGTACCTTGCTGCGATTACACAGAGGATTAGGTATGAATCTGAAGATTATTTGAACTGTGAAATCTATTAGTTGTAAGTTATGAGTGACAGCTGACCAAGTTTGGTATAACATGTATATATATATATAATTTAACACCAACTTATTGCACAGTGTTTTTTTATATTTGTTAATTGTTGCGTGGAAGATGTACAACATTAAAAATGTGTACTATAGTTGCTTGTATTTGTAGAAGGAGCTTGTCACTGAAGCACAGAAGTTACTCCTTCATTTGAATTGTGTTCCAAGAAGAGTAACTTAAATTAGGATTGGTAATAAAGCCTTCAGTGAAATTATAAGCGTGTTGGAAGAACCTTATCATTACATTTGAATCAGTCTTAATTAGTTGTTTAAATTACGCTACTCACAAACTACTACATGTAATGCATACTTTGTTGAAGATTTCATCAAGCTATTCCTGCAGAAAGTAGGTGATCTTCGTGATGAGGACAAGACATGTGGTGTTTGTCAGGATGCTTATAATTCCACGCTAGCCAATTTTCATCCCTGGATTGTACGTAAGGGAGCAAATGTGGCTATGTATGCTCTTCCTACCAGGGGTGGCTTGCTGCAGAAGGTCTGTTCAGATACTTGATTAATTAAGAATCAGTTACATGTTCATTTTCTGAAACAGTTGAAGACCACATGTTACAGTCAGAGGTTAGCATTCCTCCTTACTGTTCAAGAGGTCCTGGGTTAAATTTTCAGGAGAGGGCAGTTATCCTGAGTTTATTTTGGTTTTCCTTATCCTCTTGAAGCCAGTGCTGGGCTAGTACCTTAAGGAAGGTACATGCCTGCTTGCTTCTTTTCACAAAGATAACCACTGTTACCACAGATGACGACTCACACATAAGCATCAAAACACATGTGTTACAACAGGATGTTACATAGTGTAAGCGCAGGTGGAATTCTAATTGTGTACCAAGACATTATAGTTGGTATGACACAATGTAATAATTGCATATGCACTCGTAAATGCTGTAGTCCCCTAGAATCATGGGCCTTCATTACAACAGATGTGCATTCTGCTCTGTTCTTTGTTTTGAACCTCCATCTGGCCTCTTTGGGCCCACATGAATCATTCTCTTCATCTGTCGGCCATTTCACTGTGGGCTTTCCCATTTTTTTTACACCCTCTTGCTCAATTTAATCTTCTTCTAGCCACCCCTTTTTGATCCATTGTACTCACATGCCCCAGCCTTACAAGATTTTCCTTTTAATATCCACCACTAGATCCCAGGGTTTATATAAATCCCTCATTCCTTTGTTCATTCTTATTTTCCAAACCCTAAGTTCAATTTATGATCCTCACATATTTCTCAAAAATTCTTTAACATTATTTTTTCTTCTCACTTGTAGACTGTGTTTTCACATCCCAATGACATGACTGCTTTTAACATTGCTTTGTATGTTTTAATTTTGCTGTTTTACTTCCGGGCTTGAAAGTAAGTAGTACATAAATATGCTGATTGTTGGAACTATCATCTTTATTTCTTGACCAATTTTATTTTTCCCTAGAAAATGTTCTCTATGATATAGATTTCCTCCCCCCATGCTTAATATGGTATAAGAGTTGGTGTGGAAGAGGTGGAAATGCATGTACACTTCTCATTATTCAAGTAATCTAATTCAACATGCCAAACTTGTAAGAGAAATGGCTGTCAAAGAAAACTCTTTATGAATTTTGGAGTAATGTGAAATGTTTGTAACTGTGCATAAATGTTGTGTTGTCTCATCACCCTAGTCTAAGCTTCAGACTATCAGATCACACACATTTTAAAAAAATTACAATAGCAGTACCCATACAAATTTTCTAAATTTGTACGGCTATTATGAGCATAGGGGACCGCGGTAGCACAGTGGTTAAGGTGCTGTGCTACAAATCAGAAGGTTGCTGGTTCGATTCCAGATGGTGTCACTGGAATTTTTCGTTGACATAATCCTTCCGATCGCACTATGGCCCTGGGGTCTACTCAGCCTCTAACAGAAATGAGTACTAGGAGTATTTCCTGGGGGTAAAAGTGGCTGGTGTGTAAGGCTGACAATGTTACCACCATCCTGGGCCATTGTCATGTAATCTGGGAACCTTAATTTCCTGGAACCCTCTGGGCACCTCAGGCCTGTAATGGGACTGATTTACCATTATGAGCATAAGTATAAGAGTAGTCATAGATTATTTTATAAAAATTTTAACAACTAAAATTCTTCTGTAGGTATGTGGTCCTGATGAAGTACAGCATGCAGTAGATATACTGCCCAAGATGTTACAAGTGACAGGTGATGCTTATGATCGCACACAGAGATGCTACACTGAAAATGATCTCCATGGCCTGCCTTAGCTTGCTGTTTGACTTTCTGCACCTGGGGTTATGTGTACTGTAAATGGGTCATTTGGCATGACATTTTTTGACTTCAGAATGTACTGGTATATTCTAGGGGAAATAATAAGAGTGGGACTGTTCATGTTTCTTGTATACATTGGTAATGTAATTACAGCAAAAATGATTACTTTTACTGGAAATTCTTACCCTTTAATGATTTTTCAATGTGTTTTACTTACATGGGTTAGAATGAACAGTGTGAGAGAAATTACACATTGGAGAAATAACAGCCAGTAATAACATTTTATCATGAATTGGTGGGGAGTATTAATTTGTTGGGTAATAAATCTGAAATTATCATAATATTGATGACTTTTACTTAGGAAGATTACAATGTCTGAATGGGTACTGGCTGATCAAATGAAGGACGCTGAGATGGGTAGTGCATGTTGTACATACAGGGGACAAGGGGCATGCATGCAAGATTTTAGCAGGAGACTCTGAATGTGAGAGACTTCTTGGAAGACGTAGGCATGGGAGTGTAATTTTAAAATGGGTTTTGAAGACTAAAGATGGGAAATCATGATCTGGGTTCCTATGGCTGAGGCTAGGGACATGGGGCAGGCTGTTACAACCATGATAATGAACTTTTGAATTCCATGAAATGTGGGGGATTTCATGTACTAGCTGTGGGTCTAGTAGCTTTTCAAGAAGGACTCTTCAACGAAGACTGCCGCAGTTCCACATTTGAACTGCTTTGCCAGTGTGGAAAGAACACCTACTGTCCACTGGACAAGGGCTGGACCGGATGACCCTGCCAAGGATCACACCACAGTTGTCCATCCCACAGTCGGTATATTTGTTTTGACCGAGCAACATGAACTCTGAATTGTGCTATTATGTTTAGAATTTTCTATTGAGGGAATACATTAAGCAGACATGAGGATACAATTGTGCATGCACAAATTGAATTCTGTGTATGGGAACAGAATACGTATCAACACTGTACCTGTTTCCCAGTAAGGCACAGAGAGTTCTGTTTCTTTTTGGGTTTTATGTTATGGTGTGCATCTAGAAAAGTTTTGTGTTCAATGTTCGTATGTTTAGACACCATATTCCACTAGAACAAGGAACATTACTGTGTCTACAAATGCACTGTAAGTTCCAGTACTAATTTAACACGTGGATCTGTATAATATTTGCGAAACAATACTGACTTCCTTCACTGTAGTTTTTGGAAGGTCATAATAGTATTTTATGATACAAAGATAATAAGTGCAGTATTCTTACTTTGTAGACCCTTGACACAGGTAATATTTTTTGCAGTAAAAGTTAGATTACTTATTTTATTTATTCCGTAGGAGGTTAGTTTCTGTAACTAAAATTATGTAACACCAGTTACACAATTCCAGCCTGTATGACTGTTAATAGTAGTTGTGTGCATGTGAATCTGGCTCATGTGGTTGAGCCTCGAGTTTAAATTGTATTCACCATACTTCTTGGGTTTTGTCACCTGCACCAAATTATTGTAAGTGTTATGCAATTAAATAACAGACTCGTGAGGCCAATTCTTTTAATACTGTTGATACTGAAATTCAGTGCCAAGCAGACGGTATGGAATTCAGATTAAAATTTTGAGGTCATTCACCCTGCTGTTTGTGTTATCTTAGAAAAATTTGTCTTGATCTTATGTATTTGCCAGCAGCATTTGCTGCAGAGTTTCAGTTGGAGCAATGGCATTGCTCTTCTGTATCTTAATGGTTATAGTACTCTCAGATCTTGATCTTCCCTAAGCAATATTTGGTAAAATCACCCCATGAAGATTTTTAAGAGAGTGTCTCATCATGTGGAAAAAGAATGTAACATTCCAGAAAGCAGATCCTGAATGCACATCTGATGTTAAGTTTTTTTTTTTTTTTTGCTTGGTTTACTAATTAAAGAAATGTAAAGGTCATACATGGAGGTGGCATTATCAATTGCAGAGACACGCAATTTGAGGTCCTCATTGTGATATTGAAGTAGATTTAAAGTCTTCCTGGATGTTAAACTTAAGCTGGTAAAAATATGCAGTGAGTTTGATGGAGTGCAGCCGCTTCAGTACATAAGTAACTATTGAACTGTCAACACATTGAAACATCCCAGAAGACTTGAATCATAAATTTCAAAGTCAACTGGAAATTAATCATTTATTTCAGTACTAATTTAATCATTAGTGTTTATTAAAACCATTTTTCTTTGCTTACAAGTAACTACATAGTAAGGGTTTGTTTAATTTCCCAAAATTGAACGTATCTCTGCTGCAGAATATTCTTATATGCCATATCATGACTATATTTCAGGATTGCAAGTTTTATAAACACAGCAGTTTTGTCCTTCATATATTCATTCATTAGTATTCAGCCTTGAAGGCCGGGATTGGCAGGAACCAGAGCCCAGTCATGTGACCGGTATGGCTCTGGCACACTGCATCCTGGGCACGTTCTTGGGAGTAGTTTGCCATTGCTTTCTCCCGCCTTCCTATATAACGTAAAATTATTATCCCTTCATGGTCTCAAAAAAAGCATGCAGTTCATGGATTGTTTTATAATGTTTACGTCAATTTATATAAGCCATTGAGAAACCCTGGTACAAGGCACCGCTCAGATCTTGATTAGGTAAATCGGGAGTAATGCTTCCAGTTATGAAATGACTTGCTTAACAACAGGTATCAAGTTACTTGGAAGCCAGTACAATAAATGAAGTATTTTTAGCTGTCAAAACAGGGTCTTATCTGCATACTTGGAATTATGTAATGAAACATGCTTGCTTCTGCTAGTATGGTTTTAGTCTTCCTGCGTAGGTTTCATCATGTTTACAGTACGAGTACGAGTTACAAATGAAACACATTTCGACATGTCCACTTCCATCAGATTTGAAACAGTGCCTAGGACATTTGATTTTAGGCTACTGTTACGAGGTGTGGTGGGGGGGAAGGAATCTGTTGTTATTTTACATGTGTGGCTTTAGGTATGGATCAGGATATCATGTTTGTTGCTCTCTTTAGAATTTTGAAGGGTCTGATTGTGGCATTACTCGACAGTTTTCCACACACAGACACAGTAACCTTTCTGTGGTACTTTTAATACACTTAAAACATTTACTTCAGTTGTTGCACTACTTCTCAACATCTTTTATAAGAAATGTTATTGTGCTTTTGTTTGGATAATTCACATTTGTAGTGGGTTACTTCCACAGCTCATTGTAGAATCAGTTTTCTGGGTAAATTTTTTTTTGGAGGGGGGAACTTGCATAATGCATGTCTAAGCTAATTCCAGAATGTCACACACTTGGCAAGATTCATGTTTTTAAGATTAAACAGTCTTTAAAAATGGAGAATTAATACCCTGGAAATTTAACAACCAAACTTTTTTTTACTTCACTGGTTTTGATACTGGAAATATGTAATAATTTTTTTATGCTGGGTTTCTGGAATGCTAAAATATCTGTCAAAAGTCACATTGTGTGTGTGTGTTACTGGTAAAACTCCATATTTTTAATCTTACTTTTTAAATCTGAATGCTGAAAATTGTTCTTGAACCTTGAAAGGACAGAGTTGGTATTTAAATTTTAGTACATGATTTATTAAAAAAAAATCCACATTTTTTTAATAAATCATGTGCTAAAATTGTATTATTTAAATATAAAAAGAAAAATTATGATATAAACGGTAGTTTGTTGAAAATAAAACATAGACTAGGCAGCATGTCTTAGAAGTACAGTAAATATCCTTTTTGGCTACCTATATAAAATGAATTTCTAGGGGTGGTTTTTTTTACATGTGTTTGCATATGCAAATTTTGGTTGTACAGAGGTTAATACACTTGAAGTTTATAATCTCTACTTGACATTCCATTTCTAATACTATGGTATGAAAGAAGTTGTTTGTTGGATTCCAAGTTAAAATCATTAAGTTTTATTCATATTTTGATTTTGATTAAAAAGCACCAGACTGTTTATGAATGAAATGCATGTATTGGTGGAAAGTCCAATACATGTGTTATGCTCATTTTATTAATGTGGACCATGGCTTTCTTGTGTTATATAATATCAAAAGGAAGTATTAGTTGTTAGATATACAGGGTGTCCCAGGAGGAATGTGCCAGACTTCGGGAGAGTGTTCCTTATGTTAAAGTATACCGATATAACCCAAAATACCTATATCCAAAGTTGAACGGTTACGGAGATAATGGCCAG
>Ga0123355_10020340_pt1 | contig 10596 bp, 7 predicted proteins | sample TergutEmb28metaG_3_FD_89872 | JGI IMG/M metagenome (GOLD analysis project Ga0123355, IMG submission 89872) | Embiratermes neotenicus P1 segment gut microbial communities from Petit-Saut dam, French Guiana - Emb289 P1 | ecosystem: Host-associated > Arthropoda: Insects > Digestive system > Gut ... | reverse complement strand
TACCAGTCCAGACTATCAATGCTGGTGATAATTTTTTCGAGGTTCTTTGGCTCTCCAACATTGGAACGTGCGTCGGCGTAAATTTCACGGATACGCCCTTTGCAATTCTCGCCAAGGTGTGTCAGAAGTTCTCCGTAAAATCGCTTTAACTCAATGCCTTACTTTTTCACAAGCACATCTCAGCGATAATTTTCGGGAATCTGCCCTTCGGCATTGGTTTCCTTTGCCATTTTTAGAAACAGAATATATGTCAACTCAGTGACGTATTGGTGGTAGGTTATGCCATCGTCACGGAGTACATTGCACAAGTTCCACAGCTTCGCTACAATTTCTTGATTTGTCATGCAGTTGCTCTCCAATCGTCATAGAGGTAAGCGTTGAGTTCTTGCAAATAATCGTCTAACTTGCCAGCGAACACTTTATCTATACGGGCAAAACCGCCTTGGGACTTGAAAGCCTCTGTGTCGATTTGATATCTTCATGATGCCAAAAGGCGGCTTACGAAAAAATCGCAGGCCGCCTTTGCAAATTCAGTTTTTATAAAACAACACTAAACCCCATACCCGCCTTGAACAGTGGTACCTTCAAACAAATCTTTCTTCTGCCTAACGGTAAGAATAAACTCGCCGACCCCTTCGGTATCGCCATAGCGTTCCTCATACCCCACTACAAAGGCATTTGGCATATATACCTTTCTTACAACCTGATTGGCAAGCACCGTATCAATCGTCACTTTGCGATAACTATCGACATTTTCAGCCCTAACCATTGACCATCTTGCGAGCTTCATAGTGTCATCCACCGGAAATCCATCAAGTGCTGTAAGAATTTTGCCAGTTATACGAACAGTGTTAACCACGTCCGTAGAACGTGCGTTGCTGTCGTCTGACGTGTCTGTCATAAACACACAACTTTGTATACTGTGTTCGCCCAAGAAGATGTTTTCGACACCTTCGATTCTCAAACTAATACCCATAGTTTTCTTCTCCTTTTCTACTAAAACCCTATTATATGTTATCCTTTGCCTAATCTTAAGTTTGAGCAAAGGTTTTGTCCGTGGTTTTACTCATTTGTATTAGACTGCTTTAGCAGTTTTATTCAACTCAATCTCAAGATTGACCGAATTACCGCCAAAATCCATATCAATAACACAACGCCCAGTTTCTCGGTCGATTGTATGCGATAAATCATCGCTAGGTTGCATAATGGAATTAACAAATCCTCTTTTGGAAGACCATTGACTTTTTTGGCTTTGTGGGTTCGCACTAAAGAAAAATTCTACATTGTCCTGTTTGTTATCGCTTGTACGTGCCCTAAGCATTCGCCTAATATAGGTGGAGGTCAATGTCATATACAGGCTTTCGTATCCAACTTCAGCCGCTTTCATGCTACGAGCCTTGTATACTGTTACTTGCTTTACATCTTTCGCATCCACCTGATAATTATCACTGGAGAATATGAAGCCGAAGTTACGATTGTTAATGGCTTCTTTTATTCTGTTTGTATATCCGCTTATTTCTTTTCCCAGTGTGGTAGGTACGCGCAAAGCATTATCTGATGATTCTATATCGAATCGCACGCCTGGGAAATCCTTTGAAACGCTCTTAAAACGGTTCTTCAAGAATTCTGGGCATTGGCAAGCCGCGGTTATACCCGCCGCAACATAACATGCAGGGATATACACACCTTCTATCCATAGTTTAAGCATGTCTTTTTCATCTTGGGACAGCACCGCGCCGTTTTCTTGCGCAACCATAAATCTATCCAATGCAACCCCAGATTTATTACGTGGAACCACGCTCATATTTGGCAAACATGGAATTACAAATTCGCTGTATTCTTGTCTGCCTAACAACCGCGTTTTCTCCATATAATCGTCTACGCCCTTAGTAGCCAAAGCCGCGAAAGAGGTATCTTCCCCAGTTTCAAAACTAAAGAACGTTTGTATCTGATATTCCTGTATACCTTGCATTAGTGCCGTTAAATTCACCATGGCATTCAAATCAGATTTAACTGCTTTTTGATTGCCTTTGAAACGTTCGCGAGTAATTTTTACATTTTCATTGCTACCATATTCGATATTACCCACGATTCCAAACCAGATAGTATCCCGGAAATCGTTCTTGTTATTTACGGTATTTAGGAAAACTTGAAGTTTGGGCAAGTTATGGCTTTTGGTAATCATTTCAAGAGTGCTGTTACATACAAGCAAAGAAGGTGACATTCCTTTCGCTTTTGCTTTATATTGGTCGAAAAAAATATATACACCAAGCAATTTTTCAAGTAAAGGTTTAGCTGTTTTAATAAATCCATCCTTAGCTTCCTTGTAGAAAGAAAGGTAAGTGTTGTATTTATCCACTTCTTTGGGTATGTCAAGTTCTGCGGGGCTTGCTACTGGCAATGGGCAGAATACTCGCGCAACCAGTTCTGACATGTACTCTGATGGACTCTCGTTTACACTTGCATAATCTTCCTTGAAAACATCAACAAGTGCGTTGCTTGTGCCTTCTTCCAGCAGTAGCAGTTCTGTAGATTCAGCTGGAGGAAGTTCCAAAATCTTTAATTCTCCATCTTCGCCCATGGTAAGTTGCCCTGCTATAAAAGCTTCGCCGCCAAGTGCATCATCATTGCCACCAGCAAGTAGTCTTTGTTTACAATCATCAATTGCAAGCGGAAGCATTGCCATTATATTGTTATAATGTTTACTTGCTTCTTCAAATTTGGCGTTAAGTTTGTCCCCAATATCAAGACGACCCGGTTCTTCTTCTTCCATTTTTTCGTATTCTGAGTACAAATAGTGGATTTCCTTGCGGGCTGAACGAATATCATCCATTACCTTGGTCGGGGATATTAGCGAGAGAATATTCTCGAATTTGAAATCTACATTTTCAACGCCCTGCGAACTTTTTGCCTGAATCATGGACAACAACATTCTTAGAACGTCGTTATAGCCATCCAATGGGATTTCCTGCAAGCAATCATCTGGAACTCCTTCAGGCTTTTCTAATGTGTATACCACCTTTTGGTTGGCCGCATTAAAAAAGCTGAATATTGTGGGCTGAAACTTGTCCAGAAACTCATCAAAAGAACGTACCAACAAATGGCTGTTTATTTCTTTTATTTTGTCATCTTCTAAGCTTTCCAAGCCCTTTACATCGCCAATTAAAGTCAATAAATCCAGCTTTTCCGGCGATATTTCTTCAAAAAGAATGGTACGGTTAGTTTGTTCAATAATTTCCATCAAAACCAATAACCTCCTATATATTTGATGTATTTTATTGTGTTTATCACACAATTTTTTTGGCTTTTTTGTACCTTAATTCAATTTCTGTTACATGGTCTTCAAAGGTAATGTAAATCCTTTCATCGTAGTGAAGTACTACTTTTTTATCTTTTGGCACAGCTTTGTTGCTAATGACTATGATACAAAGTGTATCATGATAAAAAATAAGGCTAGAATTGTTTCCTGCTTCAAGATAAATTTTGCTGGCTTCTGGTAGTTTTTCATCCACGTTCATAGCCTGGAATAATTCACCTAACGAAGTCTTATGCCTGTTTTCCACAAAAGAAGCGTTCCAGTTTAATACAGGTATTTCGTCTCCACTAAGTGTTTTCATAAAATATCCTTCAAAACGAGCACCACTAAACCTTGTAGAAGGCGTGGCTTTGATAGGAGCCTCTTGTTTTCTTTTTGACAAACGAGAAATCAATAATGCCACTATCAATAGAATAATTGCAATTGCAATTGCGATAGTATGATTCCTGTAAAATGTCCAAAAAGGGACTGTCACCACAAAAATTGCTTGAACTGTACCGCCTTGGCCATCGTCTGCAATAATGGTAAACTCGCTATGGGTGGAAGTAGGGATGATGGAAAGCAAGCCTCCCTCCTGTATTACCGTGCCAGAGGTGCTGTCGTCCATCTCTATAATTTCAAAGGTAAGTAAACCCCCATCTTCATTATAAAAATACTCCATCAAATCAAAAAGGTTTTCTCCAGCGTGTTCCAATTCCAATACGATTGTATTTGATTCGCTCAAAAGAATGGGCGGTATATTTTCAGGCGGCGGTGGAATATAATTAACTACCATTGTACGAATAACATTTCCTATATCGCTGAAAAAGCCTAAAACTATCCCGTTTTCGCTAGGGTTTTGAATTCTCACACTAGTAAAATGATTGGAAATATAAACTTCAGAACCTCTATAAAAAGCAAGGACATATCGAACTGACCGCTCCTCATAATGCAGAATTATGTTAACTTCATCTGCATAGTAACCAAGGGTATCAACAGTTATGTACTGCCAATCACTTTCTAAGGTGATTACCGTGTTTTGATGAGTTTCACCGCTAAAAGCTTCTGTCCTAAATTCTCCAAATATGGTTGATAAAGCATTAGCATTTCTTATTACGTGATGCCTGCCTTGTGTTGCTTGTGATATTTCCATCAAATAATCAGCATTTAACGTTCCGTCCCAGCTAACTCCTATCGTATGGATGGGGGCGTTTAATTGTGTGGCCAGAGCAAGCGCGTATGCTTTATCCGTAAAGGAATCCTCATAAGTTCGCCATCTTCTCGAAGTTGTTAAATTTGTTTCGCCATCAGAAAATAAAATTATAATTGGTTGTTGGTTTGGCTTTTCATTATTTTTGTAGGCTATCGTATTAATACCATGCAATAACGCATATCCAATATCACTTGAACCTTGTATCGGAAGCGTTTCGATAGCGTTTTTTAGTTCCTGTCTTATGCCAGGTTCATTGAGTGGTGTAAGTGGAAAATCTGCAACAATAGTATCGTTAAATGCAATAAAGCCGACCTCGGCTCTTGATGTAGGCAGAGTGTCTATTAGCATTTTTGCAGTTTCGGCAACCAAATTTTCTGGGTCTTGTGTGTTCATTGAGTTGCTAACATCAATTATAAATAGGACGCTGTAAAATGGAGTTTCCATTGCTACCGTCATATGAACGAAAGTATTAGTTGTTAAAATAATAATCAAAACGCCCGCTATTACGCGCTTAATCTGCATTGCTAATACCACATCCTCATAGAAAATCGAAATCAAAATAACTTATAATCAAAAAATCAGTCTAATGTTATTCTATGTCTTTGACTCATTGGTCTTTTTCTGGGTGCTTCTTCTCTTTTAATTAATTCTAGTACTTTCACTAACTGCATATGTATTTCTTGATTAGACAAGGCTTCTGGCTTTTCTGATGGACGGTTATTTGTCTTGCTTTCTACATTTGCCAAACGTTGTCCTAAATAATGCAGTATTATATCTCTTTCAACTCGCGCGCTATTTACGCAAAGCATGGCAAATGACACATCCCAAGGAGTTTGCGGGCTGAAGTCTAGTGCCGCTCGTCCAAAATATCTCATGACTAGAGGTGACAAGGTTGGCTTGCCATAACCAGCATATAGTGCATGTATGACATTGATAGTATTGTATTCTGTTACGAAATCCTCTAAATTTTGGTAATCACTTCTGAGATACGCACCTTTTTTTAGCTTAAAACGAAATAGTTCGATTTCATTTTGGGGTGTTGGTATGTTTTTATCTGTTTTATCAATTAATAATTCATAATGTTGTGCTATATAGTCTGGACGTTCTTCTTCTTGTTGAAATACTATTTTTACGGCTACTTCAGTATGGGTTTCGTCGTAGGGTAGAGCTGCTAGAGTGTTCATAAGATACACTTTGTTTTTGTGTTTCAATATACCTTTTGAGAAAATGATGGTATCATTTTCTATAACAGGGGTTAGGCCGCATACTATTCCGTCGGAAAAATCCTCATAAAAGCAGTCTAGGGCATCTCTAGGGAAGTCCCGTAGATTTTCTAGCATGTCCAGTTTTAATATGCGTCCTCTTGCAAAGCATGGGTTCCGTATATCGGCCATTATCATTTGCTCCCGTCAAAAAAGTTTAGTTTCTATTCATCATTTTGTTACATACTGATCCATATATTCAATTTTACCAGATTTGTTCAAGTTTCGTCAATTTAACTTAAATTTCTTTTTTGGTGGATGAAAAGTCACAGTTGAAGTTGCAATTTGCGTATATTCAGTTCGTTGGCATTAATAAAGAGTTTCAATGTCCTTTAATCCTCAACAATTAGAACGCGTTCTTGATTTTCAATTGCTTCAGCTAATAAGTTACAAATTTCTTTTAATACAACTGAAGTTTCTGCAAATCGAAGCTTATTGATATTGATTCGCCTTAGTTGTTGCAATGCTTCTATAAGATTTGGAATTTCCCAAGGCTCCCAGTCATCTGTAGTAGTATGGTAATGTAGTGCTAAACTTGTCCACTCTTTTGCTCCTGGTTCAGGTTCGTTTTGCTCCATAAAATCAGAATAGTGTCCATCCCACATTTTTATGGTTTTTTTGCTACCATCTTTGAGTAATCGAATGAAATGAATTTCTCGCTCTCCTTCATATCCCTTGTAAAAGTCAATTATTTTATCTTCCAAAATTTAGTACCTCCAAGATCTATTAGATAGTTTTGATAGCTTCCATACGTTGCAATCGTCTGGTGTCTCTGTTAGGAAACGGCATGTTTGTATGCTGTGTTCTCCTAACACTATGTTCTCGGCACCTTCGATTTATAAAATAATTGCCATACTTTTTGTATCTCCTTTCGGTTAACAAATTAAGGATATTAATTACCGTAATTAGGTTAGCAGATTTACAAAAAATTGTCAAGGGGATTTTCTCTATTTTTTGATGTTATTCTACAAAATAAAATCTCGCGTAACATCCATACTTGGATATTACGCGAGATGCGATTGCTTATTTTTAGCTAAATCATCGGAATATTCGACATATACCTGACGTAAATTATAGGTGCTACATATTGGCCATTATTATTTGCTTCCGTCAAAAAAGTTTAGTTCCCACTCATCATTTTCAAATGGGAAGTATTTTTGGTTTCCTATTAGCAAGCCCCCGCTTCTTCGGGCAATGGGCAATACATAGAATCCCCATTTATCTTCATGAGCTAAGATGAAAATCTTCATTTCATCATCTTGAATATTGTCAATGTCATCTTGTAGGATTTTGTCTTTTTTGTCCTTTTTGTCAAATTTATCTGCTGTTTCTATTTTATCAAGCAGTGACATTTCCTCATAAGAGGATTCTTTGAACTGGCTTATGGGTGTGGCAAGCAGATATTTATGAATCAATCGGCCTTCTGCATCCAGTAGTGTGAGTGCCACACTTTCGGTATCAATATGCCTGGAAACAAAGCCGTAGGTTTTAGTTATTTTTTCGGAATGCTCAATTAGCATTACTTCAGTGCCAGTATGAGTATGTGCTATAAGCCGATATGGAGTTACAGCGGCCTCATTGCTTAGGGTTGGGGCAATCATTCCTATTTTTTTTGCGTTTTGGTATTTCGCCGCGCCTTCTAGGCAGGTTAGTTTTAAGTCATGTACCGAACGTTCTTTTTTGCTGGAACGTATTAGTTTTCCTGGTATGAATTCTTTTAAGGCATCTCTAAAAATCTCAATTTTGCAGGTTTGACCGGTGAGCCTTATTGAATCAATATAGCCAAGTTCGTTGTTATTGTATAGTGGCTCTATAAATTTTTTAATAACGCCATAGATATCCGCTTTTATTAGGATTACGGCTTCTTCCTTAGTAACAATTACATTTGGGTATTTTGTTTCTAAGGTTAGGGTGCGTTGTTCGGTGGTTATGTTTTTGGAAGGTTCGCGTTTTTTAGTGGTTTTGTAAATATATAGCATCCAGCTTTCTTCTGCTAGAACCTTGCTATTTTTGAGGGATACAAGACCAGTTTCATGAAAAACGGTACGAACAACTGTATGACCTCCGAAAAAATCCATTTTTATTTTTTCAGCCAGATTCCAGAGGAAATGGAAGTTGCTTTTGACCTTGATATAGTCCTCTGAGAATTCTGTTTTGTAGTCAGCAAAGCAGGTTGGTAGAATTGTTTCGCTATCCTGGTAGAGTGATTCTAGTTTTTCATATACTTTTAGTGTGCCATTGTCATCTACAAAACGATAAATATCTACGGAGGTATCAAAGATGTGTTCCAGTTTTATGGCGGGTTTATCGCTGTAGTGGTTGGCAAATAGTATCTTCAGATACTGAAAAATACGAAAGGTTAGGTTATTTCCGCCGAAATTGGTTTCACCATTTGCGTATGTAGTAGACATGTCCAATTTGTAGGTTATATGATTATCTTCAATGCTATAAGTACAGCTTGTTAGGTCAGTAGTTCCGCCACCGCAGTCTATAATCAGGGCACTGTATACTTCTCTATCCTCAAAGTTTCGGTCACTGATTTGGTCGGAGATGGAGTTATATAGCACAGCGATTCCTTCATCCAAGGCAGTTTCCGTCATTATTTTGTATTCGTGCAAAATATCCTGGTACATGGTTAGAAATTGTTGCTTTTGTTTTACAGGACTGGTGATATGAAGTCTGGTATAACGGCATTTGTGTTGTTGTTCGGCGGCACTTATTATATAGTCGAAATAGGCGCGGATTATGGCTTTTCGGGGGATTGCGGCCATAGTTCCTTCATCGTCGGAAACCTCTTCTGCTTTTTCGTAGTTGTTAATCCATTTTTGATTTCATGAAAGATTGAAGCTTTGCCTGAAAAATGGTTTTTTCGGGCAGTTCTTACCGCATCATAGCCGAAACGGTATTTGATTTGTGACGGATTTTTGCAGTTTTCTATGCTTACTACAGTTGGAAGAATTTCTGTTAATGTTTGAGAATCTCCTATTGTGTTTACAAATTGTACTTTGGTTATTTCGCTAACCTTTTCGATATATGTTCCAGCAGATGAATTGCTTGTACCAAAGTCTATGACTAGGGCAGTTGAGGATTCTTGTACGTCGGAAATTCGTAGCTCTATTATGTTTTTTATATAGCATTTTGGCTTAGTTGGAATGGGCTGGTTGGTGCCGTAGTAGTAATTGTGTAGTTGTTTTGAAATCATATCGGTGATAAAGCCTATGCTGTAGTTTCGATATAGTGCAGGCGCAACAGTGTCGGATATAAGGGCTTTGTGGCAAGTGATATAGAACTTTTCCTCATGTTTTCGGATATTTAGAATGCCACAGGGTTTATATTGGTCATCCAGTAGAAAGGCGTTTCCTTCGGAAATATGCGTGCCTTCTACAGTGTAGTTGTCGTATACCGTGGTATCAAGTCCTTTGTATAGGCTTATTTCGGTTGGTATGTGGATGGATTCACTGGCGGCTTCGGTGATGTCTAGGTTTGGAGCTATTTTTTCTAGTAGTTGCCGAAAGCGTTCAGGGTTTACGGTGTCGATGAAGGTGTATTGCTTTGCGCCCCGGTATTTTAGGATTAGGTCGATTAGGTATGGGCGGTCTAGTTTGTAAGCGGCTCCTATTACGATTTTCTCGCGGCGGCATACGTCGCGGAGTTGGAGCGTAGTTAGGGTGGTTAAGTCTTCTCGTGTGTAGATTGTGGGCTGGGTTGGGGTTTTGCTTTTTTTTATTGAGTAGGTGTATTGCATAGTTTTAAGAATCTCCTTTTATACAGCTTTTAGTGGTGGAGAACCATTTGGGGTAATATCTCTATCCAAGTAGCCCCAATGTTTCCTCTATATGTTATACCAGGAGATGGAATCATTGACAACCTATCACTATTGCTATGTCTATAAAAAACTCGCGCAACATCCTTATTCGGATATTACGCGAAATATTAATGTTTGGACAATATTTTCGATGCAGGTTCCTATAGATGGAACCGTTTAACCTCTTGTAACAAAGTCTACTAAAAACATGAAACTCATCTTGCTCTATAAAACCGTGGGTCTAAAAACTCACTGGCAATAAGTACCCCTTCACTGAAAATAGCAAAAACCGCCGCCTCACTTCCTAAGTAACCATATATTTCAAAAGTGTTTCCGTTATAACTGTACTGTTTGACCAATAACCCTTCTGTTTGGAAAGTGTTATTTACATCTTCCAGGTTCATTACAAACAGTTCCAATCTGTCAAAATTCCCTTTTGTCACATGTCCTGATACAGAACCGGTGTTTATAAATTCATAGCGGTAATCTACTATAGGTGATTCAGCGTTAATATAACTATCCAGTCTTATTATTTCGTAACTTAGATAGTCTTCAAAGTCTTCGGGGGTGGCTGATGGATCCCAAGAATTGAAGCCTCGCCTATAGACTCTAAAGGTTGTAACACCCCAATCATTGACAGATACAAAAAGTTCATATCCTGAAAAGGCAACCATCATTTTTTCAAGGTCGGAAATTAATGTCTTGTCAATATAAGTAATCTTTATATAATTTGAATCAATAAAATCAAATTCTACAATGAATTTATTTTGTTCCCATGGAAATTCCCTGTAAAATTCGTTTGTTCGGAAAATATCAACCAAGGCGAATGACGAATTGCTCTCTTTTTTCATAAGTCCAATCCAAGTTATTAACTCAGAATCATAAGAAGGAAATTCCCTTATATACCGGGGTCCATGAATATCATAGAAAGCCCTTGGGACAATTTCATTTTCATAGTCAAAGAAAAAATGTACTACTCTACCACTATAGGACAAAAAGCTATAATAACGCAAAAGACTAT
>Ga0123355_10020338_pt1 | contig 10596 bp, 8 predicted proteins | sample TergutEmb28metaG_3_FD_89872 | JGI IMG/M metagenome (GOLD analysis project Ga0123355, IMG submission 89872) | Embiratermes neotenicus P1 segment gut microbial communities from Petit-Saut dam, French Guiana - Emb289 P1 | ecosystem: Host-associated > Arthropoda: Insects > Digestive system > Gut ... | reverse complement strand
TATGAAGATGGAACCGATAGTGAGTTCCGAAACGTCGGCAATTAGAACTCAGACGCCGGGGAATTACCCAAAAAGGAATAAATTACATTTAGAACACGGCGAAAGCTTAAAAACAAGAATAATGAAACTGTCAGTGAACTGTGATATAAAACGTAGAACCACGAACTGAAGTATAGATCCATTGTACCAAATCACTGCTTGTTATTTGTCAGAAGGAACATTGTGTTAGGTTATTGCTACAAAATATCAGTGTGACTCATGACACTACCACCTTCATGCAAAATGTTCCATCATACAGTACAGTATTTAAAGAGTTTTTAGATACATTCTTTCTGGGAGATCAGGATTCTACTTTAAACCGAAATAATGAATTTATCATTCCTGTGTTTTTTACTAATCGTAATACTTTATATTGTTATGCTGTTTGTACATTATACTACTTATCATTTTATGTGACAATAAGATCTGGGATAGCTCAATCACTACAGTGATTAGCTCTGGACTGAGCAGCTGGAATTTGATTCCCAGCAAGGGCATTCTTCCAACTTTTATAAAAGTAAACATCTAAACATAGCCAATATGCACTGCCAATCCACTAGCAGTGAGGACCACACAGCCTCTAATTGGAAACAGCAGCTCTTTCCTTTGAGTCATAGTGGTTGGAGCACGAAGCTGACCATTTCCATGTACTACAAAGCCTGAGAACACAATGAGTGTTACATACTTCATGTGTCATAATCATACTATGACGCTTTGGAAATGCGGCAATTATACTGTTTTACATTTATTAAACAGTAGGAACATAATTTCTGATTGAGTTTGTTTTTTTGTATTAGCATCCTTATACACAGAATACTAACATTTGATATTTTGTTGTTACACATGTTATAGTGAATAGCTGCTAGTAGTGTGGGGTTACCATATGCCCATCACAAGAAAAGAGGGCATTTTTCACGTATCTTACATGAAAAAGAGGACATATCAGAAAAAAATGAGAACACATAAAAAGTCACAATTTTATTATGTGACACTCCTTCTCCATGTTTATCTGCTAGGAGTTATTAAAATTATGAAATTCTGAGTGAGATGTAAATGTTTGTTCCTAATAGCATTTTAGGTTATTCAGAACGTCTGCACTAAAGTGTTACAAGACATTCAGCAGGTCACCTATTGTTTTGATTGTTGACTCAGACAATGATAATGTAAAATTGTTATGTATTTCTTTAAAAATGTAGAAATTGTTTACATTTTCAGTACAATTAAAATACGAAAAAGCTTTGAGAAATAACAAATAGTCAAAAATGCAGATATTCTACGAATTAAAAAAACATGTTTTTTTAAGTTTCCCTTGATATACTGAGCAGCAGTCTCTGCAGCTTCATTTGATTGTTGCTGCATTTCAATTAACTTTGATTGCAAACCACAATTTTTCCAATCAAAATACTGGATTACAACAGGAAACACCTTCACAGCACTGTGACTGCCTGCATATGTGGCAACTCCACAGCAAGATAATGTGTTATTTTTTAATGCCTGCATTATGTTGTCAATAGCATGAGTTGCAATTGCCGAATTTGCTTTTGTCGTTGTCCAAGAAGCTCAAAATTTGCGGGCTATTTCAGAATCGGGAAATACTGTTTTGAATAAAAAAGAAGTGCAGTATGCTCTCTTGTAATAACTACGATGTTTTATGGTATGAAACGAAAACACACCTTCTGCCACTAACACAACATAGCCTGATTTGTTCCCCGATGCAGTTAAAAAAACTTGTTACTTTTGCCGAACTCCTTTCACTTCTAACAGCTTTCTTGTACTTCTAGCATCATACATGGGCTCGAAGATCAAGAGCACCCTTGTTTGCCATAGGCACTTAAGACAGCAATGAACATTATTACGAATCTAACCAAAAATGATTTCTTGATCCTTTAGAGTGGTGCAAATGATGTTGCTAAAAATAACACTCTGAAAGCATTCAGGTTTTTGGTAGACTTTGCTAAAAACAGTAGCCATACTAACGTACTATTAGCAAGTGTTCCACACAGACATGATTTGATGTCTTCATCATGTATGAATGAAGAAGTTAGAGCACTTAACCGAAAGTTAATGAAGATAAGTAAAATCTTTGGACATGTGTCAATAATGGATGTAGATCCAAATAGGGAATATTACACCAAAAATGCCCATCATCTAAAAAACCTTGGGAAAGCTAAAGTTTCAAAACAGCTATCCTTTCAACTTCTGTCAGTTCTACAATGGAAGAAAGACATCCCGATCAGCCTAAGCTAGACAAAGGGTCAATCCAATAATATACATGATGGGACCCAGAACCAAGTTGAGAATCCACCACCACTAAAGAACAAAACAACTCTGCTCTGAGAACATCAAACAGGATAAAGAAAACACCAAAAACAATGAATGAAGAATTTTTTTTTGGACAATAGGCCCCCTGAAAAGAAAACAGCAGGTACCAGTGTAATACAAAGAAGGGGTCAGGCTCCAAACCAACTCCTTAAACTATTCCATCAAAATATCAGAGGTTTGAGAGGTAAGACTAGTGAACTCCTTTGTCATTTACATCAAGACTTGCCACATTTACTGTGCTTTTCAGAACATCATTAAGTCAAAGTCAAGCTGATTTTATTAATATAGAAAATTATTCTATAGGAGCCAAGTACTGCAGGAGGAAACTTCAAAAAGGTGGCCAAAAACCTGGACAATTTTTGGAAAATTAAAAACACTCCCCACACACAGCTCTGATGCCTGACAAAGCGGACATGTCTGGGAAAATCAGGACATGTGGTAACCTGCTAGTAGTGATATATAGGAACCAAAGAGGGCAGTAGTGACCGGTGTGTCAGCTGGTTTTTTTCTTTTTACAGTCCTTAATGATGCCAATACAAGTTGGTAAAGGTTAAACATCTGGGAGAATATGATTAGTACTTTCATAATGTGATTAAGCATTAGTGTATGTATCCAGTATGGTTCATTGTCTTGTGTGGGATGTTATGGTAACCTTTAAATACTTGGCCCATGCTTGAGATAAAGTTCTAAAGACAAGCCTGCTTTATTACATACAATTGAATCATCAATGCAGACATATCCCATGCAAGAATAGATCCTAAAAACAGGCCCTAGTTCCTCAGAGTGAACATTTGTTCTCACATTTCAACAGTAGTAATTTTTAACACTGTAGATTTATGTCCTTACAAAGGCACTGACCTAATGTGTGTTGCACTACTACAAATGATCTGCAGAATGTATGTACCTAAGGAGTCACGTCTTCTGGGTTATGCTGAGTGGTAAGGCTACTGATTCCTGATATTTTGAAGAAATTGTTTCGCCTGCATCTTCAAGGGTCATGGAGTCCTAGGCGAATTCCAGACACAAGAGGCAAGAGGAAATATGTAAGTCTGTTGGTCCGGTTGGTTAAGACATGAGGGATGAACATGCCATTTAGGACGAGGAGTGGACAGGCCAGGTGTGGTTATGGGAGCCCTGACACAAAGTCCATAATTAGATGTGCGATAAGGAACATGAACTCAACCAGTAACCACCAAGGAGCAGCTGTATATAAACTGTAAGGATCTGGAAATGGGCAGAGATAAAACTGGAAGAAAGGAAGATGTGTATAATGAAGGACATACAGGTAATTGTGGCCTTGAAAGAGCCAAGAAAAGCAATGGGTAGTGCTGAGAAGGTGTGGACAATAGAGTTTCAGCAACTTGCAGTATCCATTAGGGGGTCAGGAGTATGGGGTGTGGTTAAGAATGAGTGAGAAGAAAAAGAAAGTGATGAGGAAGGAGCCAAGGTGTTGGTCTTGAGTAGGACGATAAGCATATCAACTGTCTGGAGGGGGGGCAGGGGAGGATACAACACTCTCACAGGAGTAAAGCATAGTTTCCACATTGTGCCCAATACTAGGCCATCCTCCCTGTTTGTGTCGGGATGAAGCTCCATCACAATCGCTTACCTGACAAGCTGGACCAGATATTCAGCTTGGTTGGAGAGGAATTTGGTGTGCTAGAATTGGGCATAATGGTCATGGTAGAATCATTGTTATGCCAGCACCAACTTGTTAGGTTGTCCAAGCCACATGTGCCAGTGGATTTCTTGCACCTTGGTCTCAGTGGACAAGCTTATCTGTCCAGTATAGTCCTGACCACACTCACAGAGGATGCTGTACACACCCACGGTCTTTAGTCTCAGGTCATCCTCCACAAGATAAGGAAGTTAGATATATATTTCTGGCTGGTAGGCCAACACTCCTGATGCTATGCTGGGAAAGCATCCTAGTTAACATGGCTGCAGGTCATATAGATGACAGCAGGAAGGTCAATGAGACTGGTTGTTCATGCAGCCTAGTAATCCTTGCTTGTTGATTGAAGGCATGTTATGTTTCCTTCTTGCTGTACCTGTTATTCCTAAAGAGGGCCATTAAGAACTCCAACTGACATAAGGTTCCAGCCCTGAATACCAATGGAGAAGATGGCCTGCCTGATGGCAGGGTGGAGATGTGATCCCCAGTTCTGGTAGGGGTTTGGTTGGGTGAGTTTATAATGAACCTTCTGGCTGAGTGAAACATCTGCTGTCCTATAAATATAAATGTGTAGGAAGGCATGGTGACCATTTTTCTCCAACATTATGGTCAATTAGATGTTCTGAGGGACACTCCTGAGGTGGTCCTGGAACCTCTGGAGTCTATCCAGTCTGTGAGGCCAGAACACAAAAGTGTTATTCACATAGTAATACCAACAGAGCAGCTTATATGAAACTTGCTGTAATGCCTTCTCTTCAGACTTCTCCACGTAGATGTCTGTGATCATGGATTAAAGTAACAATCTACAGCCATCATATCAGTTTTTCATAAAACTCTCCACCAGAGCTGAAGTACAAGGAGGTCAGGATATGAGCGTACAGGCCTAGGAAACTCGAAGTCCTGACATCTGAGGTTAAGGGCCATTGTAATTGGTACTCTGGTACACACACACACCACACTGAAGCTGACCATTATGTTTTCTGGTCCACCACATAATGACTCCAACATGTATATGAATGAAACAGTTCATGTGATGTAGCAAATTCCACACTAGAGGGCTGGGAGAGCATTCCAAGCACTTTGCCATCTGGCAGGTAAGACCTTCAGCTACCCAGCGTAACAATCCACTACGACTGTAATCTTCAACATGGATGTCATGGAAATGACATCACTCTAACTGAATGTTCTCATAACAAATTTATTACATATACCTTGTGAGTGTACACACTCATCCATTATGACTGAATACATGTGTGATCAGAGAACTGTGTTGTCTTAATTTCTTGTACACATAGCAGATATAAAAATGTACCTATCTTGTGTCTAGATGATTACTCAAGGTACCAAAGTACGAAACTCGTTTGCGTATGCCAATTCAAGGCACCTCACGATTTGAAACATTTCTTGCTCACATCACATATCAAATGAGAACAGTTGATCCTTCCTGTGAGTGCGAAGATGCATCTTCACATAGCGCTTCTCAGTGAAAGATTTCTTACATACATCACACGAAAAATGGTGCTCCAAACTATGAGTGTAAAAATGATACTTCCAGTCTCCCTTACTGGTAAAAGATACGTTACAAATATCTCATGAAAATGAGTGCCCCAATCTATGTCTATGCAGATGCTCCTTCAAGATTTCCTTATATCTGAAAGACAGCCTCTTCTTAACTGTAACCTTATTTCCATCGTAAACTATGTGTTGTCATACACTCATAACATCACAAGGCAAAGAGACTTCTTAATTCTAAACGAGCTTTATTTATTCCATGCACAAAGTAAATTACAAAAGAAACTTCTAACAACATTTTAAGGTCTCTTGGACCTGTCTGACCTTGTACGAAATATGTCTCATGTACCCGTTTATGAGGTTTCACTTGCTCCCAGTTTAGAACCGCTGTACTAGAATATGAGTAACACTGGATAACAGCTATGTGATATCTCATTAAGCACTACAGGTGTCACATTTGTGTTGGCCTTACATTGCTGGCAAAAGTTTATAAACTTCACTCTCTTTGAAACCACTATCTTGAACTTTTACTAGCAGCTAATATTACAACAAAAGCATTACACTAATTACAAGTGAAAGTAAACAATTTTAGGAGAATGTACCTCAAACTTGCAACATGTACTCATGAACCTGCCCCCACCCTCCTCCAAATTCCAGTCATGTAACATAACGCAGTGATATCCTGCAATGAATGCGGCAGCTGTAATGGCCTCAGACAGACAATTCTAACTGAAACTGGCCCTGCTCATGTATCATGTGTTCAGTTCCTGCAATCTACTGTAAGTGTGATATGCTGCTGAAATAAAGCACATAACTTATAGCTACTGGTTGTACAGAAATGCACAGAATGGAAGCAGTCGCAATGAAAATAACATAAGCCTCTTAGAATACCACCACCACCACCACCACCACCCCATCACCAACTACTACTACTACTGCTTCTGCTGCCACCAGCAGTGCCACTCCCCTCCACCACCTCCACCACCAGCAAAGCTACCATTGCTGATAAATGATGATGATGATGATAATGACAACATTAATAAAAAGGAGTTACACCTTTTATTGATGTTTTCCACCCCGAGTTCTTGTTCTGTCACCGTTGTTACACAGTGCAACAGATGTTCACTTGGTTTCATAACACACAAAATAAGTGCCTGTTATTAAACCAGCTATGCTGATCAAAGAAATTAAAGTTAAGGAGTTGTAACAAGTACAGTTGTTTATCCTCTTTTTATTTGCATGTAAAACATGTGGATGTGCGTACCACTTACTACACAATTTTAAATAATGACATTATTAATTAAAGTGAGGATAAACTTCTGTTCATTAATAAAATATCATATTCTTGACAAATGGCTTTTACATTTTTCTTCAAAGCTGTAATATCCAGATTTGGAATCAGCAGAATTAATTTAAAAACCCAGTTTTCAATAATATCATAGGATTATTAAACTGTTACCTGAGGGATCATATGACAAGGAAACAACTGTCAAGGCAGTTGAACATTTTTAATGAAACAGTTATATTTTCACATGATACAGAGTTCATGAAAAGAATAGATATATAACAGACAATATGTTAAAGTGAAGAGCTGTACAAGTTTAACATTTGACTGTATACAAGATACCTCTTCCAATTGCAATGTGGACATCCCATTTTATGTGAAGGACCATGTGTTAGTTTACTGTGTAAGAGGACTTCAGAAACTGCACAGTTTATAATGGTGTATCTTTTAAAAATTCAGCATGCAAGTAATTCACATGCAAGTTCTCCATTGAGCATAGATGTTGAGTTGTTCTTGTGCCTTATATATTGGCTTTATTTTAATTACTTATTTATTCTTTTTTGCCAAGTTTCATTGGTTAAAGACACACATAACAGATGTAACTGATACAACAATATAGTGTCACCTCTATACAGTTTGGGTAATTACACATTTAAGGATTTGTTTTTATTGCAACAGACCGTCTACTTGGGACAGGATACTTGTCTTAAGATGTTTTAACATGGAAATGTAATAATATAAAAAATGGGGACTTATATTACGGAACCGGAAATTGAAAGAGACAGCAGCCTTCTGTATATTCAGAGTGTGGTACACAAATTCGATAGCACTCTACCCAAATGAGTAAAAAAACTTGGCATTTTACTGGCACAGTATGTGCTTGTTTTTTATGACTATTGAACAAACTCTGATTATTTACTTATACAACATTAATTACTGGTCTTTGTAATGGACATGGACTATAATCTCTGTGGGCTACTAACTAAAGTTTTAAATGAACGTCAGTCCTCAAAGGATATGACGTACTTCAGACTGTAGACTGTGTCAAACACAGTGTGGTAAAATAATCTGCAAATTCTCTTGTGCAATTTTGCTATCAAAACAATTCAATACACCATGTAGTATTAATTACTCTGCAATTAGAACATATGTTTGCCTGAATATGATATACACAATTTTATGCCCATATATATCCTGTAAATTCACTGCAATTTTATCTCTTCATTTTCAGTTATGTTGGTATTGTTCTGTTGCAAAAGTAATGAAAAACTGCCAGCATTTTTCATACTTTGGTAGTTGTATCTTCAGGGTGAAGACACTGACTACATTGTGGGTCAAAATATTGGAATAGCTTCAACATATGATGCAGCTGAACCCCAGAAGCTGAAGTTACATATCAGATAAGAGGTTATGAAAAACCAAAGAACACAAAGAATGTGACATATCAGCTTGGGTTACTGTTGTCCCTTCTGCAGCCTCGTGTTAGAACTCAACAAGATGAATCAGTTTTCAGTAACCTAAAGCCACACATGCATATGATTACAAATAAACAGTGACTTCCTGCAAATTAAGAACATATTAATGAAAACAGAGATTACTCACAGTTGTTAGATTGGATTATGGGCATCCTAATATACAAGAAAATGTTCAGCAACCACAAGGACTGTTGGGGCCACAGGGCATTTAGATGTTGATTCTTTGCTGCACGGTTATGTCCAACTGTCCACCGTCATAAGTGTACATGCCATTGCTGGAACTGATTCATCCTCCACTTCCTGTAACTGCCTGTTTTTATGCTGATATTTATTATTGCTTTTATTGTTGAGAATAATGGCAATCATCAGACCATCAACCCTGCAAATTTTAACTATTTTAGGTATGGTAACTACCAGCAATTACTTGATAAAAAATCACTTAAAGTGACAACCAGTCACATGAATATGGAAGTAGACTCTACTCTCAAAATATTGTGAAGTATTTGTCGGACAATTATGTTCAATGTAACTGTCCATGAATTCAGAACAGTTAATCAACAGAAATTACATTAGTCATTTTGGAAGAAAGACTCAATAGCCAGTAAGTTATACAAATATGTATTAATGAAACATGACCAGGAAACACATAATACTGTGGACAAAAAGAGCAGCAAGGTACATATAAGGACTGTACGACTGTACTCTCAGATAAAATGAAAAATAAAATGCATGCAGTAGGAACAAGAGGAACAGTGAAGTGCAAAGGATGTGGAAGGAAGTGGTAACAATACAGCTGAAGAAAATGAATCAATGTATGTGAGGGCAGACTAAAAAAAAAAACACAAAAACCTATCAGGATAGTCAGTGACCTGGCCACGACTGAGAAACCAGGCACTTCCAAAATACAAGTCAGAAGCATTACTGCTTCATTTTAATTGTAGTCATCCAGTTGTGTTTTTAATTATCGAAGAATATACAAATTTCAGACAAACACAACATTTAATGATGCTATTACAGTGACATGTTTTGACTCATACGAGTCATCGTCAGGCTATCTTTGGAACCGTGTTTAAGGTGTACAATTAACAGTGCACATTTGGGGATTCCAAAAAGTTTACATGGTATTGGACTATTGTTATCATGTATATCCAACTTATAGTTAAAAGCTTACTATGATTAAAACCAATTAAATGACATAGCCACGATAACAACTTGAGATCCAGGTATTACATTACTGTATGTCCTAGTACCACGCAATCCATTACATTCAAACTACCTTACAGCATGACATAAATTCAGTTCATAAAACTTATCAAGATTGTGGTCCACAGGTGATGGATGAAACAATACAAAAGACGAACTTGCTTATACGAATATACAAGTGATGATTCACTTTAATTGTACTTGATCAAGGCACATATAGATCTGTACTACAAAAGGTTAATTTTATAATATACTATATGCCAGATAATCCAAAGATAAGATACACTTCTTATTTTAATAACTTTTAGCTTATTCAATTGATAATTCAGAATAATAATAAGGAATTGTTTGAATTGGTTTTAATCACAGTAAACTTTTAACTATAAGTTGGATATACATGATAACAGTAGTCCAATACCATGTAAACTTTTCGGGATCCCAAAATGTGCACTGTTAATTGTACACCTTAAACATGGTTCTTAAGATAGCCTTATGATGACTCGTATGAGCCAAAACATGTCACTGTAATAGCAGTATTAAATGTTGTGTTTGACTGAAATTTGTATATTTTTCGATTACTGCCTCAGCCAACCTGCCGAACTGCACCCCTCGGTTGTGACAGGGTCAATGCCAACAGTGCATTACATCTCAACACCAAAAGTTACACATTACCATGAAATACTGACAAGAGGAGAAGTAGGGGGAAGAGAAGGGGGAGCAAGTTAGTTTAAAAGTGTAGTATGCATTTTAGGGTTTAATGTATTGCATTATCATGTCACCCTTCTGGTAAGAAACAAGATTCTTAAAGAAATTAGCTTCAACTACATATGCAAGTAATGAATATGTCCAGATGTTCCACATCAAAGGCTCCTTAGGTTCTTTGTAATGATTTTGTAAACAAATGAATGAAATTCATTCCTCACTGAGGATAAATGTATAAAAACTAAAACATGCATTCTCCGTTTTCAATACAGAGTTTATGAATGCATAAATTTCATAACAAAATTAAAAAAAAATTATGAAGGCTTTCTTTGCATTAAAACTATGCATGTTAATAACTTGGGGGGGGGGGGGGGGGGGGGGGG
>Ga0123355_10020337_pt1 | contig 10596 bp, 10 predicted proteins | sample TergutEmb28metaG_3_FD_89872 | JGI IMG/M metagenome (GOLD analysis project Ga0123355, IMG submission 89872) | Embiratermes neotenicus P1 segment gut microbial communities from Petit-Saut dam, French Guiana - Emb289 P1 | ecosystem: Host-associated > Arthropoda: Insects > Digestive system > Gut ... | reverse complement strand
TTCCCTTCTGCGATGCCTGACCGGGGTGTGGGCGGGAAAAATGGAAAATTTTGGGTAAATTTTTTTAGGTGTTTATAGTAAGGTGGCGAATGTGTGTGTGTGTGTGTGTGTGTGTGTGTGTGTTTGATGAAAGAAAACGTGCCAAATTAGGCGAATTCGGGCAAAAGTCGCTCAAATTCGAGAAATAGCCTTGGCTGTTCGCAGTTACACCACGCATCATGGGGTAATGCTAGCACAGTAATGTAAGTTATGTCAAGCCTCCTACGGAGGGTTGGCGTGAGTTTTTTCCAGAAATGCCGGGCATTGTACCGATGGCTCACGCGCGGCGGGGGGCTGAGTGCTGTGCGAGACTGCCGGAAAAGGCTGCTCCAAAATCTAATGTTTGGAGCAGCCTTAACCTCAATTTCCGATTCTTATGGAAAACCAAGCGTCAGTGTAGTATACAATGGCAGGGCCTACGTCGTCCTGAATCTCGCCGGTCAGGGCCATGTCTTCGACCGTGTACCAAGGGGTTACCTGTGTAAACTGCCGGGCCGGAATGTTGACCGTGGCAGGAAGGCCGAACTCGTCGACAAACATTGCATAAATGTCCGGGCGGTGGATAAAGTTGATAAACTTGTGGGCCAGCTCAACGTTCCGGGAGCCCCTAAGAATAACCATGTTGTCGGTAAAAGAGGAAGCGCCCGGAGGAATAAAGAACTCCGTGTTTCTCATAAGCTGCTCGTTTCCGGCAATTTCGGCAAAAACCGTTTCGGCCCAAGCTTGCACCACCCAGAATTCGCCGTTGGCAAAACCCGTGCCAAAAGTTTCGGCATCAAACCTTACAAGGTTGGGCCTCCAGTGGGTGTTAATGTGATCCCGCGCGGCGGCAATTTCCTGAGGGTTTCTGGAATTTACCGAAAAGCCCAAATAGTTTAAAGCATCGCCGATAACTTGGCGCGGGTCGTCCAGCATGGTCATCCAGCCCCGAAGATCGCTGCGGGCGAAAATGCTTATGTCCCTTTCAAATTCGGGAACCATAGCGGTATTCACCACGACCCCCGCGGCCCCAAAAAAATAAGGAACCGAATATTCCATGTTGGGATCGTAAAGAGCCCTTGCCACTACCTCTGGATCAATGTTCGCAAGATTGGGCAGAAGGGAGTGATCCAGCCGTTCCAGCATCCCTTGACGGATCATAATGGCGACATAATCCCCGGAAGGAAACACAATGTCAAAGCCCCGCCCGCCGCCGGCCATGAGCCGCGCGAACATTTCTTCGTTACTGGTAAACTCGCTGTAGACTACCCTAACGCCGTACTCTCTTTCAAACGCTTCGATAACCGATTGGGGGGTATACACCGCCCAGTTGAAGATGTGGAGCCGTTCTCCACCACAGCTAGTAAATAAACTGGCGGAGGCAAAAACCGCCGCCGTTACCGCAAGAAAGACAATGATTCGCTTCATTTCCTTCCTCCTTAGAGCTAACTCTCTATAGAATGAAACCCCCCAAGGGGTCTATTTTGCCGCAATGTGTTTCAAAAAATTTCTAAGCAAAATCGCCAGAATTACCGTGCCGATAATCATTACCACAGAAAGAGCGCTGATGAGCGGGGTTATCCCTCCCCTGCGGGTAATGGCCGAAAAAATAAAAACCGGTAGGGTGGACGCTCCCGGCCCGGCTACAAAGAACGTTACGACAAAGTCTTCAAGCGAAAGGGTAATTGCCGTCAGAAATCCGGCAAGGATGCCCGGCATACAAAAGGGAAGCGTTACCTTAAAAAGCGTTTGCCGCTCAGTAGCGCCTAGATCGTGGGCGGCCTCGATAATCGAAAAATCAAACTCGTCCAGCCGGGCTGTTACCAAAAGGAACACAAACGGCAGGTTGAATGTGGTGTGGGCGATAAAGACTGTTGTAAGGCCAAGCGGGATACCCACTCCGGCGAAAAATATCGCGAGGGACACGCCAAGGATAATGTCGGGCAGTACCATTGGAAGAAAGGAAATTGTCCTGACATAACCGCGCGCGCGGAAACGGTAAAAGCTGACCCCGATAGCGGCGATGGTTCCGATAATTGTGGCGGCAGTCGCCGAGCTTATCGCTATGAAGATGCTGTTCCAAAAGCTGATCCACAATTGCCGTTCGGTCAAGAGCCGCTGATACCACCTAAGGGAAAAGCCCGTCCACCTCATGCTGGCGGAGTCGTTAAACGAAGAAATTACCAGGACAACCAGGGGCAGAAAAAGAAATACTAAGGCGATAAAAAAAACCAGTTTGGAAAAAGAAAACTTTTTCCTGCTTGCCCGCCGCCGCGCGTGCCGCGCCGCTTCGCCGCCTGAGTTCTGCCCCGGCTTGGCGCTAAAGACGCTGCGGGCCGCCATGCCCTTAAAGATCATACCAGCGCCTCCGCTTCGGCGCCCCGCCCCGCACCGGAAAAGCGGGAAGCGCTCGTACCAAGGCGGGCCGCCTCCCGGCGCTGCAGGACAAGCATTACAATGACTCCCACCGTGCTGATCGTGGTAAGCACGATGGTAATCGCCGAGGCAAAGGGCCAGTTCCTTGCCCTAAGGAGCTGGTCCGCAATGATATTCCCCAGCATATACGAATGCATCCCGCCCACGAGCTGCGGCACGGCGTAGGCTCCAAAGGTGGGAATAAAGGTAAACAGTACCGCCGTAAAAATGCCGCCCTTGATATTCGGAAGAAGCACCTTCGCTATCGAAACAATATTGCTGGCCCCCAAATCCCTTCCGGCTTCAAGAAGGGAAAAATCGAACTTGTCTATGGTAGCGAACAGGGGGAGTATAGCGTAGGGCAGGTACATATAAATCAGCACCAGAATAACCGCCCCCTGATTGTGCATTAAGGGCAGGGGCTGGCTAATAATGCTAAAGCGCAAAAGAAACTCGTTGACAAAGCCTGAGTTCCCCAGAATATTCATCCACGCGAAAACCCTAATAAGGAAATTTGTCCAAAAGGGGATGATGATTAAAAGAAGCAGCGTAGTCTGGTGCTTACTCCGGGCCATGTAGTAGCCGCAGGGAAGCGCAATCAGGATTGTTATCGCCGTAGCGATTACCGAAATAATGAGCGTTCTAAGCGCTATCCTTAAGACACCCGGCGTTACAAGGCTGCGGTAAGCGGCAAGCGAGAACTCCCATTCCACGCCGCCGTATATCCCCCTTCCAAGAAAGCTGAACACCAGAATGATGAAGATCGGCGCAAGGAAGAAAACCGTAAACCACGCGCCAATGGGCAGGGAATACGCCGGCCCGTAATTTTTCCTGCCCGCGCCAGGGGGCTCCTTGTGTTCGACGGAGGCGCTCACTGCCGTACCTCCACAATGTAGCCGACATGGGCGCTCCACGAAAGGTAGACACTGTCTTTCCACACGATGTCCGGCCCTTCGTCAGAGTATTTGGCGTGCTGTTTAATAACCCCTATAAGGGTGTCCGCGTTTGTCTTGACGTAGAACTTGGTCTGAAAGCCGGAGTAAATGGGTTCGTCCACTTCGCCCTGAAAAAGATTGATGTCGTCCCGCTTGGTGGCGGGCTTTTCTTTGGAGATAACAATTTTTTCCGGACGTATGGTAAAACTCACTTTCTGTCCGGGCTGTACTTCGTCTACAGTGGTTACCTTGATCCGCCCCAGTTCCGGAATGTCCAGTTCTGCCATGTATTCGCCTTCTCCGGGCCTAACGGAGAAAACGGTCGCGTCAAAAAGGTTGGTTTCCCCTATAAAGCGGGCCACAAAGTCGGTGGCCGGGCTTTCGTAAATGTCGTGAGGAGTACCCACCTGCAGCACATTTCCGTGATCCATCACGGCGATCCGGTCAGAAACGGAAAGCGCTTCCCCCTGATCGTGGGTAACGTAAATAAAGGTAATCCCGATTTTGTCGTGAATGGTATCAAGTTCTATGAGCATATGGTGGCGGAGCTTGGCGTCAAGGGCGGAAAGGGGCTCGTCCAGAAGAAGAACGCTGGGCTCGTTGATAAGCGCTCTGGCAATGGCGACCCGCTGTTTTTGCCCCCCGGAAAGCTGGTTTGGCTTCTTGTGGGCGTGGCTTTCGAGCTGCACCAGTTTAAGGTAGTCGTCTACCTTGGCGTTGACTTCGCCCTTGGACAGTTTTTTAAGCCGCAGGGAAAAGGCAACGTTTTCAAAAACGGTAAGGTGGGGAAACAGGGCATAGCTCTGGAAAACCGTGTTGGCTTGCCTGCGGTTGGGGGGTATGGGAAGGACATCGGTCCCGTCAAAAGTAACCAGCCCGTAATCCGGGGTTTCAAACCCGGCGATGATCCGCAAAAGGGTTGTTTTGCCGCAACCCGAAGGCCCCAAAAGGGAAAAAAACTCGCCCTTCTTGATAGCCAGATCAACGTTGTTCAAGACCTTAAAGCTGCCGAAGGATTTGGAAACCCCTTCGATAGCCACATCGCTCCCTTTCAATTCTTTTCTTCCTGCCTCCCGGAAAATAGTCTGGAAGTCTACAATGCGGAATTTGCGTTTTAATGTCAATAGGGCGTGTTCCACCGGAAACCGCCGGCAAAAAGATTGACGCTTTTTACGAAAAATGGTATAAATACCCTAATTACGGATTTATCCATGCTCGTCGTCTGGCGGCAGGATTATTTCACACGTTAATACCCGGAGGTATACAAATGACAACAAGAAAACTGCTGATTCTTTTGGGGGCAGGTATCCTGCTTTCAACGCTCTTTCTGGCCTGCGAAACGGGCCCCGCGGCTCCCCTTACCAACGCCAGGGGAGAACTCGCCAACGGAACGGCAACGGGCACTGCCCCCAGCTATGGCGGGCCGGCATCGGTAACCCTTACAGTGGTAGACGGGCTTATCACACAAGTTGTGGCGGCAGCCCCTCACGACACCGCCATGTTCTCCGCCGGAGTTCTCGCGCGGGCTCATTCCGACATGGTCAGGTTTAACACTCCAAGGATAGATAATGTTTCCGGGGCAACGGTAACCTCGATGGCCATTAACGAGGCCGCTCAGAACGCCCTGAACCAAATCCTGGCGGAGTAGTACATTTTGGCGATTGGGGCTGTCCGGACGGCGGCCCCTTTTAGCCAAACAACCCCGCCGCTTCCGCCAAGTCAGTGCATTGCCGCCAGACGGTCGCGCAGACTTCGGGGGGCGGCTCCACTAAATCCTTTACAAAAACCGAGCGCATCCCCGCCGTGTGAAGCCCCTGAAGGCCCGCCGGGGAGTCCTCGAACCCAACGCAGTCGCATGGGGCCTTGCCCAGTCTTTCCGCGGCCAGGAGAAAGATGTCGGGGGCCGGCTTCCCGTTGAGTATCTCGTCTCCGCAGGCCAGGACGGCGAATCGATCCAGAATACCGGCTATCCTGAGCTTCCACACCGCCCTTTCCCGGCTGGTAGATGTCGCGACAGCCAAAGGTATCCGGAGGGAAGCCAGCCGGTCCAGCAGAACGACTAGTCCGGGCTTGTGGGCAATTCCTTTCTCGAACTCCTGATGGATAAGGCGGTTAAACTCATCCCTAATGCCGTCATAAGGAAAACTGGGGCCATATTCCCGCAGAAAAAGCGCGCGCATATCATTGCCATTTATCCCTATGGTGCGGAGTACCATTTCCGGGGGAATATCCCAGCCAAAGGGCTTTGTCGCCCACGGCCAAAGCGGGAGTAGCGGCCGCTCCGTATCCAGCATAAGGCCGTCCATGTCAAAGATAACCCCCGCGGGGCGCAGTACAGCGGCTTCGTTCATGCTTGATAGTATCACACTACTGTTCCAGTTCCAGTTTCAGCGTCTTGGTGGGCTGGTCGCAAACCTCCGCCGGGCCGAAGTACTGAATCGCCCCCGGATAATGGAACATGGTTTTTACCGCCCACGTATCCCGTGCGGCGTCAAACGCCTTAAAGGGGCCGCCTTCAAGGTCTACAAGCGCCTTTTTGATAACCGGCTTTTTACTGCCGTGCCGCTGTTCCATGTTCATCATCATTGTCAGGGGAACCCCGCCGGCAATCCATTCGCTGGCGGGGGCCGCCAGATTTTTCACGCTGGCGATATAGCCCGTAAGGCCGGACGCGATAAGCACAAAGGCGCTGTAGCCAAGGGAATAGCAGTAGTCGGCGTCAAAATTTGTGGGGAACGCGCAGCGGCCCTCGTACCCAAAGAAATGCCCCAGCGGGGAGAATTTTCCCTTGTAGATACCTTCCTCTTTAAGCCGCGCCAGACGGCTTTCCACCATGCCCATAAGGAGCTTTTCGGTGTCGATCCGGGAAACCATCACATTTCCGTGGGGGTCTCTGTCCAAAAGGAGCTGCCCGGCGATTTGCGGCGGCAGGGTTTCAAGGAGCTTGTAGGATACCGGGGAGATTTTCCGGCTTAGCCATCGGAGCTGCCCGGCGAAGGAAGTGATTTTGGAAAACTCATCTTCCTTGGCGGCCATAACATCGTTTAACTCGGAAATGAGTTTTTTCATCTCCGGTATGAACTCCACAAGACCCTCCGGAATCAGGATAACCCCAAAGTTCTCCCTGTTATCCGCCCGCTTTACAACCGAATTGCAGATGTCCTCCACCAGTTGGGTAAGGGATATTTCCTTTTCCTCCACCTCCTCGGAAATGACGCACATATTGGGCCGGGTCTGAAGGGCGCATTCCAGCGCGATGTGGCTCGCGGCGCGCCCCATAAGCCGTATAAAGTGCCAGTACTTTTTGGCGCTGTTCGCGTCCCTTTGTATGTTCCCGATAAGTTCGCTGAACGTTTTGCAGGCGGTGTCAAAGCCAAAGGACGTTTCGATATGCTCGTTTTTAAGGTCGCCGTCAATAGTCTTGGGGCAGCCGATAACCTGAATGGATGCCCCCCTTTCCAGAAAATACTCGGCAAGAAGCGCCGCGTTGGTGTTGGAGTCGTCCCCGCCGATAATGACTAGCGCGTCAAGCATGAGTTTTTTCGCCGTTTGAAGGGAGGCGGCGAACTGCTGCGGGGTTTCGATTTTGGTGCGGCCCGAACCGATAATGTCAAAGCCGCCGGTATTCCGGTACGGCTCGATTTTGCCGGCTGTCAGTTCCACGGCTTTGTTATCCACAAGACCGCCGGGGCCTCCCAAGAACCCGTACAGTTTTGAAGAAGGGTTCCCTTTTTTAAGGCCGTCAAAAAGCCCGGCTATGACGTTATGCCCGCCCGGAGCCTGCCCGCCGGAAAGGATAACCCCCACCTTCAGTTCCCGCCCGATGGCCTCGTTCCTGCCCCGGCCAAAAACCGCCACGGGCTTTCCGTAGGAACGCTTGAAAATTTCCTTTAGGGCATCCCTGTCCGCAATCGCCTCGGTGGGCTGCCCGAACTCAACCAAAATATCCGCGATCTCCCCCTCAAGAATGGAGGGAATTTTGGGCGTGTACCCGTACCGTACTTTTTGCAAAACGGAAATGTCCATTGATGCGCTCCTTCGCGGCCCCGGCTTCTATAGCGTGTTCGACAGTTCCCGGAGCCTGTCGATGATGTTGATGTGCTGAGTACAGGCTTTTTCGCATTGCCCGCAGGCCGTACAGTCTTTGGCTTTTTTCCCGTCTATCCACCAGTGCCATTGTACCCTGTTTTTGATGGTTGAAGCGCTCGCTTCTTTGTCCAGCAGTTTCTGGTTGTAGACATCCATGAACTCCGGGATGGGAATCCCCGCCGGGCAGTCGTTACAGTACGCGCATCCGGTGCAAATGCCTTCAAGAGACCCCGGCGAGGCGGCTTTGAGGGTTTCCAGTTCCCGCCCGCTTCTGGGTTTGTAGGCGCGCACGGCATCCAGAGTCTCTTTGACCTGAGCCTCGGTCTGAAAACCGACAAGGGCGACCGTGATGTCTGTATGATCCCAAAGGAAAGACAGGGCCGCCGGAACAATGCCTTCATCGCCCCTTTTCAGGAAGGCGAAGCGCTCAGGGTTCTGCGGAATGACGCCGCCGCCAAGGGGGTTCATGATCACCGCCCCCAGCTTTTTGTCCTTAACGGCCTTGAAGGCGGCTTCTCTGGTTTTGTAGTTATAGGCCGAATAGCCGAACAGCACGCCTTCAAAAATCCCTTCGCTGTCCAAAAGAAGTTCGTTTAGCTCGTCCCCAAGCAAATGGCTTGAAATGCAGACGTGTTTTACAAGGCCTTCGTCCTTTAGTTTTCTGAATGTCGAAAGAACGCCGCCCTTTTTCCGCTCCCGCCAGTTTTCTAAACTTGTTATGCACCAGATATGGTAGAAGTCAATGGCCGGAACGTCCAGCCGCTTTAACTGCGCGTCAAGTTCACGGCGTATGTTGTCTTCGGCTGACTCAAATGTCTTGGTGGCGCAAAAGTAGGGCAGCCCGCGCCGCCTGAGTTCGGCAAGGCCCTTGCCGAAAACCGTTTCACTTTTGATCCCGAAGTATTCCGGCGCGGTGTCGAAATAGTTTATGCCCCCTTCAGCCGCCGTAACCATCATCTTGACGCAGGCATCGTGGTCGTCGATAGCGCCAAAGCGCATTCCCCCGAAGCCCAAAATGGACATCTTTTTTCCTGTGGCTCCGTATTCCCGGTATAACATAATCGCTCCTTATTAAGATATGGTTGTACCCGTAAAAGGTTTTCCCAGCAGTATGTTCTCTAAATTGGCAAGGTCTTTCCCGGCGGCGCAGATTACTTTTAGGCTTATTCTGGCGGCGTGTTTGCTTGCCACGGGGTCAAAGGGCACGTTTTTGCCCGGAACCCATTCGTCCCCCACCATTGCGCAGAAATCCGCCCAAGAAATGGCGTCAATGGGTTTCGCGCCGGGGTTCTTTTTGGGGTCGTCCGTGTAGACTTTTTCGATGTTGGAAAGGTTTATTACGGCATTGGCCTGAAAGCGCTCGGCAAGAAGCACCGCATCATAATCGGAGGAGAATCCCGGTTTCCAGCCCGCCGCCACCAGAACCCGCCCCATGAGGGGTTCTACCTGAGTGGGATCGTACACTACGTCCTGAGTACACCATTCGCCCATGATGCCCCGGACGAGTTCGGCGTTAAGCCGTGTCGCCATTATACCGATCCAGTCGGCCTGTTCGTCAACCGGCGAGGGGCACACGGCGCGGTACGCCTTTTGCCACGCTCTGGCCGGCCCGCCGCCGCCTACCACGATAATAAAGCGCCGCTTGTCATCGCGGGCAAGCTGTTCCCCGACAAGGGAGGTAAAATCTTTTAAAAAACCTTCGTCCACTCCGTCCGGGGCGACTATGGATCCTCCCAGAGAAATTACGGTTACCATACGTGATTATACCAGTGGCGGCGGTGTTTTGCCTACCATCTGTGGCGGTGGGGGGCTTGACCCGTCCGCCCGCGCTAGCGGGCAATCAATCCATTCCTTGAAAGAGCCAACCCTCCGTAGGAGGGTTGACACGACCTGCATTACCGTGCTAGCATTACCCCATGATGCGTGGTGTAACTGCGAACAGCCGAAGCTATTTCCCGAATGTGGGCGACTTTTGCCCGAATTCGCCTAATTTGGCACATTTTCTTCCATTAACACACACACATGAATTCACCAAATACCTAAAAGAATTTACCCAAAATTTTCCATTTTTCCCACCTACACCCCAGTCAGGCAGCGCAGAAGGGAATCTGAGCCTGTTCCAAAATCTGACATTTTGGAGCAGCTACGGTCTTCTCTTTGGAATAACAGGCGGCGAGCCTCCGGTTCGTGCGCCTTTTATTTTGCCCCGTTGGGGTAACGCCGCTTAAAAAGCGGGTATATCTTTGTGATTACCCGCACAAAGGAAAGCGGGGTTCACAAAAGAGGTGTTTTGTGAAAAACGTTGTTAGAGTTTTAGGCGGCATTATTCTTGCCGTGCTGGTTGGTCTTTCTGTTACGGCCTGCGACACGGGCGGCCCAAGCGGCGGCGGTGGCGGCGGGTTCCTGACCGTGGGCGCCACCGAAGGGCGTTTAACAATTACCGGGATTGAAGCAGCGCATAGCGGCTGGCGGGTTATCGCGTTTGGCGTACACAACGGCTATAACGGCTATAACGGCTATGAATTTATCGCTGCCGCTCAAAGTATTAGTAGCCATGCTGTGTATACCGGCGGCATGATTGCGGACGGAGAAGTTGAGCTTAATGTATGGGCCTCTGTTGACGACTATACCAGCCCCGCATACGTCAACTGGAGTTCCCCCGATTTTTTGGACAGTGAATTAAGCCGCTAAATTATTTGTTAATGCTAAAGGTGTGGCATATCCGATTGCCGAATGTCTACGGCATCTGTTGTAATAAATTTCGATGTATTCAAATACCCCTGTTTTTACCTCCTTTTTCGTATGCTTCCCATCGAGAATGTCCAGTTCCCGTTTGAGTGTTTTGAAAAAACTTTCCGCACAGGCATTTTCCCAGACGTTGCTTTTACGACTCATGCTCTGTCGCATAGACGGACAAATGACGGATAACTGCTGACGAAAAAGTTTACAGCATGGAGTTCCCCCGATTTTTTGGACAGTGAATTAAGCCGCTAAATTATTTGTTAATGCTAAAGGAGTAGCATATCCGATTGCCGAATGTCTACGGCGTCTGTTGTAATACATTTCGATGTATTCAAATACCCCTGTTTTTACCTCCTTTTTACTATGCTTCCCATCGAGAATGTCCAGTTCCCGTTTG
>Ga0123355_10020336_pt1 | contig 10597 bp, 8 predicted proteins | sample TergutEmb28metaG_3_FD_89872 | JGI IMG/M metagenome (GOLD analysis project Ga0123355, IMG submission 89872) | Embiratermes neotenicus P1 segment gut microbial communities from Petit-Saut dam, French Guiana - Emb289 P1 | ecosystem: Host-associated > Arthropoda: Insects > Digestive system > Gut ... | reverse complement strand
TCCTGTTTGTCTAAAGTTTGATACCCAACGGTAAATCATTTTCTTATCAGGAACAGCCTCCCGTCGACCAAGCGCAAAGCGGATGCGAAATGCACGCTGTGTTGCTACCGGCGACCCGCCATTCTTTTATAAACTCATCAACAATAAAAGCACGATGTTCTCCCAACCACACCATGGTGTACGCTGAAAACGGCACGTACACCGCTGTTCGACGACGCGCTCCCCACCCGAAGCTATGACCCTCCCAAATCGGGGTGTTCTTTCTGCCGCATCCTGTATGTGCATGCGTTGGTTGATAAATTGAAGAAATTCTACGAAAATGCACGGTGCTACAATAAGATTTACAATGTAACAGGGTTAACGCAGTGAATTAACTGCAATGTAAGACACAGTGTGCCTCTGTAAGCGATGTATATCCATATTGCGGTATACTAGGTTACAAGAGCGTGTAGTGTGGTAGATTTGTATCAAACTTCGGAGGCACTATCGCCTCCGTCTTCAGTATATCCGTCTGAAATCTTGATACCTCTTCGTTGTTATAGCTCGTCAGACCAGTGAATTTTCTTTACCGCCGAAAATCTGAAACCTTATACAGTTTGACATTTCTCATAAGACAATGAAATTACATGTTGGTTTACATATGCCTCACAAGATAAGCACCTTAAATATGGAGAGAAGAAATTTAATTGTAGTTGTTGCATATATAACGGAGCGTCTTGTCCAAGACTGGATCGATGTATTTAACGGGTGGTATATCGACAGGCTAGCCGATCGCGGTGGCCGCTCGGTCTAAGGCGTGGGTCTGCGGCCGCTCGCTTGCTGGGATTGCGGGTTCGAATCCCACCGGAAGTATGGATGTCTCTGTCATGTGAGTGTCGTGTTTATTCAGATAGAGGTCTCTGTGACGTGCCAATCCCTCGTCCAGAGGAGTTCTACCGAGTAAGGGTGTGTATTTGAGTGTGGTCAGATGCAATAATAACCCTCTACACGTAACGTAAGTAGGTAGATGGAGATAAGAAATAGACAGGCTGACATGTTGTTACGTGTAAATGGTGTTGCAGAACATTATGTAGAAGCAATAGGCAACAACACTGACCAGAAGGAACGTAGTAACTGCTGTAATTACATGGAAAATTATGTCACTTTTGAATTTTATATATTTCTGATTTTAGAAATTCGCACTGCAGTATTTGTGGATACGGCTCGTAAGGTTTGTTTGAATATTCGTTTTATACTTAGGCCTATTTGCATTTTATTTAGCGGACCTATCAGCAGCTCAGGCTAGCCATAACGTCAGATACCTGGATGAAAATAAACAGTGGATGCTTAAGGATATGGTAGAAAGTCGCTGTGACCTGACTGACGGCTCTTTCTGTCTTTTCTTGACGGTACTGAGAACAGCCACGAAAAGAACGAATCCTTGTATTCTGTTATTTTGAAGCTGTGCATTTCGTTGGTATGTTTAAAGAGGAACCATATATTCTGTTCTTCTACCGAAACTGGAACCGACACGTCCCGAAAAAATTCCGAAAATTTACCTCGCCAGCCAGCTTACTTAGTGATGCACTATCCGTGAAATGTTCCAATAAACAGATCTGTTGAATATGAGACATATCGAAAAATGGACAGATGACTGCAGGATCCATGGATGTTTCTTATACATGGCCTAACTTACTGTCCAACGTAGGATCCATGATGAATGTCAACAGTATTGACAGATTAGGTACGGTCTTGGAAGGAGGCCAAGAAGAAGAAGAAGAAGAAGAAGGCCAAGAAGAAGAAGAAGAAGAAGAAGAAGGCCAAGAAGAAGAGGGAAGAGGAGGAGGAGGAGGAGAAGAAGAAGAAGAAACATAAGAAGGAAAAGACGGAAAGGAAAAGAAGAAAAAGAATAAATAAACAAGAAGAAGCAAGGATGACTTATTGGAAGAAGAGAATGTAAGATATGGCGAAGAGGGAGGTTACGGCGAACATCAGAAAATCCTCAATTTTCACTTATTGTCTTTTCTTGCTTGCTCTTGATGGTGCCATCTGTTTGAAACTGGTAATAAAGTACAGGCGTCGTCTCCTGTAATTCTGCAATTTCTGCAGAATAAGCAGGCAGAACACTTCTAACGATTCGAGCAGCCACATGGGGAGAAGTGATGGACACCAATTTGCTGCGGTGGATGATGAGTTCGACAAATTGTGTCTTTTTTCACCGGCGTGACACCGTCTACATGATGTTTCATTCAGTACTTTGTTTGTTAACGTTGGCTTTACCTTACTTTACGACGCCAGTTATTGGTCTCGTTAATAAACTTTGGTTCTAACTGAATTTTTTACTTAAAACGATAGAAATATGTAGACTGTATCAGCCTACACTGATACTCCTGTGTAGAGCGAAAAATGGTTTTCAGATATAATTCTTCTGTAGGCTGAATGGTAAAAGGTTGCCAGTTTATTTCTCCGGTATAAAACAAAAACTGGTTTCCAACATACTACTCCGAAATAAAGTAAACAGAGTCTCCATTGTATACTACTGTGACGCGAAGTGGCAGGTTCCAAATGCTGTACTTTGACGCGAAATATAGAGCAGATTCAAAATATACAGCTATGACAAAGGAGGTTCCAAATGCAGTAATTTGACGCGAAATATGAAGCAGGTTCAAAATGTACAGCTCTGATACGCAGTACAAAGCAGGTTCCTCCAAATGGGCCAACTACTCGAGCATGAAACTAAAAACATATTTCAGTTGTTTTCTTGCTGTTTCGCATGATCAGTTGATGAACCGGTTAGCTCATTGTAATAAGTATGCTATGGGCTGGTTGATCAGAGGATCTGGGTTCGAATCCCGGCGGAGCAGATAATTTTCTTTTCGTCATCGTATCCATTTCTGGCTTTGGGGCTTATCCAGTGGCTATCAAGGGCTTTCGCCTTGGGTTATGATACTAACCACTTTTCGTACTTCTCTCTTGGCGTCGAAGATTAAGCAAGCTTACCGTGGGTTGCAGTGACGGTCCTTTACCCCTGTGATTGTCACTGATTGTCGTTAGTTGTGCCCATCAAAAGTGGGAAAAGCCTAAAATTTTGCACGTTTCAAACAAAGGGTAGATCGAGCGTAATGGTGTATAATGTTTTTTTTTGTAGAGGGCCCATTTCCCTAATATATCCTTAACCGTTAAAGCGCAATGGTAAATATACGCACCACCTGCTGTAATGTTAAGGATATCTTCCTTTACCATAGTGTTCTTATGTGTTTCGTTCAGTATATGCCGATTATTTTCTTGAACAGTTGTAACAGATTGGTCTTTATAAAGAGGCGCAATCTGTTTTCTGTGAGGTAGGAACTGCATTTTTAAATACATTTTAAACGAAGACCCGTCTTCAAAGAGTTCGAGAATTTATTCCTTTACAAAAGAGAAGTAATGTAATACAGACTATTTTTTACGATAATCCAGTGCTGAGAAATTTGACTGAGTTGTCAGTGAACTTCGTATAGAGTATTGGTTAACGAGTTAAGCTATAGAACCGGAATTAAATTCTTCAAATTTTAGAGTAAATGATATGGAAGGTTAAACACGCGGGCAACTAGACATGTCACCTCTGTATTATGCCTTCACGTAATCAGTATAATTTGAATTGTGTCAAGAACTGAGTTTGAAATACCGCTTGTCGCCAGTTCTTTGGCATCGTCCTTGTTTGCAGTTTTCATATATAGCAGGCCAGTCGTTTCATATTTCTACTGACTTACATGTTTTCTTCAGTTTCCGAAGTATTCACTCCCTTCGACTACTGATGTGACTTCCGTTTTAGAAAAGATCGCGAAGGCAGGCAGTTGACTGTAACTGCACCGTGTTTTCATGAGTCGAAATGTGATCCCATTACAGGTATAGAGGTATAGCTCTACTCTTACATGACTGCGGCACTAGAAGGAGGTGAGTAGTCAGCAACACGCCCCGACCGCACTTAACCCCCAGGATAGACCCGGTACCCATTGTAATGAGTCGAAATGGAATTAAAACATTGGGCTTATAGTAGCATGGAAATTATAGTCACCCTTTAAATGAGGGGAAACGAACCAGTGTTGTGTTGTGGCGAGTGAAATTTTGACGTATTTGAGGCAGTCCACTAAAAACTGATTCTTTCACTCTAGTATTTTAACCAATGTCAGCACACATACAACGTAAAATGCAGAATTATTTATTGGTTATTCTTTAGAAATCAGATGAAATGTTTCCCTGGCAAGAGTTGAGCCACTTTTACACGGAACCTTCAATTACGAAATTCTGCTTTATGGTCCACAGGGTCACTGATTCCTTCATTTTTTTTCAAAGATATTTGTCTCCATCACAGAGTCACTTCGGAATTCTCCATATTTACTTCGATGACAGCAGCAGGCGGGACTCAGAGCAATTCGGTACTTGCTGGTTGCTGCTTCCTTCTTTCTAGACCAAAGTAGGTGCCTTCTCTGATATTCTGTGGAAGAAATCCGTAACAGAAAAAGGGTATTTTATTTAATCTTTCCTTCTTCTCTCTCCCGTAGGGCCGAAGGTTTTCCTATAATTTCGTATTTACGCATGTACGCGTATGTATGTATGAGTTTAATTACATAGGCCTGCGTACGTATGGTAATCATTCATGCATTACGCAGTCTGTCTTGCGACAGGTGCACGGCGTCCTTCAAAGTGAGTTCTTTACAGAGTTTTATCTAGTGCTTCCACTTAAAAATTCAAGTTATGTCCTTTTTCCTTAAGGTCATCCATAGCTACTTGCGTCTTCTTCCTTGTCTCCCCGTCCCTTCTTATCTTCCTTTCAATAACGTGCTTTATAAAGCTGTTCCTACGCAAGATGTGACCAGTCCAGTTAGTTTGTCTGACAAATAGGCTTATGTATGCGTGTTTGTATGTATGTATGTATGTATGTAAGTATGCAGGTGTGTATGTATGTATGTAGGCCTACATTTTAGGTTTGTGTAACACACCTACTTAGAAAAATTACTATCTGCCTGTTATTATTTTTGAAGATTCAGACCGTCTGTGATGTGACACTTGTCGCAGTATAAGTTTATAAAGAAATTAGCGCCCTCGTCTTGAAGGGTCAGGCGGTCCAACAAGATTTCTTCAGATTTAAAATCGATAATGATCGATATCTCGTAAACGAGACACTGTAAACAAGGACTTGTACAATCGATCATGCTCGATTGTTGTGTATAGATTTTCAACAGGTTTTTGCTTCTTACGTCTTCCCTCACAGAAAGGCAGTCAGTCCACATGACAAATCACATTATAAATCTCCAATACAAATTGTCAGTCCTACGCTTATACGTAGGTCTTCATTTGAAGCACTTGTTACTTTTCTCGGACCTTAACCACAATCGGAATATGTCGACTAACGTGAGTAAAATGACCAATATGAAATTCGAAGTAAATTAATCCCTGAGAGTCGCATTTTCCGTGCGAACAGACAGACGGACGGAAAGACATGACGAGTTTAGGAGTCGCTATTCACAAATGCTTTGCGAACGACTCTAGAAGGCACAGCATTTTGGAAGCTGGCTCTGTTTCTCACTTGTAGTTGCAGATCGAATAAGGGAATACCTGCCCTATTGGATCCCTACCCTAAAGTGTAATATGAAGTCGGGGCTTACCGAGAGGCTTAGTGGCGTGGGCAGTACCTGATGCCTTCTCCATTTGACGATGGCAATAGATCCAATGTACCGAGTTTCTTTGTTAGAGGTAAACGGTGTATAATATACTTTTATACACTTATGTGAAATTGCTGGTTTTGGTATCTTACAAAAATAGACTGTGTATTAGTGTAACGTTTGCTGTCGGATAATTACCCATCTAATTTTCAGCAAATCATTTATATTTTTCTTTACTCATATAATTTTGCTAGTTGTGTGCACATTTCTACTATTAAATATTAGGGCTTCTTTTTCAATACCCTAATTTTTTTTTGCCCGGAAATATGGAAACGGAAGTTGCGTTTACAAAACAAAGGAATTTGTTTCCGGTTTGCCGCAATACTTGGGGCCTTCTTGCACTTGTCTGGGAAACTCGGCGTGTGTTACGATCTTCTGTGGTATTACCGCTTGGGGCAAGAACTTTTGACCGCTTATTGGTTTGCCTGGAACCCATCCGCCACATCTGTCTCCCAGTTATTGGACGCCGTTGTCGTTATGAACGCCTGCAGACATCCAATAACAGCAACCACATAGTTGCCACGTGGTGGGGAAAAGAATAATAAAAAAAACCTTTTGTACCAAATCATCACATTATATCAAACCTTAAAAAACATCTGTGCCATCACCCATCTCCTCTTTTAACATTCCGTAATATTAGTCACATAAAAGTTCCCTCTAAAGGTTGCCTGCACGTTAACAAGGATATGACAATGTAGGTCTTTTCTGTATACATAACTTCCTGTAGCGAGGTATTCTTCTTAATATAATCGCATGCAGCTCCCACAGTGACTGCAGTTATATCCAGCCTCCAGTAAGTTTTCTTGCGACCTTCACTCAAGTTAGTGCAGATGGTTAGTTATATTGTACCTTCATGCAGAAAGGATCCTTCTGAACCCTTAAAAGTACAGATATGTGAGAAAGGCAGTAATAAATTAGACTATGCTGCTGATGGTATCTTACTGGGCGGAAACCCCGAATGCTATAAAACAGAACACAGGAGCTCTATTGCGCTGCACAAACAGCGTTTATTTCACCGACTCGCATTTTGTTCTTGGGTCACTTCTTTTGGGTTATCGTTGTAATCCTTTGTGATCGACACTTGAATATTCGCCTCTGTGGGCAACCCTTGTCCTGAATCAACCCGTGACAGCAGTAGGTTCCCATATCAAACTTTTATGGAGTGTGTTCCCACTTCAAGTTTTTGTCCCTGCTTTTGTGAAAAAGTCGTTATCTTACTTGTGTATTCTGGTGGTAAAATTGATACTGCATATTGCAGACATTAATTACTACTGTATGTACAGTTACAATACCTAATGAGTACTGAAGCCTACTTCAAAGAAGCGGAAGGCGTATAAAATAAACCGTAGGCTTAATCTGACCTTGCTATAACTTGTTTGTAATTTAATGTCATTTAAATATTTGATATGTAGAGGCGCCAGCGTAGGGTGGAGAGGCTAGAGGGGATACCCACACAGAATGACATCAACTTCCCTTTGTTTGTTGTGTAGCTTCATAAGATATTATTACCTATCTGCATGGCGTGTGCTCTCTGTCTAAATTACTTCTCACAGGTTCTGCATAACCCAAATGAATCACTTAGCAAAATGGTTGAGAAACGCACAGCTGTTCCGTTTAACCATAAACAACTGCAGTGGCCAACGATTCCCTCGAATTAGGTTTAGTTTTGGATTGTAAGGAATTTGTCTTGGGCTGTTACGGCAGTTAAGGTTGATTCCACAGTTTTCCTTCTCGGCCATTCTTGTCTCGTTATCAGTACTGCCAAAGACAAGTGATGTGTGTAGAGAAAATTTCAGAGCTCGTTGATTTTGGGATGGATTAGAGCAAACGTCTTGTTCCCTTATAACATTTCAGAGTTCGGTGACTTCGGAATAGGTAAAAAAAAAATGTAATGCGCCGCTTTACTAACTGAATGATTTACGCTCATCTGTACAGTGTAGCCGATCATTTTTAATATATTTGTTTCTTAGGATTGCTGGCGTCAGTTGCGGACGGTTCATGGCTATGCGTTGTAGGTTAATCTGTCAACGTATATTGAGGACCTTTTGGTGAGAGTTTGGAGGGGAGAGATTTAAACGCCGAAACGGTTAGGAGGTGATAAGGGACGCTAGCTGTCCAGTAAGGAAGTCAGTCGTCTACGAGTGGTGGAAGTAGGAGTACAGAGAAGTGACTGTGTCAATTTCCTAGAAATGATCTAGTTGTTTTACTGGATATAGCGCTCCATTTGTTATATCAAGAATAAATTTAATAAATAAAAATAAGTGAAAAGACAATAACTAAAACTATATGTGATTCGGTGAACCACACCCTTTTCCCGAAAGAGGATCACCTACCAGACTGAGCGCGTCGGGACAATACAGTTACGAAGGGTGATCGTATAGAACAGGCTACAGACTAATTATAAGACGGTGTAGCAAGGTTTGTCACAATGATTATTCTTAATCTTTTACACCTATCAGAAAAGCCAATTTTGGTTTTTCGTATTTGTAAGAAAAACACTGAAATGTAAATACATTTCGCTAAACATGCGACCAACTTTACGGACACCTGGTGAAGAATATAGGCCTTCAGTTACAATATTCTTTTCGGAAACTATCTCCATGGAGCAGAGTCCTTCCTGAGAAGCCTACAAGTCCTCAGCTGCTGAACAAATTGCTCCCATTTTATGGAATCCGAAGGTACATTACCTCATTCAAAAGCGCCCGCCGACTGTCCCTATCCCGAGCACCGTTTTCGAAAAGGAGAGAATTTCTAAGATCTGAGACTAAGGAATAAATATGTGGATTGTGTGGTCACTCGTCCTGTTGTTGTCAGATACACATGGCATTCAGATTAATTGTGGTAATGCATTTAACTGCATGAAGGTGTCTATTGGAGAGTTTGACCTTTGTATGAAATTTCGCTGTTGCATGATTTTATCATTTATAAAGCACGAATTCGGATCAGGAGGGAAGAATGTAACATGAGACCAAAGAAATGTTCACAATGTGGAGTTTCAAAATTTGTGCTGTTCGGCAGCTGTTATTAAACTGAGCAAGTAAATGTGGATTACATGGGCTCGGTGAGAAACACGGGATATGACTTCAAGATTTTGAACGGAAAGCTGAAACGTAAATAACACTTGGAGACCCTAAGATAGTGGAATGGATTCATGTAACTGAAAACAGAAAGCAGTGGTGGTCGTTAATACGATAATGAATCGTCTACTTTCATGTCGGTCAGAGAATTCCTTAACTAGCTGAAAGATGATTTATTAAATAAGAGAGATTCCGCGCAATGGATTTAGTAGTTAACACACTAACATTCAATACTGATATTCAATAGTAAATTTTTTCACAAAAGTTAGACGGAAGAGTCTGTCCAATGTTTTTTTCAATAGAACGACCTTTATCAGCCCAATGTGGTTCGAACAGGAATACGCGTCTCAGTCCAGTGTGGTTGGAACAGAACTAGGTGTCTCAGGCAAGTGTGGTTCGAACAGAACTACGCGTCTCAGTCCGGTATGGTTTGACTAGGACTACATTTATTAGTCCAATGTAGTTCGAGCAAAACTACATGTCTCAGTCCATTGTGGTTTGAACAGAACTACGTGTCTCATTCCAGTGTGGTTCGAACAGAACTACGTGACTTATTCCAGTGTGGTTCGAACAGAACTACGTGACTTATTCCAGTGTGGTTCGAACAGAACTACGTGACTTATTCCAGTGTGGTTCGAACAGAACTACATGTCTTATTCCAGTGTGGTTCGAACAGAACTATGTGACTCAGCCGCATGTGGTTCGAACAGAACTACGCGTCTCAGCCCAATGTGGTTTGAACAGAACTACGTGTCTCAGCCCAACGTGGTTCGAACAGAACTACACGTCTCAGTCCATTGTGGTTTGAACAGAACTACGTGTCTCAGCCAAACGTGGTTCGAACAGAACTACATGTCTCAGTCCAGTGTGGTTCGAACAGAACTATGTGCCTCAGCCCAACGTGGTTCGAACAGAACTACGTGTCTCAACCCAATGTGGTTTGAACAGAACCACGTGTCACATCCCAACGTGGTTCGAACAGAACTACATGTCTCAGTCCAATGTGGTTTGAACAGAACTACATGTCTCAGCCCAATGTGGTTTGAACAGAACCACGTGTCTCAGTCCAACGTGGTTCGAACAGAACTACGTGTCTCAACCCAACGTGGTTTGAACAGAACCACGTGTCTCAGCCCAACGTGGTTCGAACAGAACTACATGTCTCAGTCCAATGTGGTTCGAACAGAACTATGTGTCTCAGCCCAGCGTGGTTTGGGCAGAACTGCGTGTCTCAGTCCATTGTGGTTCGAACAGAATTACGTATATCAGTGCAACGCGGCGTAAACATACCTGCACGTGCAGCTTACAGTGCAGCATCTGGCAGTCCACAACAATTGGAGTCCCCTGCAGTTTGAACACAGAATGACCTCTCGTCTCACCGTTTTGTTTTTAAAGAAAAACACCATTTCCCCCTTTAATTTGTTACGCCCTTCGGGCAACATAACACCAACTATCCTATCCATAATAGAAATCTCAATGTCGGGATAATAATCGCCATCGAAGTAGAGGATTGGCCAACCGCCATCTCTCTCACAAGTAATCCTCGCTGCTTCTCGAAACCTCACACGGTTTCCCTTCTCCGGCTTTTAAATAATAAGCCCGAGGGCCCGGTACCTCAAGTACACACAATTTCACCCGCCCTATAGGAAATTATACGTGTGTGTGTGTGTGTGTGTATAGATAGATAGATAGATAGACAGACAGACAGACAGCCAGACAGATAGATAGATAGATAGATATATAGATAGATAGATAGATAGATAGATAGATAGATAGATAGATAGATAGATAGATAGATAGATAGATAGATAGATAGATAGATAGATAGATAGATAG